>Ga0315906_10000547_pt1 | contig 60246 bp, 37 predicted proteins | sample LakEriMetagenome_4_FD_203526 | JGI IMG/M metagenome (GOLD analysis project Ga0315906, IMG submission 203526) | Freshwater fungal communities from buoy surface, Lake Erie, Ohio, United States - Buoy 2 MA122 | ecosystem: Environmental > Aquatic > Freshwater > Lake > Lake biofilm | place: USA... | reverse complement strand
AGGCAGCAGCGGGCTGACGCCCGCTGCGCGGCCTGCCGTGCCATCCATGGCCACGGCACGCCAGGCGGCCGCGGCGAACGCCGAGGGTTCACCGGGCCGCCATGCGTCGCTTCCTGCGACAGGCAGCAGCGGGCTGACGCCCGCTGCGCGGCCTGCCGTGCCGCCGGCGACGCGGGAGTTACGGCGCGGCGATCTTGTACAGCGCCTCGTCGGTCCGCAGGAACATCGCCCCGCCGGCAAACGCGGGAGTGGCGAGTGTCCTTCCCGGGAGCTCGTTGATCTCGAGCCGCTCGAAGGTCCGGCCCGCACGCACCCAGGTCGCTCGGCCAGCTTCGTCAAGAAACAGGATACGGTCCGCAACGAGGATCGGCGACGCCGAGTAATTGCCGCCGAGCCGCTCGGTCCAGTGGACGTCGCCCGTCTTGGCATCGACGGCGGAGGCGATCCCCTTGTCAGATACGAAGTACAAGTCGTCCCCCACGAGCACCGGCGACGGCGTGCTGGGAGCCCCCCGCTTGAGCCGCCAGGCCACGTGCGTGTCGGTCAGATCGCCGGTCCCCCCCAGCCGCACGGCCAGCAGCTCGGGCCGATCATAGTCGTGGTTGTAGATCACGAGGCCGTGGGCGATGGTCGGCTGCGGCACCACCGACCAGCCGTCCGCCCGCACCTTCCAGCGTTCCGCGCCGGTGCCGGGGTCATACGCGGCGCAGTGATCGCTTCCCGGGGCGATGACGAGCGTTTTGCCGTCGGTCTCGGTGACGGCCGGCGTGGCGAACGAGAAACTGTTCCGGGCCTTCACCGACCGCGGACTCCGCCACTCCACCCGACCGGTGGCGGCGTCGATCGCCGCCACGAAGGGATCACGGGCCCCGTCGCAGGTCACGACGAGCCTGCCGTCGATCAGGACGGGCGACCCGCCACTCCCATGGACCGGCGGATAGGTGAGTTCCTCGCACCGCCACACGATCCCGCCGTCGCGGACGTCGAGCCGGGCCATGCCGAGCGGGCCGAAATGCACGTAGACGGCCCCGTCGCGGACGATCGGCGTGGGGCTGGCATGGCTGTTCTTGCCATGGATTTTCGGCCGCTTGTCGACCCGGTGCACCTCGCGATCCCAGACGGTCCGCCCGCTGCCGGCGTCGAGGGCCAGCGCCCGCAGCGACATCCCGTCGCCCTCAGGCACGGCCGTGGTCAGGTAGACGCGATCGCCGACGACCACCGGCGACGACCAGCCAAGACCGGGGACGGCCGCTTTCCAGGCGACGTTCTTGGTCTCCGACCATTCGACGGCGGGAATCCGGCCCTCGGCATGCCCATCCGCCCGCGGCCCGCGGAACTGGGGCCAATCCGCCGACCCGGCCCCGACGGCTCCAGCCAGAAGCAGATGCAATAGCGACATGGTCCCGATGCCTCCGAACAAATCCACGTTTGCCCCCCACGCCGGCCGCCCCGGCGCGAACCGGCTGATCAGGCCACGATCTCGGTGAACTCGCCGGCGTTGTCGGCGAACTTCTTCACAGGAATGTCGAACCGATGCAGCAGCGTCATGAACAGGTCGCCCAGCGGCCGCTCGGCCGGCTGCTGCAGATAGCGGCCGTGCTTCAGGCCGAACGACTGCCCGCCTGCCAGGACGAGCGGATAGTTCCGCGCGTTGTGCACCGTGCTCGAGCCGCTGCCATACAGGCAGACCATGTTGTCGATCAGCCGGTCGTCGCCCTCCCGCACGTTCGCCAGCCGGTCGAGGAAGTAGGCGTACTGCTCGGAGAGGAAGCGGTCGTACTTCGCCCAGCTTTCCATGTCGTCGTGCGAAATCGAATGGTGACCTTTCTTCGACAGACCGAGCAGGACCGGGAACTTGTCGCAGACGCCGACCTGGTCCTCCGCGCTGATCTGGTAGGTCGCAACCCGGGTCGTGTCCGTTTCGAAGGCCAGCACGATGAGGTCGAACATCGTGCGGATGAAATCCGTCGGGCCCTGCGGCGAGACGTCGAGGTTGATACGGCCGGGATCCACCTGCGGCAGGGCCTCGTCGATCCACTTCTCGGCCCGCACCAGACGGCCCTCCACCTCGGACATCGACTGGAGAAACTCGTCCAGCCGCCGCTGGTCGGGCTGTCCCAGGCGACGGCGGAGCATCCTGGCGTCTTCGAGCAGGAAATCGACCCGCCGGCGGCCCCGCGTGAGCGCCCGCAGGCGGGCCGCCTTGTCGCCGTCACCGCCTTGCTTGAACAGCCGCTCGAAGATCTGCCGGGGCTTGGATTCCGCCGGGATCCCCCGCCCCTCGCCGTCAAAGGATATCGTCGTGGCCCGGTTCTTCGGACCGATGCCGCCGCTGCTCGACAGCACCAGCGACGCCACGCGGGTGTGGTGGCCGACCTCGCGGGCGATCAACTGGTCGAGCGAAATCGAATTGTTGCTCGCGGCGATGTTCGCCCCGGTCAGCCAGACGTCCGCCAGGTTGTGGCCGACGACTTTTCGGCTGCTGGGGTGGGAAAGGCCGCCGAGGATCGTGAAGTCGGCCCGATGGGGCGCGAGAGGCTCGAGCGACTTGTTGAACTGGTAGTCGGCTCCGGTGGTGTACGGAAACCAATGCCAGTCCCGCAGTTCGGGACGCAGCGGACTCTTGCCGGCGGGGCCATCGTTCACCTCGATTCCAGGCAGGGCCACGCCGTTGGCGAAATACACCCCGCAAAACCGCCGCGGACGCGGCGTCTCCTCTCCCGCACCGGCGGCCACCGCCGGCGCCATCGCCTCGAGCCACGGCAGGCCGATTCCACAGCCCAGGCCGCGGAGCATCGTCCGCCGATCCAATCGCCATGCGGCATTGAACATCGTCGACCTTTCCTTTCCTCTCCTCCGTCACACCACGAGGCCTACCGACGCTCGTCACCGCGCCTGGAAGGCCTCGCTCTGCACGACCATCACCACCAGATCACCCAGGCCATCGCCGCGGTCCCGGAGCCGGGCGGCCAATGCGTCCGCCGCCTCGACGTCCGCGATGCTCAGCGTGCGGCCCAAGGCGTAGGCCAGCAACTTACGGGACACGGCCCGGCGCAGCACGTCGGCCTTCGACCTGGCGAGTTCGGCCTTGAGCTGCCCCAGGCCGTCGATCTTCGCCCCGGTCGGCAGTTCGACCAACGCGTCCGCCGGATTTTTCTGCTGCGGCCGCGCTCGCCACCGCCCCACCGCGTCGTACTCCTCGAAGGCCAGGCCCCAGGGATCGATCTGCCGGTGGCAGCCGGAGCAGGCCTTCGATTCGCGGTGTTGTGCCAGCATCTGGGCCATGGTCAGGCCCTGGTTCTTGGGATTTTCCCGCTCGATCTCCGGCACGTTCGGCGGCGGGGGCGGCGGCGGCTCGTCCAGCAGATTCTTCACCAGCCACATGCCCCGCTTGACCGGATGGCCTTCCACGCCGTTCGATGTTCCAGCCAGAACGGCGGCATGCGTGAGCACGCCGCCGCGATGATGCTCGGGGGCGAGGGCGACACGGCGAAACTCCGGACCACTGACACCCGCGATGCCGTAGTGGTTCGCCAGCGGCTGGTTGAGGAACGTGTCCGGCGAATCGACGAGCTGGAACAGGCTCCGATTTTCGCGAACCAGCGCCGCGACGAAGTGCAACGTCTCCTGCCGCATCGCCGCAGCCAGGTCGTCGTTGAAGTCCCGATACCGGCGGGGATCGATGACGACCCGCTGCAGCCTGTCGAGTTCCAGCCACTGTTCGGTGAACTGCTCGAAGAACCACCACGACCGCGGATCGGCGAGCATCCATCGGGCCTGCTCGGCCAACACCTCCGGCTCGCGGAGCCGCCCCGACCGGGCCGCCGCCATCAGCCGCTCGTCGGGCGTGCTGCTCCAGAGGAAGTACGACAGCCGGGCGGCCAACTGGAAGTCATCCACCCGCTCCGCGGCGGCCGATCCGCCGGCCGGTGCCTGGCTCCCGGCGCCGCTCGAACCGCGGGCGGCGGGCAGGGCGAGGAACTGGGGTGAGGCGAGCACGACCGCCAACGTCTCCCGCAGGCTCGCCTCGAAGCTCGCCGCGTCGGCCCGCGCCGTCTTCCACAGCCCGCACAGCCGGTCGAGTTCGGCCGCTTCCAGCGGCCGGCGGAAGGCGCGGGTCGCGAACCGTTCGATCACCTGGCGGGCCCGCGCCGCCTCGTCCATGCTGTCGCCATCGACCGGCACGATCGCACGATGGCTGGCGGGCGGCCACTGCTCGATGAAGGGCGTCTCCAGTTCCATCCAGTCGATCCGCAGCCGCGGCTGTCGCACAGGCTGATCCTTGACACCCCGGACGGGGGGGGCCGAGTTCCACGCCGCGAGCACGGTCCCGGTGCGCGGCGCTTGATACATGACGAACCGAAAACCGGCGGCCGCGTCCGGCGACGGAAAGTTCTCCATCCGTACGCGAAACTCGTGGACGCGGAAGTCGTCGTGATCGATGACGATCGGCTGGCCGACCGGCTTCAGGACGACCCCCTTGAAGTTCGTCGTGCCGATCGCCAGGCTCAGCCACGGTGGACTTGCCGGATCGGCTCCGCCCTCGGCCTCGGGCAGCCTGGAGACCCGCAGGCGAATCAACGCGTCCTCGCGAAACGCCGTTCCGAGCCCGACGACGAGGCCCCGCGGAGCCCTGTTGGAGGCTTCACTGTTCCGGGAGATGCCTGACGGCTCGAGCATGTGGTACGGGTTGGGCTCGACCGCCGGAGTCTGCGGCTTTGGCGATGCGGAGTGATTTTCAGTCGCGGCCACGTCGTTTTTTCCGCCGGCGGCGGCCGGCTGGGCCGCGGGCGGCGGGCGCTTGGGGAACAGCGGCGACGCGTTCCAGATGTCCAACGCGACGCCCGGACCCTTCGCCGTGGAACCCGTGACATACTTGAACGTCTCGCACGGCTGACCGGCAGGCCGCGGCAGCACCGCGACCTCGAGATTTTCGGGCGGCCGCTGCGCCGGCGTGAACCGATAGCGGTGAGCTGCGGGAGGCGGGCCTTCGACGATCACCCGGTCCAAGGCCTCCTCGGCGATCTGCGCGAAGAGTTCGAATTGCAGCGGCGACATGCGGAGCATGTCGCCGTCGTTGCGAAACCCGCTCTTCGCCCGGCCGTCTTCCGGCAGCCGGCTGCCGAACGCCAGCGGCAGGCCGAGCAGGTCCTGCATCGTCCGCTCGTACTCCAGCCGCGTCAGCCGACGGAAGTGAGCCGGCGGATTGCGGGCCAGTTCGCCCCGCTTCAGCTCCCGCACCAGCCAGTTCTTCAGCCGCTCGCGGTCCGCCTCCGGCAGCGGAACCGCATCCTCCGGCGGCATGTCGCCGATGCTCAGCCGGTCGAACACCTCCCGCCAGCGGGCGTGATCCACGCCGTTCACCAGGTCCGGATCGAGACGGTCGAGCCGCAGTTCCGACTCCGCCTTCTCCGCCCCATGACAGGCCCCGCAGGAGCGTTGCAGGATCGGCGCGAGCTGCGCGAACGTGTCCTCCGCGGATGCCGCGGGGCCGCTCGTCTCGCCGCTTGCCGGCACACCGGCCACCGCCCAGGCGAGACCCACGAGGGCCGGCAGCAGGTGGCCGCTGAGGCGACGATGGTCGCCTGAACGCGGCCAGCCGGCGGCGCGAGACTCCCGCATCGGCCCACGGCGATCTTTCCGGCACGTCCTCATGGGAAGCACCCTCGATCAGAAGCGGAAGGCTCAGGTGAAGGCCGCAGAACCGGCCGGACATGCCGACCGCCACTCATCATCGACCGGGGCGGCGAGTCGTCGGCTCCGCAGCCATTGCGGGCCACAAAACCATCATATCCTGCCGGGAATGCCTGAGCAATCTGCCGGCCATTCCGGCTGCCGGCCAGCCCGAGCCCGTGCCGCCCTCGACGGTCTGGCCCGCCGGACGGGGCGTCAGCCGGGCGCGGTGAACGCCAAGGGTTCACCGGGCCGCCAAACGCCGCCTCCTGCGGCAGGCAGCAGCGGAGCATGCGACACCACCGATCGTGGGCATTCCTGCCGGGAAGCCCGTAGCGACCGCGAGGGAATAGACGTCGTCTCATCCGGAGCCCGGCCACACTCCCTCGGCTCACGCCTCGGGCTTCAAGGGCACGGGCACGCGGCAACGAACGTGCAGGAAGGAGCGCGGCTGCCCGTGCCGACGAACCGGTGGATCAGCCCACGATCTCGGTGAACTCGCCGGCGTTGTCGGCGAACTTCTTCACCGGCACGTCGAACCGATGGAGCAGCGTCAGGAACAGGTCGCCCAACGGCCGCTCGGCCGGCTGCCGCAGAAAGTGGCCGTGCTTCAGGCCGAGCGACTTCCCGCCCGCCAGCACCAACGGATAGTTCCGCGCGTTGTGCAACGTGCTCGTACCGCTGCCATACAGGCAGATCGTGTTGTCGAGCATCCGCTCATCGCCCTCCCGCACGTTCGCCAGCCGGTCGAGGAAATAGGCGTATTGCTCGGAGAGGAAGCGGTCGTACTTCGCCCAGTTGGCGATGTCGTGGTGCGACAGCCCGTGGTGGCCTTTCCCCAGGCCGAGGATGATCGGAAAACGCTCACAGACGCCGACCCCGTCCTCGGCGCTGATCTGGTAGGTCGCCACCCGCGTCGTGTCCGTTTCGAACGCCAGCACGATGAGGTCGAACATCGTGCGGATGAAATCCGCCGGACCCTCCGGCGACACCTCCAGATTGAGGCGATCGGCGTCGACCGTGGGCAGCGGCTTGTCGATCCACGCTTCGGCCCGCGCCAGACGGCCCTCCACCTCCGACAGGGATTGCAGAAACTCGTCGAGCCGCCGCTGGTCGGGCTGCCCCAGGCGGCGGCGGAGCGATGAGGCGTCTTCGAGCAGGAAATCGACCTGGCGTCGGCCCAGCTTGAGAGCCCGCTGGCGGGCCCCCTTGTCGCCGTCCCCCGCTTGCGTGAACAGCCGTTCGAAGATCTGCCGCGGCTTCGATGCCGCCGGAATCGCCCGCCCCTCACCGTCGAAGGAAACCGTCGTCGCCCGGCTCTTCGGACCGACGCCGCCGTGGCTCGACATCACCAGCGACGGCACCCGGGTATGGTGCCCGACGGAACGGGCGATCATCTGGTCGAGCGAAATCGAATTGTTCGTGTTTTGACGAATGTCGGCCCCGGTCAACCAGACGTCGCCCGTGGCATGGCCGACCAGTTTTCTGCTCGTGGGGTGCGACAGGCCTCCGAGGATCGTCATGTCGGCCCGATGGGGGGCGAGCGGCTCGAGCGGCTTGTTGAACTCGTAGTCGGCCCCGGCGGTGTACGGAAACCAGTGCCATTCCCGCAGTTCGGGCTGTTCCTTCCCGGGCAGAGCCACGCCGTTGGCGAAAAAGACGCCGCAAAACCGCCGCGGACGTGGAGGGCCGTCCGCCGGCCCGGCGGCTACCGCCGGCCCCATCGCCTCCAGCCACGGCAGCGCGATGCCGCAGCCCAAGCCGCGGAGCACCGTCCGCCGATCCAATCGCCATGCGGAGTTGATCATCGACGCCATCTCCTTTTCCCAAGTCTCGCAGCCGTGACGCCTCGAGGCAATGCATCCGGCCTCACCGTGTGTGGATCGTCACCGTGCCTGCATCGTCACCGTGCCTGGGAGGCCTCGCTCTGCACGACCAGCACCACCAGATCCCCCAGACCATCGCCGCGGTCGCGGAGCCGGGTGGCCAACGCATCCGCCGCCTCGACGTCCGCGATGTTCAGGGTGCGGCCCAACGCGTAGGCCAGCAATTTGCGGGCGACGGCCCGGCGGATCGTGTCCGCCTTCGATCGCACCAGTTCGGCCTTGAGCTCCCGCAGGCCGTTGATCGTCGCCCCCGTCGGCAGTTCCGCCACCGCGTCCACCGGCTGCTTCGTCCGCTGCCGCCGTCTCTCGGCGCCGGCTCCATCCCGCTGCCAACCGCCGACGGCGTCGTACTCCTCGAAGGCCAGGCCCCAGGGATCGATGTGCCTGTGGCAGCCGCCGCACGCCTTCGACTCCCGGTGCAGCGCCAGCATCTGGGGCACCGTCAGGCCCCGATTCTTGGGGTCTTTCCGCTCGAGTTCCGGCACGTTCGGCGGCGGCGGTGGCGGAGGCTCATCCAGCAGATTTTTCACCAGCCACATGCCCCGCTTGATCGGATGGCCTTCGACGCCGTCCGAGTTCCCTGTCAGGATGGCGGCATGCGTGAGCACGCCGCCGCGATGATGTTCGGGTGCGAGCTCGACACGGCGAAACGCCGGGCCGTAGACGCCGTCGATGCCGTAGTGTGCCGCCAGAGTCTCGTTCACGAACGTATCCGGCGCGTCGATCAAGTGGAACAGGCTGCGGTTGTCGCGGATCAGCGCCGCGACGAAATGCACCGTCTCCTGCCTCATCGCCGCGGCCAGTTCGTCGCTGAACTCCCGATAGATCCGCTCGCGATCGATCACCACCCGCTGCAGCCTGTCCAGCTCCAGCCACTGCTCCGTGAACTGATCGATGAATTGCCATGACCGCGGATCGGCGAGCATCCGCCGCGTCTGCTCGGCCAAGGCCTCCGGCCTGCGGAGCTGGCCCGACCGGGCGAGCGCCATGAGCGTGTCGTCCGGCATGGTGCTCCAGAGAAAATACGACAGCCGGGCAGCCAATTGGAAGTCATCGACCCGTTCCGGCGCGGCTGATCCTGATGCGGCCGCCGCCGCCACACCGCCGGAACTGCCGCCGCCGCGGGGGGCGGGCAGGGCGAGAAATTGGGGAGATGTGAGCACGACCGCCAATGTGTCCCGCAGGCTCGCCTCGAAGCTCGGCGCGTCGGCCCGCGTCGTCTGCCAGAGCCCGCACAGCCGGTCGAGTTCGGGCGGTGCCAGCGGTCGGCGGAACGCGCGGGACGCGAATCGCTCGATCACCCGCCGGGCCCGTGGGGCCTCGTCCGTGCCGCCGCCTTCATCCCCCACGATCGCCCGATGGGGGGCCGGCGGCCACTGCTCGAGATACGGGCTCTCCAGCTCGATCGAATCGATCCGCAGCCGGGGCGGCCGGGGATCGTTCTTCACCGCCCGGGCCGAGTTCCATGCCGCGATCACGGTCGCGCTGGAACGGCCGGTCATGTTCGGCGCCGGGACATCCTCCATCCGCACGCGAAACTCGTGGACGCGGGAGTCGTCATGGTCGATGACCAGCGGCTGGCCGAGCGTCTTGATCTCCACGGCATTGTGGTTGGTCGAGCCGATCGCCACGGTGAGGCATGGCGGACGTGCCGGATCACCACCTTCGTCGGCCTCGGCCACCTTCGCCACCCGCAGGCGAATCAACGACTCCCCCTCGGGAAAAGGCCGCTCGAAACCGACCGCGAAGCAATGTTCCGGCAAGTGGACGCCCGCCTCGATTTTTTGCTTGAGCGCGCCGGGCGGAAGCATCCGGTCGCCCCGCGACATGTGGGAGATGCGGAAGGCCGGCCGTTGGCCCTTCTGATCGGGTTTCGGGAAATACTCAAACGTCTCACACGGCCGGCCATTCGGCCGCGGCAGCACGCTGACCAAGAACGGGTCGGGCGTGACGAACACCGGGGTCAGGCGATAGCGATGGGCCGCGGGGGGCGGCCCTTCGACGATCACCCGGCCGAGCGCCTCCTTCGCGATCTGCAGATAGAGTTCGACCTGCTCGGGCGACATCCGCAGCATGTCGCCGTCGTTGCGAAACCCGCTCTTCGCCCGGCCGTCTTCCGGGAGGCGTTTGCCGAACTCCAGCGGCAGGCCGAGCAGATCCTGCATCGTCCGTTCGTACTCCAGCCGCGTCAGCCGACGGAAGTGAGCCGGCGGATTGCGGGCCAGTTCGCCCCGCTTCAGCTCCCGCACCAGCCAGTTCTTCAGCCGCTCGCGGTCCGCCTCCGGCAGCGGAGCCGCATCCTCCGGCGGCATGTCGCCGATGCTCAGCCGGTCGAACACCTCCCGCCAGCGGGCGTGATCCACGCCGTTCACCAGGTCCGGATCGAGACGGTCGAGCCGCAGTTCCGACTCCGCCTTCTCCGCCCCATGACAGGCCCCGCAGGAGCGTTGCAGGATCGGCGCGAGCTGCGCGAACGTGTCCTCCGCGGATGCCGCGGGGCCGCTCGTCTCGCCGCTTGCCGGCACACCGGCCACCGCCCAGGCGAGACCCACGAGGGCCGGCAGCAGGTGGCCGCTGAGGCGACGATGGTCGCCTGAACGCGGCCAGCCGGCGGCGCGAGACTCCCGCATCGGCCCACGGCGATCTTTCCGGCACGTCCTCATGGGAAGCACCCTCGATCAGAAGCGGAAGGCTCAGGTGAAGGCCGCAGAACCGGCCGGACATGCCGACCGCCACTCATCATCGACCGGGGCGGCGAGTCGTCGGCTCCGCAGCCATTGCGGGCCACAAAACCATCATATCCTGCCGGGAATGCCTGAGCAATCTGCCGGCCATTCCGGCTGCCGGCCAGCCCGAGCCCGTGCCGCCCTCGACGGTCTGGCCCGCCGGACGGGGCGTCAGCCGGGCGAAGACGGGGTTGGCCGTCCGCGGCGGTGGCACGAGGTCGGCCAGGCGGTCGAGAAACTCGCAGGGCGAGAGGTCGATGACGCCGTGCTGACCGGGGCCGGCGGCCTTGCGCCTGCGGCCCGGTCCGACCCACGGGCCGCGGTTGTGGCGGGGCAGCGCGAGCGCGGGCGAAGCCAAAGCAGAGGATGCCGCAGCGGAGATACTCCCACAACTCCGCCTCGACGTGCGTCGGGACCGGCCTCTCGCCGAGGCTGCGAGCGGCGAGCCGGCTTTCCAGCCCGGTCGTGCCAGCGGGGATCTTCGACCGCGTCTTCACGGCGGGTGCGACGGCCGGCCTGGCCGTGGCGGGCGTCTCCTCTCGGATGGGCGTCGACCTGGAATGACGGGCGCGAGTGGAGGCGACGGCCGGGGCGGGACCGACGTCCGGACGCCGTTGGAGGGCTGCGTTGCGTCAGCGCAGTCGTTTCAGCGGACTGTACCGGCGACTACGGTGTTTCCAGAAACGCTCTGGCGAAGTCGGCGCGGGTCACCGGACCCGGCTTGCGGTCGCCGGAGGCGAGGGGTTGCGGCAGCTTGCTCTCGCGGATGTCGGTCCAGATGAGAGGAAGGTCGCCGTGGAACCAGTTGCGGTGATCGACGGCCATCCAGCCTTTCTCGATGGCTGCTGTGACGGCGGCGTCGCGGTCGGATTTCTCACCGTACCAGGCGGCGAGGGCCGCGGCGGCTTCGGCGCGCGTGATGGGGGCGTCGGGTGAGGCGTGAAGATCCTGACCGAGCGGGTAGGCTCCCCGGATGGCGGCCAGGTGAATGGCGGCGAAGGCCGGGTGGTCGATGCGGAGATCGTCGAACCAGACGAGGGGGACGCCGTTGCGGGCGAGGTCCCTCTGGATTTCTGGGGTCTCGGGAAGGCTGCCTTTGGCGATGGCGAGCGAGGCGACCGTGCCGGCTGCTTCGCCGACCATCCACTCGATCGGGTGCAGGCGGAAGGCTCCGTTGGTCAGGTGTGTGACGCCGATGTTCTTGCCGGCGGGCAGGAAGTTGATGGTGTGCTTCGGCAGGAGCGTCGCGAGGGGGATTTGAAATGGCTTCGGCATCATCATGCGGCCGCGCTCGTTCGCGCCACAGGGGTGAATGTCCACCATGTAGAAGCCGATGCCGACAGAATCCGGGAACCAGCGGGCGCGGGGGCCGGGCTGGTACTGGTCGACAATGTCCTGTTCCACGACGCGGCCGCGGGCGAGGAGGCGGCGGGATTCGCGGACGTAGGGATACTTGGACAGGCCGTCGGCGGTGTCCATGATGTCAGGACGGAGTTTGACTTCCGGGTGGCCGAGTTCGGTGTGGATCCAGTGAAGGAAGGCCACGGACGTGCGCTTTGCGTCCTGCAGAACCCGCGCGAGGTCCTGCGGGGTACGGTCGAGGATGGACTCGGCGTCATAATCCTGGCGGGGCCAGTTCATGAGTGCGATCTCGGGTTTGGCGGCCCGGAGCCTGCGCCACGAGAAGAACGGACCGGGCGACATGTTGTTGGGGATCGGCGGGTCATCGCCGTAGAAGCTGTACTCAAACGCTCCGCGCCATCCGTGCTCGACGGGGTAGTTCATGCGCAGCGAGAAGCCCTGCCGTTTGACGATGGATTCGTAGTCGGCGGGTTTGGGGGTGGTGTGGTTCTCCCCATCGCGCCGCTCGATGGCGAACGGGTAGGTCAGGCTCTGGACGCAGGCGGGATTCGGCTGCTCGGCTGCATGGGTCTCCCCGGTCTCGGCTTTTGCTTCGGAGCCAACGACGTAGGGGAGTTTCGCGAGCGGCAGGAGGTCGCCGGTTTCCGTGGCGTCGAGAACGTACTTCGCGCGGAACCGGAGTGCCGTCTTCTTGTCGAACTGCCAGGCTGTGGCAGTGGTGATCTGTCCGTTCGTTTGGTGCAGGTCGACGATTTGCGTGCGGAGAAATATGCGGATGCGCTTCTCCGGAGCGAGCATGGCTTCGAGGGCCTGCACGCCGATCTTCGGTTCGAAGCAGAGGGCCGATACATAGCCGCCGCCGGGGTTGAACGTGCCGTTGGAAGCGGCTCGGATGCGGTTGCGGAATTCGTAGTAACGCCGCGTGCCACCGGAGATCTCGATGAACTTGTTTTCATCGAGCGCGGAAACACCTCCGGCCGTCGCCTGACCACCGATCCAGTCGGTTTCTTCGGTCAAGCAAACGGAGAGGTCGTGGCGGGCGACGGCGAGCGCGGCTCCGATGCCTCCCATACCGGCTCCGGCGACGAGCACGTCGCAGGTGATCTCGGGGACGGAGTCGGGGATGACGGCTTTGACAACGGCGACGGACGGGTCGCCGTTGACGGGGACCTTCTGCACGTCGACGGTGGTGTACTCGGCGGCCCAGGCGGTGTTCAGCACGGCCAGGAGCAGCAGAGCGCGAGTGGGGGCGTGTCGATCCATGGTCCTGCTTTCATTCCGGCGCGCAGCATTTTGTTGCCGAGGTGAGGAAGGATAGCCCGCTCAATGGCACGTTCGCAACGGCCTGGCGGCTGACGGACGGCGGGTGAGCAGCGAGATCGGGCGGCTGGACCGTCCGGTGCCGCCACGGAGGCACGAGATCCGAGACCCGGTCGAGAAACTCAAACGGCGCAAGGTCGACTTGAGTGATTGGACGATCCGGCAACGATGGCGGATCAGGCCACGATCTCGGTGAACTCGCCGGCGCTGTCGGCGAACTTCTCCACGGGAATGTCGAACCTGTGGAGCAGCGTCAGGAACAGGTCGCCCAGCGGCCGCTCGGCCGGCTGCCGCAGGAAACGGCCGTGCTTCAGGCCGAACGACTTCCCGCCCGCCAGCACCAGCGGATAGTTCCGCGCGTTGTGCACCGTGCTCGTCCCGCTGCCATACAGATTGATCGTGTTGTCGAGCATCCGTTCGTCGCCCTCACGCAGGTTGGCCAGCCGGTCCAGGAAATAGGCGTACTGCTCGGACAGGAAGCGGTCGTACTTCGCCAGGTTGCCGATGTCGTGGTGCGACAGCCAGTGGTGCCCTTTCCCCAGGCCCATGATGGCCGGAAAACGCTCGCAGACGCCGACGCCATCCTCGGCGCTGATCTGGTAGGTCGCCACCCGGGTCGTGTCCGTCTCGAACGCCAGCAGGATGAGGTCGAACATCGTGCGGATGAAATCCGCCGGCCCCTCGGGCGAGACCTCCAGGTTGAGGCGGTCGGCGTCGACCTGGGGCAGCGGCTTGTCGATCCACGTTTCGGCCCGCGCGAGCCGGCTCTCCACCTCCGACAGCGATTGCAGAAACTCGTCGAGCCGCCGTTGGTCGGGCCTCCCCAGGCGACGGCGGAGCGATGCAGCGTCTTCGAGCAGCACATCGACCTGACGGCGGCCGCGGGTGAGCGCCTGCCGGCGGACCGCCTTGTCGCCATCCGCCCCCTGGGTGAAAAGCCGTTCGAAGATCTGCCGCGGCTTCGACGCCGCCGGGATCGCCCGCCCCTCGCCGTCGAACGAGATCGTGGTCGCCCGCGTCTGCGGACCGACGCCGCCGTGGCTCGACATCACCAGCGACGGCACCCGGGTGTGGTGCCCGACGGAACGGGCGATCATCTGGTCGAGTGAAATGGAGTTGGTCAGGCTGTATCGCACGTCGGCCCCGGTCAGCCAGAGGTCGCCCGTGGCATGGCCGACCATCTCCCGGCTGGAGGGATGCGACAGGTCGCCGAGGATCGTGATGTCGGCCCGATGGGGGGCGAGCGGCTCGAGCGGCTTGTTGAACTCGTAGTCGGCCCCGGCGGTGTACGGAAACCAATGCCAATCCCGCAATTCGGGCTTGTCATTCCCGGGCAGGCCCACGCCGTTGGCGAAAAAGACGCCGCAGAACCGCCGCGGACGCGTGGGCGCATCCGCCCCGGCCGCCGCCGCCGGCCCCATCGCCTCGAGCCACGGCAGCGCGATGCCACAGCCCAGGCCGCGGAGCACCGTCCGCCGATTCAACCGCCATGCTGAATTGAACATCGTCGCTCTCCACTTATCCTCGCACCGGTCAAGCCACGATCCCCGCCGACACTCGTCACCGCGCCTGAAAAACCTCGCTCTGCACGACCATCGCCACCAGATCACCAAGGCCGTCCCCGTCGTCGCGGAGCCGGGCGGCCAAGGCATCCGCCGCCTCGACGTCCGCGATGTTCAACCTGCGGCCCAAGGCGTAGGCCAGCAATTTGCGGGAGACGGCCCGGCGGATCGCGTCGGCCTTCGATCGCACGAGTTCGGCCTTGAGCTCCCGCAGGCCGTCGATCTTCACCCCGGTCGGCAGTTCCGCCACGGCGTCCACCGGCTGCTTCGTCCGCCCTCGCCGTCTCTCGGCGCCCGCCCCATCCCGCTGCCAACCGCCCACGGCGTCGTACTCCTCGAAGGCCAGGCCCCAGGGATCGATCTGCCGGTGGCAGCCGGCACAGGCCTTCGAATCGCGGTGCTGCGCCAGCATCTGCCGCACGGTCAGCCCCTTGTTCCTGGGGTCTTTCCGCTCGAGCTCCGGCACGTTCGGGGGGGGCGGCGGCGGCGGCTCATCCAGCAGATTCTTCACCAGCCACATGCCTCGCTTGATCGGATGGCCTTCCACGCCGTCCGAGTTGCCCGTCAGGATGGAGGCATGCGTGAGCACGCCGCCGCGACGATGCTCGGGCGCGAGGGCCACACGGCGAAACTCCGGACCGCGAACGCCCTCGATGCCGTAGTGGTCCGCCAGCATCTCGTTGAGGAACGTGTCCGGAGAATCGACGAGCTGGAACAGGCTGCGGTTTTCGCGAACCAGCGCCGCGACGAAGTGCACCGTCTCCTGCCGCATCGCCGCGGCCAGCTCGTCGCCGAAGCCCTTGTACTGGCGACTGTCGACGACGACCCGCTGCAGCCGGTCGAGCTCCAGCCATTGCTCCGTGAACTGCTCGATGAAGTGCCAGGACCGCGGATCGGCCAGCATCCGCCGCGTCTGCTCGGCCAAGGTCTGCGGCGTGCGGAGCTGTCCGGACCGGGCGAGCGCCATGAGCGGCTCGTCGGGCATGGTGCTCCAGAGAAAATATGAGAGCCGGGCGGCCAACTGGAAGTCATCGAACCGCTGCGGTGTGGCGGATCCTGAGGCGGTCGCCGCCGTCGCACCGCCGGAACTGGCCTCGTCACGGGGAGCGGGCAGGGCGAGAAACTGGGGCGAGGCGAGCACGACCGCCAACGGCTCTCGCAGGCTCGCCTCGAAGCTCGGCGCGTCGGCCCGGGCCATCCTCCAGAGCCCGCACAGCCGGTCGAGTTCGGCCGGCTCCGCCGGCCGGCGGAACGCGCGGGTCGCGAACCGCTCGATCACCCGCCGGGCTCGGGCGGCCTCGTCGGCGCCGCCTTCATCCTCCACGATCGCACGATGGGGCGGCGGCGGCCACTGCTCGAGGAACGGCGTCTCCAGTTCGATCCAATCGATACGCAGCCGCGGCGGTCGGGGCTCGTTCTTCACCACCCGGGCCGAGTTCCACGCCGCGATCAAGGTGCCGACGCGGGCATTGCCGGGCAAGCTGTTTAGGCCCCCTTCGACCCCGACGGGGGCCGGGACATTTTCCATCCGCACGCGAAACTCGTACACGCGGGGCTCGTCGTGGTCGATGGGGAGCGACTGCCCAAGCGGCTTGAACTCCACACCCTTGAGATTGTTGGCGCCGATCACCACGGTCAGGCAAGGCGGACGCGCTGGATCGCCACCGCCGTCGTCCTCGGCCACCCTGGCCGCCCGCACGCGAATCAGCGCTTCTCCTTGGCGCAACGTCTCCCCGAAGAGCCCCACGGCGAACCAATGCGCCGGCACGTTGAAGCCGGGAATGTTCCCCTTTCGTGCGACGACGTCGGGCGGAAGCAGCCGGTCGCCCCGCGACAGGTTCGAGATGCCGAACCCGGTGAGCTGGGCTTTCTTGCCGATTTTCGGAGCATAGTCCCGCGACTCGCCCGGCCGGCCATCCGGCCGCGGCAGCACCGCGACCAACAGACTGTCGGGAGCGACGAGCGCCGGAGTGATTCGATAGCGGTGCACGGCAGGAGGCGGGCCCTCGACGATCACCCGGTCGAGCGCCTCCGCGGCGGTCTGCAGGTAGAGTTCGACCTGCTCGGGCGACATCCGCAGCATGTCGCCGTCGTTGCGAAACCCGCTCTTTGCACGGCCGTCTTCCGGCAGCCGGCTGCCGAACGCCAGCGGCAGGCCGAGCAGGTCCTGCATCGTCCGCTCGTACTCCAGCCGCGTCAGCCGACGGAAGTGAGCCGGCGGATTGCGGGCCAGCTCGCCCCGCTTGAGCTCCCGCACCAGCCAGTTCTTCAGCCGCTCGCGGTCCGCCTCCGGCAGCGGAACCGCATCCTCCGGCGGCATGTCGCCGATGCTCAGCCGGTCGAACACCTCCCGCCAGCGGGCGTGATCCACGCCGTTCACCAGGTCCGGATCGAGACGGTCGAGCCGCAGTTCCGACTCCGCCTTCTCCGCCCCATGACAGGCCCCGCAGGAGCGTTGCAGGATCGGCGCGAGCTGCGCGAACGTGTCCTCCGCGGATGCCGCGGGGCCGCTCGTCTCGCCGCTTGCCGGCACACCGGCCACCGCCCAGGCGAGACCCACGAGGGCCGGCAGCAGGTGGCCGCTGAGGCGACGATGGTCGCCTGAACGCGGCCAGCCGGCGGCGCGAGACTCCCGCATCGGCCCACGGCGATCTTTCCGGCACGTCCTCATGGGAAGCACCCTCGATCAGAAGCGGAAGGCTCAGGTGAAGGCCGCAGAACCGGCCGGACATGCCGACCGCCACTCATCATCGACCGGGGCGGCGAGTCGTCGGCTCCGCAGCCATTGCGGGCCACAAAACCATCATATCCTGCCGGGAATGCCTGAGCAATCTGCCGGCCATTCCGGCTGCCGGCCAGCCCGAGCCCGTGCCGCCCTCGACGGTCTGGCCCGCCGGACGGGGCGTCAGCCGGGCGAAGACGGGGTTGGCCTTCCGTCGGCCGAGGACCTCGACACCGGCGATCCCGCGCAGCCCGGCCTCGAGCCGCCGCCGTGCACTCAATCAATCAGCTGGAACCCCATCAGACCTCTGAAGGAGCGGCTTCGCCAGACGATCGATTTGTCCGGCGCGAACTCGACGAGCACGCCTTCGAACGAGGCGACCGTGTTGCCGTTTTTCAACCGTTCGGCGCACAACCCGCGATAGCCACCCTTCTGGGGCCGCAGGTCGGCGGGCAGGTCCGCGTCGGTGATCTTCCAGACCTCCTTGCAGTCCTTGTCGAACTCGACGATCGTTCGATCCGCCGTCGCGACGAGGGTGTTGCCGTTGGCGAGCCGGGACACCCCCATCGGCTTCGGCACCTTGAAGGACCGAACGATCTTGCCCTGCGGGTCATACTCCCGCACGTCGCCTTCCCCCTTCAGGCAGACCAGATACGTGCCGGCGTCGGTCTTGCGAACGTGCCGCGGGCCATTGTGAGGATGGCTCTTGGGAACGATCGGGACTTCGTGCACGATCCTGCCGAGGGGGTCGACTTCGGTGATGCGGTGCTGCGTGTTCTCGTTGATCACCGTGTTGCCGTTGGCGAGCCGCTGGGCGCTGTAGATCTCGCCGTTGACCGTGTGCTCCCAGACGACCTTCCCGTCGCGATCGACTTCCGCCACGGTGGACTTCCCGTCGCGATCGACTTCCGCCACGGCGGGCTCCTTGTGTCTGTGGGGGGTCGTCCAGCGGGCTGCATAGAAGACGTTCCCGTTGGGCAGGAGACTGACGTCGAGGCACTCGCCGACCTTTTTCTCCCATTCGACATTGCCATCGGCATCGACGATCCAGATCGTGCCCGTTCCCTGCCAGGAGGCGCCGATGAAGCGGTGGCCTTTCGCCTTGCCGGCATCACCACCCTGTGCGAATGCCGCCGCGGCCGCCAAACCCACGGCCAAGGCTGTCAACAAACGAAGTCGCATGCGAACGCTCCTCGATGAACCGAACGTCGTGCGCAGTGATGGCGGCCAACGACCCTTGACCATCTTGCGGCAGGATGTTCCGAGTATCGCTGGGGAAAACCCGCGACGTCAACGTGCTCAACCGCCTGCTGATCGAGCGTGCGGTGCGTCAACCGGCCGCGGCCAGCCTGCGGGCGTCGGCGAGGAGCGCCTCGATGTCGGCGTCGGTCGTGGCCCAGGAGCACATGAAGCGGCAGCCGCCGGAACCGATGAAGTCGTAGAACCGCCAGCCGCGGTCGCGGAGTCCGCTGGCCAGCGGCTCGGGCAGCCGGGCGAAGACGGCGTTGGCCTCGCGGCTGCCGAGGACCTCGACCCCGGCGATCCCACGCAGCCCGGCCTCGAGCCGCGCCGCGGCCGCGTTGGCCCGCCGCGCGTTGTCGAGCCAGGCGCCGTCCTCGAGCAGCCCCACCCAGGGCGCGGTGAGGAATCGCATCTTCGAGGCCAGCTGCCCCGCCTGCTTGCATCGATAGGCGAACTCCTCGGCCAGGTCCTTGCGGAAGAACACGACCGCATCGCCCACGCCCATGCCGTTCTTGGTGCCACCCAGGCAGAGCACGTCGACGCCCGCCTCCCAGGTGAGCTGCCGCGGCGGCACGTCGAGCGCCGCCACGGCGTTGGCGAACCGCGCGCCGTCCATGTGCAGCCGCAGGCCGTGCCGCCGGCAGGCGTCGTGAACTCCCGCCAGTTCGTCGAGCGAGTAGACGGTGGAGAGCTCCGTAGCCTGCGTGACACTCACGACCCGAGGCTTGGGGTAGTGGATGTCCTGCCGCCGCTCGACCGCGTGCGTGATGCCCGCGGGAGTCAGTTTGCCCCGATCGCCGGAGAGCAGAAGGAGCTTGGTGCCGTTTGAGAAAAACTCCGGCGCCCCGCACTCGTCGGTCTCCACATGAGACAGCTCGTGGCACAGGATCGCGTGGTACGACTGGCACATGGCCGCGATCGCCAGTGAGTTGGCCGCCGTGCCGTTGAACACGAAGAACACGTCGGCGGGATATTCGAAGAACTCGCGAATCAGATCGCAGGCCCGGGTCGTCCACGGGTCGTTGCCGTAACTGGCGAGACAGCCGGCGTTGGCCGCCTCGAGCGCCCGCCAGGCCTCGGGACAGAAGCCCGCCGTGTTGTCGCTGGCGAATTGGCAGCCGGGGGCGGCGGTCGCCGTCGTGGCCACTGGGGTCGTGGGGCAGTCCTCGGTGCGCATGCCGTCACGATACCCGGTTTGCGTGGCGAGCGGGTTTCCGAGAGCCGCACGAGCGGCCGCGGCAGGCGTTTCCCAACAGTTGACGCCAACACATCCGTGTCATACAACCGCCATTGGAACATTTGTACACATTCTGACACGCCCCGCCGATCGCCATGCCGTCCACCGCCACCACCGCACGAATTCGCGACCATGTCCGCCTCGCCTGCCTGCCGGGCGTGGGATCACGCACCCGCCGCGATCTGCTCGCCCACTTTGGTTCACCGGAGGCCATCCTGGCCGCCTCCCCCCGCGAGCTCGCCGCCGTGCCCGGCGTGGGCCGCAGGATCGCCAACACGATCCCGAGCATGGCCGACACCGCAGCGGCCGACGAGGTGCTCGCCCTGTGCCGGGATCGCGGCGTGGAAATGCTGGTGGAGGGCGGCGCCGGCTATCCGCCCCTGCTGGGCCGGATCTCCGACCCGCCCGGGCTGCTGTTCGCGCGCGGGTCGATCAAGCCCTGCGACGCCCTGGCGATCGCCATCGTAGGCTCGCGGCATGCGACGGCCTACGGCCGCCGGATCGCCTGGCAACTCGCCGGCGGTCTGGCCCGGGCGGGATACACAATCGTGAGCGGGCTGGCGCGGGGCATCGACGCCGCCGCCCATCGCGGCGCGATCGACGCGTGCGGCCGCACGCTCGCCGTCCTCGGCAGCGGCGTGCTCAACATCTATCCGCCGGAGCACGCCGATCTTGCGCTCGAGGTGATGGCCCACGGCGCCCTGCTGGGCGAGGCTCCGCCGCTGGCATTCCCCCAGCCGGGCTGTTTTCCCCAGCGCAACCGGATCGTGTCGGGCCTGTCCTTGGGGGTGATCGTCGTCGAGGCCGCGGAGCGATCGGGCGCTTTGATCACCGCGCGGCTGGCCGGGGAACAGGGCCGGGAAGTGTTCGCCGTGCCCGGGCCAATCGACGCGCGGCTGTCTCGCGGCTGCCACCAACTCATCCGGGACGGCGCCCGGCTCGTGCAGGGCATCGACGACGTGCTCGACGAACTCGGCCCACTGTGCGAAGCGACGCCGGCGGCCGACGGCCGCCGGGTGCACGCCCCGGCCGAACTGCGACTCGACGACATCGAGCGGCGGGTGCTCGCGGCGTTCGACGGCGAAGCGGACGGGGCGACCCGCGCGGCGGCGATCGACGACGTGGTCGCGGCCAGCGGCTTGGCCACATCACAGGTGTTGGCAACGCTCGGCGTGCTGGAGATGCGTCGCATCCTGCGGCGGCTGCCGGGCAACCGGGTCGAGCGGATGTGACGGCGATGCGGACATGACCAGCGGGCCTTTTGGCACGACGCTTGCACCGCTCGGTGAGATCGTGCGCAGTGCCGGCCGCCCAAAGGCTGGCACACGACTGGTTTCGCTGCCAAAATCGCTCCGGGGGAATCTGCCATGTCGATCATTCATCGCCGCGTTGCACCGTCGCAAAATGCGGCGCGGGTTGCAAAACGCCGCACTTCCCGCGGTCGACTTGACCTGACCGGGTGCGAGCGGCTCGAAGGGCGGTCGCTCCTGGCGGGCGACGGCCACATGGCCGTGGGCATGAACCTGGAGAACATCGTCGACTGGTCGCCAGCGTGGACCTTCACCGACGCCTTTCAGGCCTCCCGGCCCTGGATCCCGCAGGCCGTCAACACCGTCACCGGCGAAACCATCTGGGACACCGGGTCGGCCCGACCGCTCGCCCTCGACGCACACGGGAACGTCGCGTCGCTGGCGACGTGGACCAACGGCGCCGGCCAGGCGATGCGGCAGATGGCCGGCACGCTCATGTTCCGTGAGCTCGACGGGGCCTATCCGGCGGGCGTCTACCGGGCGGAATGGGATGGCACGGGCACCGTGACCTTTGGCTTTGACGCGCAGACGATCGCCAGCGGCCGCACCCCGGCCGGCCGCAATTTTGCCGACCTCCAGGTGACGCCCGGCTCCGACGGGATCCTGATGCGGATCGAGGCGACGAGCCCCACCGACCCGGTCCACAACTTCAACGTCTGGATGCCCGATTGGGGCGGATGGAGTTTCGTCGGGCAAAGGTGGCAGCCCGGCGCGGCCTTCTCGCCGTTTCACCCGCTCTTTCTCGCGCGTCTCGCGCCCTTCAAGACGATCCGCTTCATGGGGATGCAGGAGACGAACACCTCCGACATCCGCACCTGGGACGATCGCCGCGACGCCCTCGCCATCCGCCAAGGGTCCGGCTCCGAGGGCACCGCAAGCGAGCCGATCGTCAACGGCATGGCCCTGGAATACATGGTGCAACTGGCCAACGACCTCGATGCCGACCCGTGGTTCAACATGCCGCACATGGCCGACGACGGCTTCGTGCGGAACTTCGCCATCTACGTTCGCGACCATCTCGAGCCTGGCCGCAAGGCCTACGTCGAATGGTCCAACGAGATCTGGAACTTCGGCTGGGGCTTCGAGGCCGCACGCTGGGTGCAGGAGCAGACCGGCCTGCCGCAGTACGCCGGTCTCGACAACTGGCAGGTCGCCGGCCGCGAGTCCAGGCGTGACCTCGACATCTGGACGGAGGTGTTCGCGGGCCAGACGCAACGCCTCGTCCGCGTGGCGGCGGGCTGGGCCGCGGTCGAGTGGGTCACCAATCGGGTCATGGAGGGCATGGACGGTTCGTTCGACGCGATCGCGATCGCCCCTTACATCACGCCCACCGACGACCAGCGGGCCGGCTATTCGGCGGCGACCACCGTCGACCGGGTGCTCGCCGACACGCGGGCGAACGTCGCGACCTCGCTGGAATGGACCGCCAACCACGCCCGCCTGGCCCGCGACTGGTCGCTGCGGCTGGGCCGCGAGATCGGCCTGGTCGCCTACGAAGGCGGACCGCACCTCGACGGCCGCGGCGCGGCGTATCAGCATGTCTTCCACGCCGCCACCAACGACCCGCGGATGGGCGACATCTACCGCGACTACCTCCGCGGCCTCGACGCCGCCGGCATGGACCTGTACGTCGATTTCCAATTCACCGGGCAGGCCGGAGCCGCCCCGTGGGGCGACTTCGCCAAGCTGCACCGCATGGACCAGCCGCTCGACACGGCGTTCCGCTACACGGCCGTGGTCGCCGCCGCGGATGGCTCCCTATGGGGCGGACGGCCCGCCGTGCCTTCCGCACCACCTCCACCGGTGGCCGCGATCGCATCGGCCGCGATCATGGAGGGCAGCTCCGGGCGACGGCTGCTCGCCTTCACGATCACGCTCTCGGCGCCGGCGGCGCAGCTGGTCACCATCCGCTGGGGCACGGTCAACGGCACGGCAACCGCCGGCCGCGACTACGTCGCCGCGGCCGGCTTCATCACGTTCGCCCCCGGGCAGACACAGCGGACCGTGGGCGTATGGGTGCTCGCCGATCGTGTCCGCGAAGCGCACGAACGGTTTCGCGTGAACCTGGCGACACCCGTGAATGCCGCGATTTCGCCCACGGCGGGCTTCGCCACCGGGCTGATCGTCAACGACGACGGGCTGACGCGAGCCCAGCTCGCGGCGGCGTTCGCCACGCTCGAAGCCTTCAACCGCGACGCCAAACGGCGCACCTGACGACGCCGCCCGCGCCCAGGCCCAGGTGCTCGGCTTCTCCATTCCGACGGCGGCGCGTACAATCCGTCGCATGGACACAGCACTCTTCCACCGCGCCGAAGCGATCCGGGCCCGCCTGCTCCAGCTGCGGGACTCCCTTTGACTGGGAGGGACGCAAGCAATCCGCCGCGCGACTCGAAGGCGCCATGGGCGAGGCCGACTTCTGGAGCAATTCCGAGAAGGCCCAGGCCACGGTCGCGGAACTGAAGACCGTCAACACGGTGCTCAAGCCGCTCGAGGAAGCGCTCGCCGTGGGCCGCGATCTCGAGGCGCTCGAGGAACTGGCCCGCGAGGATGACTCGCTCGAAGGGGAGTTGGCGGCCGAGGCCGACCGGCTGACGAAGCTGGTCGACGCCCTGGAACTCGCCTCGCTCCTTTCGGGGCCGCATGACGCCAGCGACGCCTTGGTCTCGATCCATGCCCGTGACGGCGGCACCGACGCCAACGACTGGGCCGAGATGCTCCTGCGGATGTACTCGGCCTGGGCCTCGAAGCACGACTACACGGTGGAGCTGCTCGACCGGCAGGACGATGCCGTCGCCGGCATCCAGAGCGCCACCGTGGCGATCAAGGGGCCGTGGGCCTACGGCTACCTCAAGGGTGAGACCGGCATCCACCGGCTGGTGCGGATCAGCCCCTTCAACTCCGAAGGCAAGCGGCAGACGAGCTTCGCGGCGGTGGACGTGGCCCCGGAGATCGCCGACGACGACACCGAGGTGGAGATCAAGGACGAGGACATCCGCGAGGACGTGTTCCGGGCCAGCGGCGCCGGCGGCCAGCATGTCAACAAGACCTCCAGCGCCATCCGCCTCACCCACTTCCCCACCGGCATCGTGGTGCAGTGCCAGAGCGAGCGCAGCCAGCACAAGAACCGGGCCACGGCGATCAAGATGCTGCGGGCCCGCATCGCCAGGCTCCAGGAGGAGAAGCGGGAGGCCGAGCAACTCGCCCGCTACAAGCAACAGCCGAAGACCGGCTTCGGGTCGCAGATCCGCAACTACTTTCTTCACCCCGACCAGCGGGTGAAGGACCAGCGGACGGGCCACTACGTGGGCAATTTCCAGAGCGTGCTCGACGGCAACCTAGACGGCTTCTTCGACGCCTACCTGCGGTGGAAGGCCTCCGGGTCGGCCCCCGAGGCCGGCGGCGACGAATGAGCCGCCGCTGGACGGCCGTTGGAGCCGGGGATACGATCTTGTTCCCCAGCTGTCCGTGGAAAAGCCCTCCATGGCCTTTTCCACGTGGCCGACCGGTGGAAACGCCAAGGTTTTCCGTGGTCGGCAGGCGCCGCATCCTGCGGCGGCAGACGTGTGCCACAGTCTGCTAGCGCCCGAGTAGAACCGTAAGGATCCCCATGGCGGAAAAAGAACAGGCCCTCGAAGTGGAAGGGGTCGTCACCCAGGCCCTCGCCAACACGCGGTTCCGCGTGCAGATCACGGGCGGCCACATCGTCAATGCCCACGTCGCCGGCCGGATGCGGAAGAACTTCATTCGTATCGTGCCGGGCGACAAGGTGAAGGTCGAACTCTCCCCCTACGACCTCACCAAGGGCCGGATCACGTTCCGCGAGCGGTGATTGCTGGCTTCACGGCTGCACGGCCATCCATGGCCCGTGCAGCCTTGGCCCGCCGTGGTCGCAGCCAAGGTGCGACCAGCCGGGCAAGCGGTCGCACCTCCGGGCGACCGTGGCCGCCGCAGATCGGCGGCATGGCCCCGTGGTTGCGCCTCCTCGAGCGGTGGCCGCCTGGAAGGCGGCCCATCGAGTGCCGGCGTAGGCGGCCAGCGCAGGCATGGATGCCGGAGCGCAGACGCCTCCGAGAGAGCGGAGCCCAGGATGGGCGGAGCGAACGTCCGGCGATGGGGCACGGGCAGCCCCTCGCGGTGCCCCTTCGCATGGCGAAGATGACGGGCCATCGCGCCGCTATGCCGACTCTTCGGGGGGCGGCGCGTCGTGTGGCGGCCCGCTCGCATCCTTCGAATCGAAGAATTGCTTCAAATCGCCGAAGGTCCGCAGCGGCTCCTTGCCCGTCTTCATGGCCTTCGTGAGCGGCTTCGGGGGACCGCTCGGGCCGCTCGCCACGTACGTCCGCGGTCCCTGCTCCCGTGGCGGGCGCGACCGCTGCTGGCCGCGGCCCCCAGCCGGCCGGGGTGGCCGCGGCGGTCGCTCGCCCCCCTGTCCGCCGCCCGCCGGCGCGGGCCGCTGTTCACGAGCCGCCGCGTCTTTGGGCTCCTGTCCGCCGCGAGCCTTGCGCGACTCCTGGCGTTCCTTGGCCTGCCGCTGCCGTTCCCGTTCAGCCGGGGCGATCATCGTCAGCGCCACCCGGCGCCGAGCCTTGTCGAGTTCCAGCACCCAGACCGGCACGATCTGCCCCACGCTCACGACATCGTGCGGATCGCGGACGAAGCGGCTCGACAGCTGGCTGATGTGCACCAGGCCGCTGTCGTGCAGGCCGATGTCGACGAAGGCGCCGAAGTCGACGACGTTGAGCACCGACCCGAGCAGCTCCATCCCGACTTCGAGATCCTCGAGCTTCAGGACGCCCTTCTTGAAGAACGGCTTCGGCAGGTCGTCGCGCGGGTCACGGCCGGGCCGCTTGAGCTGCTCCACGATGTCCGCCAGCAGCAGCCGGCCCACTCCGAGCTCGTCGGCCAGGGCCACGAGGTCCAAGGCGGCGGCCCGCTCGGCGATCGCCTCGGTCTGCTGGCGGTTGGCCAGGTCGGCGGGCCCGCCGCCGATCCGCTCCAACACCCGCTCGGCAACCGCATAACTCTCGGGGTGGATCCAGGTGGCGTCGAGCGGATTGGCGCCCGCGGCGATCTTGAGAAACCCGACCGCCTGCACGAACGCCGCCTCGCCGAAGCCCGGCACCTCGAGAAACTGCTGCCGCGACGTGAACGGACCGTTCTTCGTCCGCCATTCGTGGATGTTCCGCGCCGTCGCCTGATTCAATCCCGACACGTACCGGAGCAGAGCCGGGCTGGCTGTGTTCGCGTCGACGCCGACGTAGTTCACGCAGCTCTCGACCACCTGGTCGAGCGAGGCGTGAAGATGCCGGGCCTTGACGTCGTGCTGGTAGAGGCCGACGCCGATGTTGGCCGGCTCGATCTTCACCAGTTCCGAGAGCGGATCCTGCAGCCGGCGGCCGATCGAGATCGCACCGCGAACGGCAGCCTCGTGCTGGGGCAGCTCCTCGCGGCCGAAGGCGCTCGTGGAGTAGACGCTCGCCCCCGCCTCGTTGACGATCACGTAGGCGACGTCGAGCGCCCGGAGATCGCCCGCCACCAGTTCGGCCACGAGCGTCTCAGTCTCGCGGCCGGCCGTGCCGTTGCCGATGGCGATCACCGTGCAGGCATGGGCGGTGACCAGTTCCACTATCCGGCGGGCGGCCGCATCCCGTTTCTCCGGCTTACCGATGATGTGGAGCACGGCGTGCTCCAGCGGCGTGCCGCACTCATCCAGGGCGACCGCCTTGCAGCCGCTCTTGAATCCGGGATCGAGCGCCAGCACGCGACGGCCGGTCACGGGAGACTGGAGGAGCAGGTTCCGCAGGTTGCGGGCGAAGACCTCGACGGCATGGGTCTCGCAAAACTCCGTCATTTCCCTGCGGATCTCGCGTTCCAGACTCGGCAGCACCAGCCTGGCGAGGGAGTCACGACAGCAGTTGCGGAGGAACTCGGCGTGCGGATGGCCCGCGGGCACGAGCAGTTCCTCCGCGGCGGACTGCAGCTCTTCCTGCGGCCCCTCCACGCGGACCTTGAGCAGTTTCGCCCGCTCGCCGCGGTTGATCGCCAGGACGCGGTGCGGCGGCACCCGCTGAATGTGCTCGGCGTAGTCGAAGTAGTCGCGGTAGTGCTTCTCGTCCTTGGTGAGGGCCTTGCCCGTGGTTTCCACGCGTTGGCTCTTGAGCTGCGCCGTGCGGTGCAGGATCGCCCGCAGCCGCTGCCGCAGGTCCGCCCGTGCGCTGAACTCCTCGGCGATGATGTGGCCGACACCGAGCAGGACATCGGCGACGGCGGAGACCTGGGCGTCGGCATCGACGAAGTCGGCCGCCCGCGTCTCCAGATCGACGACCGCCGCATCCCCGCCGACGATCTCACGGGCCAGCGGCCCGAGCTTGCGCTGCCGGGCCACCTCGGCCAGGGAAAGCTTCCGCGGCTTGAACGGCAGGTAGATGTCCTCCAGCTGCTTCGGGCTCTCGGCCGCGGCGATCGCCGTCTCCAGTTCGGGCGTCAGTCGCCCCTGGCCCTGCACGGTTCGCAGGATGGTCTGCTTGCGATCGGCCAATTGCCGCGCCTTGCCGACGGCCGCGGCGATCCGCCGCACGTCCTCCTCGTCGAGGCCGCCGGTCTGGTCGCGGCGATACCGCGTGATGAACGGGATCGTGTTGCCGGCGTCCAACAGGTGCGCCGTCGCCTCCACCCGCGCGACGGGCAAGCCGAGGCGGTGGGCGATCCGCCCCAGGTCGATGACCGCAGTGATCGCTGTCGATCCCATCCGTCTCGCGAGCCGGCGGCCATGAACCCCGCCACCGATCCGCGCAGTTCTCCTCCGCAATCCCCCGTCCGCGCGACTGTGCGGGCAAACGGCAGGATCTGGATCATTTCCATGAATCTAGGGGGATGCGCGAACGGGTGTCAAACGCCGGCCCCGGGACGTCGCCCGGCCCGGCGGCGCCCAGCCTGCCTCGCTTCTCCCGTTCCGCATGGCGCACGACACACGCCTGGCCTTGACGCCCCTGCGCCAAGTCGCCTATTTCCCGCCCTTCGTGCCCGCGCCCGGGTCGCCGGCGGCGGCCACGCGGATCCCGTCACAACCGCCACATTCCCCTCCAGCGGATCGGTCGATCATGACGATCACGAAACCCGAAGGATGACCCACCGGACCCGCGACGATCGCGCGGCCCGCACGGCAGCAGCGCCCCCCGGAGTTCCAGCCACGATGATCCGCCAGACGACGACCTCCGCCAGCCCCGCCCCAGCCACGTCGGTGGCGCAGGAAGCCCTGCTGCCGTCCGTGCCGCTGCTGGCCCTCGACCGACAGCACGCGGCGCTGCGGGACGAGATCCGGGCGGCGATCGACCGCGTGGTGGATTCCGGCCGCTTCGTCCTCGGACCCGACGTGAACGACCTCGAGGCGGAGCTGGCCCGGGCGCTCGACGTGCCCCACGTCATCTCCTGCGCGTCCGGCAGCGACGCTCTGCTGTTGGCGCTGATGGCGCTCGGCGTCGGCGCCGGCGACGAGGTGGTCGTGCCGAGCTACACGTTCTTCGCCACGGCCAGCGCCGTGACCCGCCTCGGCGCAGTGCCGATTTTCGCCGACATCGACCCCCAGACCTACCTCGTCGATCCGGCGGACGTGGAGCGGAAGATCAGCCGCCGCTGCAAGGCGATCGTCCCGGTTCACCTCTTCGGCCGGACGGCCGACATGGACGCCCTGCTGCCGATCGCGAAGCGGGCCGGCCTGCCCGTGGTGGAGGACGCCGCGCAGTCGATCCTCTCCACCTGGCACGGCCGCTGCTCCGGGGCCCTCGGCGACGTGGGCTGCTTCAGCTTCTATCCCACGAAGAACCTCGGCGGCATCGGCGACGGCGGCTTCCTGACGACGACCCGCGACGACATCGCCAAGTCGCTCAAGCTGCTCCGCGTCCACGGAATGGAGCCGCGTTATTACCACCAGCTGATCGGCATCAACAGCCGCCTCGATTCGATCCAGGCGGCGGTCCTGCGGGTCAAGCTGCCGCACCTCGACGCCTGGTCCACCGCCCGGCAGGTCAACGCCACGCGGTACGGCGAACTGTTCGCCGCCGCCGATCTCGCCGACTGTGTCACGGTGCCCGGAGAGGAGCCGCGGGGCCGGCACGTCTGGAATCAATACGTCGTCCGCATCGCCGCCGGCCAGCGCGACGCGCTGCGAGCCCACCTCGCCGCCCACGGGGTCGGCAGCGAGATCTACTATCCCGTGCCGCTCCACGTGCAGCAGTGCTTCGAGCACCTCGGGTGGCGCACGGGCGATCTGCCGCACACCGAGCAGGCGGCGGCGGAAACCCTCGCCCTGCCGATCTTCCCCGAGCTGACGGCCGCCGAGCAGCGGACCGTCGTCGCCCGGATCGCGGAGTTCTTCCACGCCTCCCGACCGGCGGCGACCATTCCCGCCGCCGAGACGCTCCGCGGCCCGCACTTCCTCCGCCGCGCCGTGGGCAAGGCCGACGAAGTCCGCTCCTGAACGGTGCGGAAACGGCCCGTCAGCCGTCCTTGTCGGGATCAAACCGGCGGCTCGGGCGGCAGACGATGAACGTGCCCAGGGCGATGAGCAGGCCCATCAGCAGGTAGGCCAGGGTGTATTTCGCCATGCGTGCGGCCCACGGACGGGGAAGGTAGGATGCTGGCCGGTTTCGGCCCCGCACCCGCCCGACACTCTATCCGAAGATGGCCTCGAAGACGAAACGCACGCCCCGGGGAGCGGCCGGCTCGCTGCCGCCGGTCGATCGCAAGACCCTCGCGCTGATCATCGAGCTGGCCGATGAGGTGGCCGCCGCCGCCGACAAACGCCGCGATCCGCACCTCGACATCCCCACCCGCAGCCTCGCGAACGTCCGCTTCAACAAGTCGCGGAAGATCATCGAGATGGGGGGGCAGACCAACCGGCGGCAGCTCTTCAACCTGGCGCAGGCCAAGAGCTACATGCAGACGCTGCTCGTGGCCACCGGCTGCAAGCAGCTCATCGACCAGCAGAAGACCACCAGCATCCGCGGTCTCTACTACCTGCTCAAGCACACGATCGAGGGCACCCGCGAGGAGACCTTCGCCACGCAGGAGGAGTGCGACCCGATCATCGAGGACCTCGAGGTCACGCTGGAGAGCCTCCGCGAGGAACTGCACGTCTACGCCAGCAACCGTGGCGGCATGGTGGGGCCGATCACGCTCATCGACTCGGGCGACGAGATCGACTGCTCCCGCATGGGGTCGGGCGGTTACTCGATCCCGTCGATCGTCGAGGCCGACATCGTCAAGTTCAAGTCGTGCGACGCGAAGTTCATCCTCCATGTCGAAAAGGACACCGTCTGGCGGCGGTTCAATGAGGACAAGTTCTGGCGGAAGCACCAATGCCTGCTCACGCATGGCGGCGGCCAGCCTCCCCGCGGCGTCCGCCGCATGCTTTACCGGCTCCACAACGAGCTCAAGCTGCCCGTCTACTGCCTGCTCGACAACGACCCCTGGGGCTACTACATCTACTCGGTGCTCAAGCAGGGCTCGATCAACCTGGCCTACGAGTCGAAGCGGATGGCGATCCCCGAGGCCCGCTTCCTCGGCATCCGCTCCCGCGACTACCAGCGGTGCAAGCTCTCTCCGAGCGTGCAGATCGCCCTCAACGACACCGACATCAAGCGGGCCAAGCAGATCGCGGCCTACCCGTGGTTCGCGGGCAAGAAAGCCTGGCAGAAGGAGATCGAGACCATGCTCGCCAACGGCTTCAAGCTGGAGGTCGAGTCGCTGATCTCGAAGGACATCAGCTACGTGACCGACACGTACACCCCCGAGCGGCTTTCCGAAGCCGACTGGCTGGATTGAATTCACGCCTGCGGGGCCATCCATGGCCCCCGCAGGCTTGGCCCGGCGTGGTCGCAGCCAAGGTGCGACCAGCCGGGCAGGCGGTCGCACCTCCGGGCGACCGTGGCCGCCGCGGAGCGGCGGCTCGACGAAGCGTCGATCCGAGCCGCGTTGGGCCGCAGCACGCAGCGCGTCCTGCGGCCGCTGCGTGCGAGGCATCCGCGCACATCACGCCCGCTGCTGGGAAGCCCGAGGGGTGATACGGATCACGCTCGAGCCTCCCGTATGAACCGCTCCTGGACCACAACGGTCAGGGCGGGGTTGCCCACGCCCCAGGAGCCGGCGTGGCTGACCAGCGGAGGCATGGATGCCGGAGCGCAGGCAGCCTCGAGAGAGCGGTGGCCACGATGGCCACCGCGAACGTCCGGCGATGGGGCGTGGGCAGCCCCGACCAGCGCCACGCATGAGGTTCACGTGTGCTGCGTACGCTGCGGAAAGACGCGTCGCCTCACCGGAAACATGGCCGCATTCCCTCGGCTCACGCCTCGGGCTTCAAGGAAGCCAGGGCGGAACCAAAGAAGAACAAAACAACCAACGACCGTCGTGACCCGCTGCCGGGAAGCACGAGGCGCAATACCGCTCACGCCTCCTCGCGGAGCAGCGGCGGGGGCTCCTCGAAGTCCTCGAGTTCCGGCGGGAGCTGCAGCTGCCGCATCGTCTCGTCGGTCTTCCGCATGCCCTCGGCCACCTCGTCCACCCGCTGGGCGATGTCGCTCACGTCGCGCTTCGCCACGGAACCCTCCGCGAGGGCGGCGATCTTGGCCTCCAGCCGCTCGATCTCCGCCCCCACCACGTCGAGCTTCCGCCGCGCCTCGTCGATGTTGGCCAGCCGCTCGCGGCTCGTCTTCAGGTGGTCCTCCAGCGCCACCCGCATCTGCGCGTCGCCTTCCGCCGGAAGCCGCGCCAGCCGCCGCTCGAGGTCGGCGATCCGCGCCCGGATCGAGCCGTCGTCGGTGTGGTCGAGGAACTCGGAAAGATTGGCGGCACCCCAGATCATCCGCAGGTATCCCCACAGCAGCCTGTCCAGCGACTCGAGCGTGCCGCCATCGGGCCCGCGGGCGTCCGGCCCCCGCATGCTGCCGGCCAACTCCAACAGCTTCAGGCAATGGTCACGGAGCTGGTCGAACCGGGCGAGCAGCGGCCGCGGCAGCCGCTTGCGGATCCGCTCGTAGGCCTCACGGGCGCCGACGGCCTCGGCGGCACGGCGGGCCTTGGCGCCCTGGGCCTCGACGGCACTGCGAAACCGATCGTTCGCGAGCATGCTCGCCAGGTAGAAGACCTCGCCGGCGACCACCAACGGCAGGACCACGCCGGGAAACCCGCTGATGAACGCCGCCGCGACGCCGCCGCCGAAGAGGAGCAGGTTCCACTTCGTGGTGAAGGCGGTCTTCAGGTAGGCCCCAAAACGCTCGAACACTAGTAGCGTGCTCCATCGGGCCGCTTGGCGGCCGCCTCGACCTGCTCGATCCGGGCGTGCAGGGCGTTGACCTGCTCGTGAAACCAGGGCTCCGACTGGATCTCGCGGGCGGGGGCCGAGGCGGCCGGCATGCGGATCTCCTCGGCGATCCGCCCCGGCGTGGTCGCCATCACGAACACGCGGTCACCCAGGTACACCGCCTCCTCCACCGAGTGCGTCACGAAGAGCACGGTCGCCTGCACCTCCCGCCACAGCTTCACCAGCAGGTCCTGCATGTCGAGGCGTGTCGCCGGATCGAGGGCCCCAAAGGGCTCGTCCATGAGGATCACCCGCGGCCGAAGAATCAGCGTGCGGGCGATCGCCACCCGCTGCCGCATGCCGCCGGAGAGTTCGTGCGGATACTTCGTCGCGTCCCGCCGCGGGTCGAGGCCGACCTTGGCCACCCATTCGCGGGCCTCCGCCTCCCGCTGCCGGCGCGGCACACCGTGGCACTCGAGGCCGAAGGCCACGTTGTCGAGCACCGTGCGGTTGTCGAAGCTCGTGTAGTCCTGGAACACCATGCCGCGGTCGGCCCCCGGCCCGACGACCTCGCGGCCCAGGACCTGCACCGTGCCGCTCGTCGGCGGATGTTGCGGCCCGAGGCCCGCCACCAGCCGGAGCACCGTGCTCTTGCCGCAGCCGCTGGGGCCCAGGAACGACGAGATCTCGCCGTGGTCGGCCACGTCGGGGATCGTGAAGCTCACATCCGAGATCGCCACATACTCCCGCGGCGTGCCCTGGCCGTAGATCTTGGTCACGTTCCGGAACTCGACGGCCGCCGGCCGCTCGATCGCCGCGGCGGGCACGCCCGCGGGAGCCGGCGCCGCGGCTGGCTGCGCTGCTGGCGTCTGCTCGCTCATGCCATGGCCTCCGCGGGTGACGGTGCGCCGTGCAGCACGCGGCGGAGCAGCTTCGGCAGCCAGCCGCGGCCGCCGTAGCGGTGAGGAAACAGGTCGCACTGCAGCCACCACAACAGCCGGTCGATGGCGTAGGCGATCAGCGGGATGACCACGAGCACGATCAGGATCGGCTCCCGCTCTCCACGCCGCTGCGAGACGTTGATCAGGTCGCCGAGCCCACCGGTGTCACCGCCGAGTTTCACCACCTCGGCCAGCATCACGTAGCCGAAGGCGATGCCGAACAGGAGCCGCAGCGAGTTGAAGATCGCGGGCGCCGCCAACGGGACGAGCACCTTGAGGATGATCTGCAGCCGCGAGGCCCCGAGGGTGCGGGCCGTATCGACATACCGCTCGGGCACCTCCCGCACGGCCGCCGTCGTGTCGCTCACCACGAAGGCCACGCTGGCGATGAACAGGAACATCACCTTCTGGAACTCGCCGATGCCGAAGAAGAAAAACGTCAGGGGAATGAGGGCCGCCACGGGGATGTTGCGGCCGAAGATCGTGAGTGGGGCCACGAAGGCCCGCACGGCGGGAAAGCAGGCGGCCCACACGCCCAGCGGCACGCCGACGAGCCCGGCGAGCCCGAAGCCGAGCACGACCCGCTTGAGCGTCACGAACGTGTTGGCCACGAGCCGGCGCTCGCCGAAGGCGGCAGGCACCGCGGAGAGCGTCTCCGCGGGGCTCGGCAGCGTGGCCGGGCTGACGAACCGGCTCTCGGCGTCACCGGCCGTGGCCACGAACCACAGGGCGGCCACGCTCGCCACGCACGTCAGGCCCCAGAGGAAGGCCGTGCCCGGCCCGGCCTCTCCGCGGAGCGGCCGGGCCGGCACCGACGGCGGCGCAGGGGCGGTCGCGGGCGTCATTCCTTCTCCGCAGCGTAGACCTTGATCTCCACCCGTCGGTTGAGCGCGTGGTTGTCGGGGTGGTCGTCATCCGCCGGGCGGTCCCAGCCGAGGCCGTCCACGGCGAAGCGGTTGTCATCGAACTTGAACTTGCCGACGAGGGCGTCTTTCACGGACCGGGCCCGCTGCAGCGAAAGCTCGCGGACCATCGCCGCGGGCACGGCCCCCCGCATCGAGGCGTCGGTATGCCCCTCGACCACGATCCGGGCGTTGCCAAACTGCTTGGCGAGCATGGCCGCCTCGTCGAGCACCGCGTCGACGCGGGGATCGTAGGGCTCCTCCACGTCCTTGCCGTCGACCTTACGGATCACCTTCTTCCGCAGGTCGGCGCTGTTGGGGAAGAAGTGGATCACGATCGTGTTGGTGAGGATCTCCTCGTTCTCGGCCCGGATCTGCTGCACCGTTTTCGGCGCCACGGCGGCCGTATACTCGTCCTGCGTCTCGGCGTATTTCGGCTCGGCCCCGAGCTTTTGGATCACGGAGAAGTCCATCACCTGGTCGAAGGACACGGGGTTGTTCGCGATCGCCCCGATCCGTCGGTAGAGCATGTAGGCCTGCTTCCAGATCCGCTCGAAGTTGGCCGGGTTGTTGCGGTTGAGGAAGAACTGGTAGTTCTCGGCCCAGTTCGTCGAGTGGGCGTCGCCGAGCATCGTCAGCGCGTCGGTCGCCGGGATCGCGTACCCGTCGGCCATGAGCTGGGCGACCTGGGTGCGGGCGGTCTCCGTCTTGAGGTCGGTCATGGCGTCGAAGATCCCGCGGACGATGGCCTCGATCTTGTCGGGGTGATCCTTGGCGAAGTCGGCCCGGGCGAACCAGACGTCGGCGATCAGGCGGTTGGCCGTCTGCGTGGTGACGAGCATCCGGTTCCCCTTCGCCTCGGCGAGGTTGTAGATGTCGGGCGCCCAGGAGACGCAGCCGGCGAGGCTCTTGTCGCGGCTGAAGGCCGCCGCCGCCTCGAAGGCCGTGTTGACGTACACCATCTCCACGTCGGCCGGCTGGAGTCCGCCCGCCACGAGCATGTTGAGGGCGAAGAACTGGCTCGGCGAGTTCTGGGCCATGACCAGTTTCTTGCCGGCGAGGTCCTTGACCGTCTTGATCGATTCGCGGACGACGATCCCGTCGCCGCCGTTGGAGAAGTCGACCTGCTGGTAGACGCGGGGCATGATCCGCGAGTCCTTGGCGAAACTGTCGATGAACAGGGGGAGCATGTCGAGCGTGGCCCAGCCGACGTGCACCTCGCCCGCCGCGTAGGCGTCGCGCATCTGCACGGGGTCGTCGATGAGCACGAGCTCCACCTTGAAGGGCTTGCCCCCGGCCGCCTGCCAGACCTTGCCCGGCTTGAAGCCGTTGTTGGCCCGGATGATCGGCGCCCAGCCGGCCCACACGTTGAGGGCGAACTTCACCGTCTCGTCCTGGAGCGGCTTGTAGCCGCTGACGCCCTTGACCGGCGGCAGCCGCTCGGCGGGCTTGAACGTGTATTCCTTGACCGTCGTGGGAACGGCAACGTCGGGCGCCTCGGTCATCCCCTCGACGCCGCCGCCGTCACCGCCACCGCCGGCCGGCCCCCCCCCCGCCATCGGCCGCTGCCCGCCCGCGGCGCCGGGCCGGCCGAACCCGAGGGGCTCGAGCATGCCGGCCCGCCACGCGGAGAGCCCCACGAGACCGAGGATCACGGCCCACACTGCCAGCCAGAACGGAGCCTTGGGTTGACCAGCCATGGAAAAGCCTCGCAAAAGGAGTGAAGGGTGCAATCGCGGACGGCGGCGCCGTCCCGGGGCGGCATCAGCCGCGGAAGACGGTCTTGGGCCGCGCCTTGCCGGCCATGTGCAGCGCGTGCATCAGGTCGTACGCGGTGACCTCGCAGAGCAGCCGCGTGACCTTCGCATGGGCTTCGGGCGAGAGCAGCGGCTCGACCTCCTTCATGAGATCGACCACCCGCTTCTCCTGAGCCGCGAGTTCCTTCGATTCGACGACCGCGTCGGAGATGGCGTCAATGAAGGAGTCGAGCTTGCGGGCGTACTCGGCGAGCAACGGCGCCTCGGTGGCGTCGTCGAACCAGGGGGTCTTGCCTGCGGATGCCTGGGCCATGGTCAGAATCTCCTGCGGGGGTCTGGGAAACGGGCGGGGGCGGTCGGGCCGGCGGTCGTCAACTTCCGATCACTTCGCGGATCGCCGCGAGCCGCTCTTGCAGGTGCGACCGGCCGCCGGGCTGGCCCACCTTCTCCTTCCAACGGTCGGGGAGGAACCGCTTCTCCGTGCATTCGAGCACGGCGGCGATCTCCTGCATCTCCTTCTCCAGGCCCTGCGCGGAAGGCATGAAGTCGTCGAGCGCGGCCTTCAGGTCCTCGGCCGTGATCGTGTCGGGCGCCGGCTGGCCCGCGTCGGCGGCCCGGTCGAGGCCCTTGCGCCGCGCGGCGAGCACGATGCTCTCGATGTCGGCGCCGGACAGGCCCAGCGCGAGGTCCACCGGCCCCGGCAGGCCGGGAGCCAGCGGCACGCGACACTTCCGCGCCATCGCCGCGAACATGGCGTCCATCTCGGCCTGATCGTGCGGATAGAAGAGCGGAATGTGCACCTCCGCCCTGCCCTGCCGCTTGAGGTCGATCGGCAGCAGGTCGGGGCGGCTCGTGAGCAGCATCCACACGATCTTGCCGCGGTAGCGGGTGTCGCCCATCTGCCGGGCGATCATCGAGAACACGCGGGCCGACGTGCCGGAATCGCCCCCCTGGTCCCGATTGCCGAGGGCCGCATCGGCCTCGTCGATGATCACGACGACAGGCCCGAGGCTGCGGAGCACGTCGAGGGCGTGCTCGAGATTGCCCTCCGTCTCGCCCACGTACTTGCTGCGGAAGTTCTTGAGCACCGCACACGGGATGCCGACCGAGCCCGCATAGCATTCGGCGATGAAACTCTTGCCGGTGCCGACGGGGCCGCAGATCAGGTAGCCCATCGGGGCGCTCTCGAGCTGCCCGCGCCGGATCGCCCGGGCGTCGGCCTGGAGCCGGTCCTTGGCGGCCTCGTGACCGGCGACGGCGTCGAGCGTGAGCCGCGGCTGGATGAACTCCACCAGCCCGTGGCACGATCGCTCGATGAGGTCCTTCTTCTTGGCGGCGAACTCCGGGCCGTCGGGCGGGCTGCCCTCCCGGGCGGAGAGGGCGATCACGGCCCGCAGGCTCTCGAGCGTCAGCCCCGCCGAGAGGGCGGCCGCCCGCTTCACCGCATCGGTCCGCTCCGCGGGCATGCCCGCGGCGGCGGCGGCGGCCAGGGCAAACCGCTCCCGCTCCGCCCCGTCGGGCAGGGGCACGTCGATCGCCGTCACCGCCGGATTCGCGACCAGCCGCGGATGCATCTCGGCGAGCGCGTCGGTGAGCAGCACGACCGCGACGTTCACCCGCCGCAGCAGGGGGTTCGTCGCCCAGGCCAGGATCCTTACCAGCCGCCCGGCGCCGCCTCGGGCACCGGCCGCGGCGTCGCCCGCGGGAGCCAGGTACTGGGCGTAGTCGAGCACCACGGCGATCCGCTTCCGCTGCTCCGGCGGGTCGATGAGGTTTCGCTCCAGGATTGCGTCGATCGCGGCGATCGCCTGATCGGGATCGCGCGGCCAGGTCGCCGCATTGCCCAGCCGCTCGGTGAGCCACTGGGCCATCGTCCGCAGCCGCGTCGGATCGGCGCCCGCCAATGGTCGCAGCCCCTTGCCGACGTCGTAGCCGAGAACGACGTCCCAGCGGCCGAACATCTCCCGGGAGAGAAAGTCGGGCACGGTGCCCCAGGCGTCGGCGGCCCCCTTGCCGTCGGCGGGAGGAGCCGCGACGGGCACGAGGTCGCGGACGTTGCCGTGCAGCAGGAAGACGCAACTCGTGCCGGACAGATAGGCATCGCCCAGCCGCTCCGCCCACGCCGGACACCAGCCCGGCAGCGACGCCGCGGCCGCAACTGCCGGCGCGGTGCCCAACCCGGAGGCAGGGGGCAGACTCGCTGACTGGGCGACCTGATTCGTCACGGGCGACTCACCACAGGAGGAAAGCGGGCCACGCACCGGATCAGCCGGCGGTTTGCTTGAGCCGGTCGGTCCCGAGCTCCTTGTCGTCGGCCTTCACGCCGGCGGTCTCCGGGGTGACCATCCCCATCTCGATCTCGAACTCGCGCAGGGCGTTGTCGGCCAACGTCTTCTCGACCGCCTCCTCGCGCTTGATGTCTTCGAGCCCTTCGCCCGACAGGTCGGCGGCCACTCGGACCTTCGCCCGATTGAGGCCGATCTTGTCCTGGATCACGTCCTCGATCTGGCCGAAGTCGGTGGTGATGTCGAAGTTGAAGCTCTGGGCGAGCTTGGCGAGCTCCGCCTCGGCCCGCGACAGCTTCAGATCGGCGTCGTACTTGGCGATCTTGTTCTTGAGTTCCGAGAGCTTCTTGGTGGCGTGCTTGACCTTGGTGACGTTGTTGTTGTACGCGGTCTCATGCATCTTGAGCTGGGCCTCGTTTTCGGCGAGCTCCTTCTTCGCCTTCTGCAGCTCGAGGGCGAACCTCGACGCGGTCTCCCGCTCCCCCGCCTGGAGGTAGGCCTTGATGCGGGCCTCGAGCGAGGCGACGTGCTGCCGGTCACCATTCACCTGGCGGGTGACCCGCTCGACGAGGGCCCGGTACTGCTCCAGCCCCTCGCGGCCATCCTTCATCTGATCGACGGCCTTGTCGTATTCATACTGGAGCTGGGCGATCGGATCGGCGGTCCAGAAGAAGTTGGCGATCTTGTTCATCTGGGCCGCGAGGGCCTTCCAGAGTTTCCCGAGAATCATCGGCGGTTCTCCGTGGCGAAGGGGCCGGGTGGCCGGATGGCTGGCGGCGGATACATACAGTATGGTTTGATACCGGTGCCGACAGGGTCCGTCAAACGTCCCGCAGCAATCTCGTCACCCGCCAAAAGGAGGCCCCCGTGCCCCGTCATTCCCGCCGTCGATTCCTGGGCACGTCGACCCTCGCCGGGGCCGGCTATTTCGTGGCCGCCGGCAGCCGCCGGGCCTGGTCGCAGGCGGCCGCGGAACGGCCCACGGTCGCCTGCATCGGCGTCGGCGGCAAAGGGGGCAGCGATGCCGAAAATGCCGCGCTGTTCGGCGACGTGATCGCGATCTGCGACGTCGACCGCAAGACGCTGGAGAGCAAGGGCAACGGCGAGAAGTTCAAGGCGGCCGAACGGTTCACCGACTATCGGGAGCTGCTCGCCAAGCACGGCAAGAAGATCGACATCTGCGTCGTCAGCACCCCTGACCACATGCACGGTCCGATCACACTCGACGCCATGCGGCTCGGCATCAGCTGCTACACCCAGAAGCCGCTCACCCGCACGATCTACGAGTCCCGCCTGCTGGCGCAGGTCGCCGCCGAGATGGCCGGCAAGGGTGTCTGCACCCAGATGGGCAACCAGGGCACGGCCCTGCCATCCTCGCGGGAGGCGATCGCCCAGGTCCGCTCGGGCGTGCTGGGCACGCTCCGCGAAGTCTACGCCTGGTCGAACCGGCCCGTCTGGGCCCAGGGCCCGGGGCGGCGGATGAATCTCCGCAAGTACCAGGCGCAGGCGATGGCCGAGGTCGAGGACGCGGAGGACGCAGACACGTCGGCCGCGGAAGTGGCGACGATCGTCGCCGACCTCGTGAAGAAGAAGGGGCAGGATATCGACAAGGCGCTCGAGCGGCTCGACTGGAAGGCCTGGCTGGGCGTGGCGCCGTTCCGCGAATACTGGCCCGGTCTGTACCACGCCTTCCAGCACCGCGGCTGGTGGGACTTCGGCACCGGCGCCCTGGGCGACATGGCCTGCCACATGCTCACCGTGCCCTTCGCCGCTTGCGGCCTCCGCGATCCGGTGTCGGTGGTCGCCCGCACGACGGGCCACGATTTCGACAGCTTCCCCGCGAGCTCCGTGATCAAGTTCGAGTTCCCGGCGACGGCCGAGCGGCCGGCGATCCCGTTCTGGTGGTACGACCGCAAGGGCAACAAGCCGCCGGCCGAGGTGTTCGCGAAGTGGGGCATCGACAAGGTCGCCGACAGCGGCGTGCTCGTGGTCGGCGAGAAGGGGGCCTTCTATTCTAGTGACGACTACTGCGGGAAGTACGAACTCAAGGGCGTGGAGAAGGTGAAGGCCGACTACGAGCCGGCCGCGGACACCGGCAAGGGCAACGACGCCAACAACATGTTCGAACTGTTCCGCGCCAAGCAGGCGGGCGACCCGAAGATCGCCCGGTCGAACTTCGTCGACCGTGCCGGCCCGCTTACCGAGACGATCCTGCTGGGCAATCTCGCCGTCTGGGCCGCCGCCCGGGGAGGCGAGGGAGGCGCGATGGGCGACTGGGGCGAGAAGGTGGAGTGGGACGCCAAGAACCTGCAGGTCACGAACCTCGCCGCGCTCAAGACGCGCCGCGTGGCCGATCTGATCAAGCCCACGTATCCCGCCGGCTACACGCTCGACACCTGACATCCGGCTTTGGAGGCATCCATGCACAGAACGAGTGTGGCGACGCTGTCGCCGGGGGCGCTGTTCGCGGCGGCATGGCTGGTCTGTGCGGTCGCCTGCCCGCCGGCCATGGGCGACGACGCGGCGGTCGTGCAGCGGCTCGAGTTGTTGGCCGCGCAGGTCGAGTTCGGCGCCGACGGCGGCCGGCGGGTCACGGGCGTGGTGATCCCGGACGGGTCGCAGGTGACGGCCGAAGACGTCGCCGCCTGCGGCACACTGACCGGGCTGCGGAAACTTCAGATCTACAACTGCCGGGCGCTCGACGATGCGGCCGTGCAACGGCTCGTCGGCCTGCAGCGGCTCGATACCCTGGCCCTCACCAACACCGCGATCACCGACGCCGCCGTCGAAACGATCGCCACGGCCTTCCCGCACCTCGTGGACCTCGACCTGTCGAGCAACACGAACATCACCGGCGCGGCGATGAAGTGGATCGCGGGCCTGGAAAAGCTCGAACGGCTGAGCCTGCTGCAGAATCGCTTCAATGACCTCTACACCCGCCGGCTCGGCAAGCTGAAGGCCCTGGCGGTGCTCGACCTGCGGGGCAACATGGAGGCCGGCGACATGACGCTCGACGTGCTCGGCAAGCTCCCGCACCTCCGGGCCCTCAAGCACCGCAGCACGGTCGTGACCGACGACGGCATCGAGCGGCTGGCGGCGAGCGGATCGCTGACGTCGCTGCTCGCCCAGGATTTCGCGATCACCAGCGCCGCCGGGCCGGCCCTCGGAAAGATGCGCGCGCTGGAGTCGCTGGAGATCTTTCGCTGCCAGGGCTTCGGCTCCGACGGTGTCCGCGGCCTGGCCGGGCTGCCACTGAAGCGGCTCACGCTCCGGGATCTGCCCGACGTGGGCGACGCGGCGCTGGCGGTGCTTCCCGAGCTGCCCGGCCTCCAGCGGCTCTCCCTCCACGAGCTCGCGTCGGTCGGCGACGAGGGCCTGGCCCATCTGGCCGCCGCGAAGCAGCTCGCGGTGCTCGACATCTGGAGCCTGCCACGGATGACCGACGCCACGATCGCCGTCATCGCCGGCCTGCCGACGCTCCAGGAGCTGTCGATCCGGGAGACGAGCGTCACCGACGCCGGCCTGGCGAAGCTCGCCGGCCTGCCCGGCCTGCAGGTGCTCGTGTTCAAGGACAACGGCCCGATCACCGCGGCCACCCGCGCCGCGGTCACGGCCCGGAAGTGGACGAAGCTCGACCTCGGCCCGGCCCAGTAGCCTGCGGGGGCCATGCACGGCGGTCGGAGACCGCCGTGCCAGCGTGGCATCCCTTGGGAAAACCTCGGCTTTTCCACCGGTCGGCCAAGTGGGAAAAGGGCGTGGAAGATTTTCCCACGGACAGCCGGAGCGGTTCTGCCAGACGTGGAGCGTTGCCCAATCAAATGAGAACGGGAGGCGAGGGGGGCGGAGAACGCTCGCCGACCGTGTGGCCGCCGCGGCGGTTCGAGCGGCGTGCCGAGATGCGTGCGGGCCTTTCGCCTGGGGCCACCGGCGGCTCCGCCCACCGGATACACTGTCGGTCCATCGCCGATCGGCGAATGAATCCCCCGCAGCCCGGTACGGAGACGCCCCCCATGTGGCCCGCCGCCTTTCGTCAGCGCTGGTCTGGATCGCTCGTGGTCGCCTGCACCGTCGCTGCGATCATGCACGGTCCTGCCAGCGGCGAGAACTGGCCGCAGTGGCGGGGCCCGCGGGGCGACGGCATCTCGCACGAGAAGGGCCTGCCGGCCACGTGGTCGAAGTCGAAGAACGTCGCCTGGCGGACGCCGCTTCCGGGCCGCGCCGGCGCCACGCCCTGCATCTGGGACGACCGCGTCTACCTGACGAGCAACGAGGGGGACGATCTCGTGCTCCTTTGCGTGGCGGCGGGCGACGGGAAGATTCTCTGGAAAAGGAAGGTGGCCGGCGGCAACCGGGACGCCCGCTCGGGCGAGGGCAACTCCGCCTCCCCTTCCCCGTCCACCGACGGCAAGCACGTCTGGGTCTTCTTCGGCACGGGCGTGCTGGCCTGCTATTCGCGGGAGGGCGACGAGGTCTGGAAGTTCGACGTGGCCGACCGGTTCGGCAGGATCGACATCCAGTTCGGGATGACCTCGACTCCGGTGCTCGACGGCGACGCCCTCTATCTCCAGCTCATCCACGGCGCGATGAAGCTTGGCGACCAGACCCGCACGGGCAAGGTGGTCAAGCTCGACAAGGCGACCGGCCGGACCGTCTGGGAGGTCGATCGCGTCACCGACGCGCAGTTCGAGTGCAAGCACTCCTACGCCTCTCCCGTCCTCTATCGCCATGACGGCCGCGAGTTCCTCGTCGTGCACGGGGCCGACTGCACGACCGGCCACGCGCTCGACGATGGCCGCGAGCTGTGGCGGGTCGGGGGTCTCAACGGCCCCACCGCCACCAATCCCAAGGCCAACGACAACACGTTCCGATTCGTCGCCTCCCCGGCGATCACCGCGGGCACGATCGTGATCCCCACGGCCAAAGGAGGCCCGACGGTCGCGATCCGCGTGAATGACGAACTGCAGGGAGACTGCTCCACGAAGCCGGCGGTCGTCCGCTGGGTCAACCCCCTCACGCCCGACGTGAGCATCCCGCTCATCGCCGACGGACTCGTCTACCTCTTGCACAAGGACGGCAAGCTGCAGTGCGTCGACCTCGAGACGGGCAAGGATGTCTACGTCCAGCGGACCCATACCGGGCAGCACCGCACCAGCCCGCTGCTCGTCGAAGGGCGGATCTCCTTCGGTTCCAACGACGGATGGATTTCGGTGGTCAAGGCCGGCCGCGAGTTCGAACTGCTCGACTCCGTCGATCTCGGCGGCGAAGCCGTCACCGCCTCGCTTGTCGTCGCCAACGGCACGCTCTACGTGCGGAGCTACGAGGCGCTCTATGCCATCCGGCAGGAGTGAACCTGCAGCCGATCAGGCCGACGGCCAAACAGCGATCGAGCTTTCCGCGCTCGACGCGGCGGCTGCCTGGCGACGCATCGCCGACTCGCTCGCCGCCGCTGCCGCCTCGGCGCGGCACCCTTTCCACCTGCTCTCGGTGGCGACCGTGGACGCCGCCGGCGCGGCCGAGGCGAGAACGGTCGTGCTCCGCGGCTTCGATGAGGCGAACCGGGAAGTCTGGTTTCATACCGACGTCCGCAGCGGCAAGGCGGCGGCGATCCGCCGTGACGCCCGCGTCGGCCTCCACTGGTACGCCCCCGAAGTGAAGCTCCAGATCCGGATTCCCGCGACCGCCTCGCTCCACCAAGCCGACGACATCGCACTTCACGCCTGGATGGCCTCACCGCCGATGAGCCGCGCCTGCTACACGGCGGCCCATGCCCCGGGAGAGCCATTGACGTCGTTTCCCGCGGCGCCATCGGCCCCGGCCGCAGGCGACGACACCGGCCTCGCGAACCTCTGCGTCGTACGGTGCCGCTTCGAGTCGGTCGAACTGCTCGCCCTCCACGCCGCGGGCCACGAGCGGGTGCGGATCGACGTCGCCTCGAACCCCGTCACGTGGACGATCCTCGCCCCGTGAGGCAGCTCGATGCTGAACGCCGGTGGGCTGACCGTGCCCCGCCTGGGATCAGGCCATAACGCAGAGATGCTCGGAGAACGGAGTCGGCTCGTTCACAGCGACCCAGAGGCCACTCTCGTCAGTCCGGCAGGCACTCAATCCCGCCGCACGAAACGCCCCGGCGACAGGATCGAGGTCTCCCCGGCCCGTTGCCGCGACTTTGCAACCGCGGGATGGCCATGTCCGAGGCATGCGTCGTGGCGGCTCGCAATTCGGACACGCTCCCGAAGGACGGGCAGTTCTCCGGCCGCGAGTGACGGAGCAGTCGCCCACCAGGTGCCGGGAACGTGCGATGCCGGGCACCCGTTTCCCACAAGCCCGTAGTGCCAGCGAGGGAATTCGCGTTCCACCACCGTGCGGCCACCGGCATCGTCAGTCGATGGTCAGCAGTTCGTTCGAATTGAGCATGGCACGGCAAAAGGCCTCGAGGCCATGGGCCGCCACGAAGGGCCGGGCGTGATCGACCTCGGCCGGCGTCGGCTCCCGCTGATAAGCCAGCCGGTAGGCCTCCTCGATCGGACGGCCCGACGCGGCGATCCGCGCGGCGTAGGCCTGCGCCATGTCGAGCACGAACCGGTGGTTCAGGAGCGTCAGCGCCTGCAGCGGCGAGGTCGTGTTGCTCCGCTTGGGGGCCGCGAAGGCGATGTCGGGGAAGTCGAAGTCGGTGAGCACGTCGACGACGCTCGCCCGCGCGCTCTGGTGGTAGACCGAGCGGCGGTAGGTGTCCGGCCCGTGCGTGTCGAGCGGGAAGTAGGTGCAGACGTTGTTCTGGGTGAGCTTGAAGAGCCGGAATCCGGGCCCGCCCATCGGCTCGAGCTTGAGCACGCCGGACACCTCGAGCATCGTGTCGCGGACCTCCTCGCCGGTCGCCCGCCGCGGCGGGAACCGCCACAGGAAGCGGGCGTCCTTGTCGATCCTGGCGGCCTCCGGGCGGAAGGCCGACGACTGCCGGTAAGCCTGCGAGTTGAGGATCAGACGGTGGAGCGGCTTGAGCCGCCAGCCCGCGGCCGCCTGACGCTCGTCGCCGATGAGATGACGGGCCAGGAAATCGAGCAACTCAGGGTGGGTCGGCTTCCCGCCCAAGTAGCCGAAGTCGCTCGGCGTGTCGACGATGCCGGTGCCGAAGTGGTAGTGCCACACGCGGTTGGCCAGCACGCGGGGCGTGAGCGGGTTTTCACGCGACACGATCCACTCCGCCAGCCGGCGCCGCCGCTCACCCTCCGGCGCATCGAGCGGCAGGCTGTAGGACGGCGTTACCCGATCGAGCATCGACAGGCTCTCGGGGGCGACCGGATCGACGGGCTTCATCGGGTCGCCCCCACGGTGCACGTGAGTCGGCTGCGTGGGCTGCTCGAACACGCCGGCCCACACCTCGCGGAGGGGCGGCACCGCCTGGAGGCGGCGGCGGAGCGCCGCGAGCTGGCCGTCCATCGCGTCGAGCTCATCGCGTTCTCCAGCGGTCGCCAGCTGCCGCTTCAGCCGCTCGAGGCCGTGAGGCCGTGACCAAGGCTCCCGGTCGTCGCTGCCGGCCACGGTCGTCCAGACGTCGCCGTCGAGCGACACCTCGATGCGATACTCGCACGGGAAGTCGCCCTCGGCCCTGTCGCTCCCCGCGAGGCCGTTCGTGAACGTGAATCTCCCGATCCGCTCCACGCCCGGAAGCGTGATCGTGAGCACCGGCGGCCTGCCGATGAAATACTGTTCGCCCAGGCGCCCGTCGATGACGAACTGCGGCCCGTAGGCATCCGGGAAATCCTCCGCCTGGGCGGCCCGCGGCCCCTCCGCACGGCCGCCGGCCGAGGCCAGGGCCACGTTTCTGGGCCGCTCCTCCGCCGTCCAGACCTCGACCTCCGTGAGGCGGCCGAACGTCCTCCCGCTCGAGCCGGCGCCGAGTCCCGTGCCGGCGAGGACGGTCATCCGCACGAACCGGGCCTCCTGCGGCGGAAACGACTCCTCGGTGAGCCGCGGATCCACCTTCGGCCGTGGAAACGACAGCCGCGGCAGTTCCGTCTCCGCCCGCTCTGCGAGCAAGGCGTCGAGCTTCGCCCGCTGCGACTCGAGATCCGCGATCTGCTTCCGCAGGTCGGCGGTCTGCTCGGCGTGCTGCCTCCGCTCCTCCTTGCTCGCCACGACCCGGCGGGCGTGCCTGACCCCCTCGAACGCCGCCCGCAGGCGGTAGTAATCCTCGGTCGGAATCGGGTCGAACTTGTGGTTGTGGCAGCGGGCGCAGTTGATCGTCAGCCCGAGGAAGGCACCGCCCGCCGCCGTGACGACGTCGTCGAGCGTGGCGGCCCGGATGTTGGCCTTGGCGACGGGATCCTGGTTCTTGACGTCGTCGAAGGGGCCGGCCACGAGAAACGCCGTGGCGACCTCGACGTCGGGATCATCCTTGCCGACGACGTCGCCGGCCAGGTGCTCGACGATGAACCGGTCGAAGGGCTTGTCGTCGTTGAAGGAGCGGATGACGTAGTCACGGAACGGCCAGAGGTCGTCGATGATGAGGTTGCGTTCGTAGCCGTTGCTCTCGCCGAAGCGGACCACGTCGAGCCAGTGCCGACCCCACTTTTCACCGTAGCGGGGCGACGCGAGGAGCCGGTCGACGAGCCGCCCCACCGCCGCGTCGGGATCGCGGGCATGGTCGGCGGCGAAGGCCTGCACCTCGCCGATCGACGGCGGCAGGCCGTGCAGGTCGTAGGTCATGCGGCGGATGAGCGTGCGGGCGTCGGCCGGCGGGCTGGGCGTGAGCTCGCGTCGCCGCATGGCCTCGAGCAGGAACCGATCCACCGGATTGGCTTGCCAGGCCGGCGGGCTGCCAGCCGCGCCGTCCAGCGCCGACGGCTCGACACGCGCCAGGGGCTGCAGTGACCACCAGGTCTTGTCGGCCCGCTTCGCCTCCACTTTGCCGTCGAGTCGGGGGTCGGGCGCGCCCATCCCGATCCACGTGACGAAGTCGGCGATCTGGGCGGCGGAGAGCTTGTCGCCATCCGGCGGCATCTCGCGACCCTCCTTCTCGTGGCGGATCAGCTTGATGAGCAGGCTCTCCTCGGGCTTTCCCGGCACGATCACCGCGGCACCGCCGTCGCCCCCCTTCTCCCAGCCGGCCTTCGAGTCGAGGAACAGGTTGCCGGCCAGATCCTCGGCTCGCAGGCTGTGACAGCGGTAGCATCGCTCGACGAGCACCGGGCGGATCTTCTGCTCGAAGAACGCGATGCCGGGTTGGCCATCGTCGGCCGCGGCATGGACGCAGCCGAGGCCGATGAGCGCAAGGCCGAGTACGTTGGTGGTGGTTCTCATGGCGGGATCCCGGGCGGATCGTTCAGGCCAGCACGTCGTGCACGACGTGGCCGTGGACGTCGGTCAGCCGACGGGCGGCGCCGTTGTGGTAGTGGGTGAGCTTCTCGTGGTCGATGCCGAGCAGGTGCAGGACCGTGGCGTAGAAATCGTAGACCGTGACGACGTTCTCGACGCTGCGGCGGCCCAGTTCGTCGGTGGCCCCGTGGCTGACGCCACCCTTCACGCCGGCCCCCATCATCCAGGCGGTGAAGGCGTCGGGGTTGTGGTCGCGGCCGGTGGTGCCTTCCTGGCAGGTGGGCATCCGCCCGAACTCGGTGCACCACATTACGAGCACGTCGTCGAGCATGCCCCGCTGCTTGAGATCGGTGAGCAGGCCCGCCGTCGGCTGATCGAAGATCGGCAGATGCCGGTCGTAATCGGACTTGAGCGTCTTGTGGGCGTCCCAATTGAGCAAGCCGTCGACGGCGCTGGCCCGCGAAGCGCAGTACAGGCTCACGTAGCGCACGCCCCGTTCGAGCATCCGCCGCGCGAGCAGGCAATTCCGCGCGTAGGCCGCCTTGAGCGGGTTGCGGTCGTCGGTGCCGTAGAGCTTCCGTGTCTGCTCCGTCTCACCCGCCAGATCGCCGACCTCGGGTGCGGCCGTCTGCATCCGCGCCGCGAGTTCGTAGGCCGCGATCCGTGCGCGCAACTCCTCGTTGCCGGCCCGGTCGGCAGCGTGCCGCCGGTTCATCTCAGCGAGGAATCGCCGTGTCTCCCGATCTTCCTCGACCGAGATCGACCCGGGCCGCGACAGGTTCCGCAGCGGCTGCTGCATCGCCATCGTCACGCCCTGATACTTCGCCGGCAGGAAGCCGTTGCCCCAGTTGGCCTTGCCGTTGGGGGGCTCGCCGCGCACGTCCTGGATCGCGACGTAGGTCGGCAGGCTGTCGTTGAGCGTGCCGAGCGCGTAACTGACCCAGGCCCCCGCCGAAGGGAACCCTTCGCGGGTAAAGCACGAGTTCATGAAGATGCAGCCCGGCCCGTGGGTGTTGGTCCTCGAAACCATCGAGTGCAGGAATGCGATGTCGTCGACATGCGTTGCCATCTGGGGCAGCATCGACGAGATCCGCTTGCCCGACCGTCCCGCCGACATGAACGGCCAGGGAGGCTTCATGAGGTTGCCGTTCTTGCCCTGGAACGTGACTTCCGTCTCACTGCCGGGCAGCGGCGTGCCGTCGAACTTTTCGAGCGCCGGCTTCTCGTCCCAGAGGTCGATGTGCGACGCCGCACCGGGGCAGAAAATCTGCAGCACCTGCTTGGCCTTCGGAGGCGGGCCGCCAGCGACGCTTGCCGCGTCAGCCGCCGCCTCCCGAGCCAGGAGCGACGCGATGGCGACGCCCCCCATCCCGGTGGTCATCCGGTCAAGGAACAGTCTCCGGGACATGTCGGCCACGGCGGCATGGGACATGGCAAGGTGCCTCACGGGAGCCGGCTCGCAAAATCCGCTCCATACTCGGCAGGTGGGTGGCCACCGCTCCGCATCGTCGGCGGACCCACCGAACCGTATTCTTGCATCCTATCTTCTGTGAACGCCGGTTCAAAAGTGCAGCACGCGGCGGTCAAAAAGGACAGCGCTGGGGATGGGTTGAATCTACTCCGGGGTAGCCAGTGGCTCCGAGGATCTGTGTGTCAGGACGGGCCAGAGGTCCATCGTTGTCGCCTGCGGGCGTCCGGGAGCCGGTAGCTCTCGCCCTTGGTCTCCAGAATGTGGCAGCGGTGGATGAGCCGTTCGACCCGAGCAGCCGAGTTCCAACGGCACGTCCTCCCAGCGGCAGCCAGTCACGAGCTCGAACAGCTGCCGCAGCGTGCCGGAGGCGTTGTTGATGACATGCCGCAGCTTGCGGTGCTCGCCGTGCACGTCGCTGATGATGTGGATCGCGCCCATCGGCAGCGAGAGGATCGCCGACAATCGGGCGATCTCCGCGTAGGCCGCGTCGATGTTCGGAAACTGCCGCGCGAGCGGACGCATGACGGCGAGCTCGCGTTGCGGCGGCCGCATTGGCCGCTCGTCCGCGGCAGGACCGTGACTGGAAGGCATGCTGGCTCCGATTCATGGCCACCGCGGCCCGCGATGCGGGGACGGCCCGGGATGCCGAGACGGCTCTGGATGATAGGAAGCCGGTCATTCCGTAGGACCCGATGATGGCGGTCACGACGGGCGCAGTCGGGCCCCCGCGAGAGACCAACGCCCCAGCCGCTCCCAGCCCTGCGTCTCGGGGTATCCTCATGACGGAAATCCGCCCGAACCGATCGCCAGGAACCCTGTTCGCCATGGCCGCCGATCCACTCGCCGACGTCGTCTCGGGCCAGTACCGGAAGTGGGTTTATCCCGAGCCGATCGTGGACCTGCCCGGCTGGCTCACCGGGAACTGGCAGTGGTTCGATCCGAGCCATGCCCACCGGATGTACTGGCCGGATCGGGAGTACCGGCCCGACCTGGAGATCCTCATCGCCGGCTGTGGCACGAACCAGGCGGCGGTCTTCGCCCACACCAATCCCCAGGCCCGCGTGGTCGCGATCGACGTCAGCGGACCGTCGCTCGATCACCACCGTGTGCTCAAGGAAAAGTACGGCCTGCGGAATCTCGACCTGCACCTTCTGCCGATCGAGCAGGTGGGATCGCTCGGCCGCGACTTCGACCTCGTCGTCTCGACGGGGGTGCTCCACCACATGGCCTCTCCCGAAGCCGGCATGCAGGCGTTGGCACGCTGCCTGCGGCCGCACGGCGTGGCGGCGATCATGCTCTACGCCCGCTATGGCCGGATCGGCGTCGAGATCATGCAGGCGATTTTCCGTGAGATCGGGCTCACGCAGGACGAGGCCTCGCTCTTCACGGTGAAGGAGGCGATCGCGCTGTTGCCCGCGGACCATCCGGTACGGAGCTATCTCTCGTTCGCCCCCGACCTGCGGTTCGATGCGGGGCTCGTCGACACCTTCCTCCACGGCCGCGACCGCAGCTACACCGTGGACGACTGCCTCGACCTCGTCGCCTCGGCGGGCCTCGTCTTCCAGGAATGGTTCTTGAAGTCGTCCTACGAGCCGCCGACGCCGCCTGGCGGCGGATTCTATGCGGCCGTGGCGGCGCTGCCCGACCACCAGCGGTGGCGGGTGATGGAACGGATCAACACCCGCAACGCCTGCCACTTCTTCACGGCCTGCCGGGCCGACCGGCCGCTGGCGGAATATCGGGTTGACCTTGCGTCTCCGGCGGTCCTCGACGCCGTGCCCCACTTCCGTCACCGCTGCGGCTTCGACAACGCCACGGTCTTCCGCTACGACTGGCGGCTGCCGCTCGAGCCCATGCAGGCCGCCCTCGTGCGGCTCGTGAACGGCCGGCGCAGGCTCCGTGAGATCGTCGCCGAGGCGGCCCGCGATCCGGCGACCGCAGGGCAGACGTCGGAGCAGCTCGCCAGCCTTGCCCGCACGCTCGTGCAGTCGCTCGTGAACCGAGACTTTCTCGTGCTGGGGCTCGTGCCATGATCCAGCCCGAGTCGCTTCGCCCGGCGATGACACGGCGGCTGCTGCGCCGCGCGATCGCGAGCGGCCAGATCCGTCTGCCCGCCGTGCCTGCGCTCCTCGACGACTACCAGGCTCTCTGCGAGCGGACGTTCGCCGCGCTCGGCGTCACGTTCAACGCCGAGCAGCAGGCCCGCCTCAAAGCCGCGCTCGCAGGCCAGATCGCCGCGGCCTACGCGGCCTCGCCCCGGGCCGAGATCGTGATCGCCTACGAGTCGCCGGTGGGGCTCACCGTGAACTACACCGTGACGCCCCGCGTGGCATCGCTCGGGGAGACCTACGACCATTGGGTGGCCACCCGCGAGCCCCCCTATTTCGGCACGACGGCCGACGCCCGCGTGACCGCCCTCGCCGCGGAGGCCACCACCCCGGCCGCCTGCCCCGTGCTCGACATCGGCGCGGGCACGGGCCGCAACGCGCTCGCCCTCGCCCGCACCGGGCATCCGGTCGATGCGGTCGAAATGAGTGGCAAGTTCGCCGCCATCCTTCGGGAGGAGGCCGGCCGGGAGTCCCTTCCCGTGCGGGTGATCGAGCGGGACGTGTTCGTCTCACTCGACGACCTGCGGCGCGACTACGGGCTCGTCGTGCTCTCGGAGGTGGCCTCGGATTTCCGCTCCACGGCGGAGCTTCGCCGGATGTTCGAGCACGCCGCGGCGTGCCTGACCCCCGGCGGGCGGCTGCTCTTCAACGTGTTCCTGCCGCAGGTGGGCTACACGCCCGACGCCGCGGCCCGCGAGCTCGGCCTGCAGGTCTACACGTCGATCTTCACGTATCCGGAGGTCGCGTCGGCCGCCGCGGGCCTGCCGCTTTCGCTTGTCGCCGACGATCCGGTCCACGACTATGAACAGCAGCACCTGCCGGCCGGCGCCTGGCCGCCCACGAGCTGGTATGCCGACTGGGTGAGCGGCCTCGACGTCTTCGACGTGCCGCGGCACGAGTCGCCGATCGAGATGCGGTGGCTGGTCTACCGAAATGAAAAGAAGGCACCATGAAATCGATCCACTTCATTTCGGGTCTGCCACGATCGGGCTCGACGCTCCTGGCGGCGCTGCTCCGGCAAAACCCGCAATTCGAGGCCGGGATGTCCGGCCCGTTGGCCGGCCTGTTCGGCGCGCTCGTGGGCCAGATGAGCGCCCGCAACGAGTATTCGGTGTTCATCGACGACGCCAAGCGGGAGCGGATCCTCCGCGGCCTGTTCGACAGCTTCTACGGCGACTGCAAGGCCGAAGTGATCTTCGACACCAGCCGCGGCTGGTGCGCCTGGATGCCCGCGGTCGTGCGGCTGTTTCCCCAATCCAAGGTGATCGCCTGCGTCCGTGATGTCTCCTGGATCGTCGACAGCATCGAGCGGCTCGTGCAGCGAAACGTCTTCAGCCCATCGTCGATCTTCGGCTACACGCCCGGCGGCACCGTCTACACCCGCGCCAACGCCGTGGTCGGCCCAGACGGGATGGTGGGCGCCCCCTACGACGCGCTCAAGCAGGCCTGCTACGGCGAGCAGCGCGACCGGTTGCTGCTCGTGCAATACGAGACCCTCACGACCGATCCCGCCGCGACGCTGCGGACCATCTACGAATTTCTGGGCGAGCCGCTCTTCGCCCACGACTTCACCAACGTGACCTACGACGTGGCCGAGTTCGACGACCGCGCGGGCACTCCGGGCCTACACACCGTGCGGGGCACGGTGAAGGCCGAACCCCGCCAGACGCTCCTGCCGCCCGATCTCTTCGGCCGGTTCGCCCGCGACGCCTTCTGGCGAGATCCGGCTCGGATCCCTGCCGGCCTGCGGATCGTGTAGGACTCTTCCCGGGTTCCGGATCGTACGTGCCGCGGGCGTCAGCCGCCGTTACCGCCAATGCCGCCGTTACCGCCATAGCCGCCATAGCCGCCATAGCCGCCGTTGCCGCCGTTGCCGCCCACGCTGCCGCCGTTGCCGCCCACGCCGCCGCCGCTGCCTGGAGTGCCGGGAGTTGCACCGTTAAGTCCCGCCCCGCCGCTGCCGCCCGCACCGTTCGGCGAACCGCCGTCGCCACCATCGCCGCCGGCGTTGCCGGAACCCGATCCAGCGCCGCCAGCGGCGCCGTTGCCGCCGGTGAGGGTCACGCTGCCGCTCTGCACCTGCGCCGAGCCGCCGGCGCCGCCCGCGCCGCCGTTCCCGTTCGCCGAGGCACCGCCCGCGCCACCGTTGCCACCGATTAACGTGCCGGAGGTGACCCCGATCAGAGACACCGAGCCACCGGCGCCGCCGTCGCCGCCATTGCCGATCACGCTCGCTCCGCCGTTGCCGCCATTCCCACCTCGAGCGGTCGCGGAAGACATGGCGTTCATGGTCGTCGTGAAGCCGCCACCGGCGCCACCGTTGCCGCCGTTGCCAGACGTAGTTCCGCCGGCCCCGCCATTGCCGCCCCGGCCGCCGACATAGTTAGCGAGGTTGTAGCTGACGAAGCCCAAGCCTCCGTTGCCGCCGTCACCGCCGTTGCCCTCGACGCCGCCCGAACCACCATTCCCTCCCGCGCCGCCGTAACCGCCGATGAAGCCGTAGCCTCCGTCGCCGCCGCGGCCGCCGCTCGCGATCGCTCCGGCCGCGCCGGTCGCGCCGGTCGCGATTCCCGCGCCGCCCGCCCCGCCTGCCCCGCGATTGCCGGCGTTGCCGCCGTCACCGCCCGGGCTGCCGTTGATCGAGAACATGTTGGCGGAAGCGCCGGCAAACCCGGCGCCGCCGAAGCCTGCGTTGCCCCCAGCGCCGCCGGCCCCGCCGACGAGACCGAGCGGCGATGCGCCGCCGGCGCCACCGAAGCCGCCATTGCCGCCGGCGCCGCCGTCGCCGCCGTCTTCGTCGTAGTCCCCACCGCCGCCATCGCCACCATTGCCCGCGTTGCCACCGGCCCCGCCGGCGGCGCCCGCCGTGCTGATGCCGGCGATGGCCGGGTTCAGATTCGGTGCCAGGCCATTGCTGCCGCGTGCGCCGCCCGCGGCACCTGCCCCGCCCGCGCCGCCGTTGCCGCCGTTGCCGCCGTTGCTGCCGTTGGTGGTGTAGGAGAACGTGGGGCCCGAGTAGCCCACGCCGCCATGGCCTCCGGCGCCGCCGAGACCTGCCAGCCCCGCGTTGCCGCCGTTGCCGGCGAGCCCGACGGCCGCCGTACCGCCGCCAACACCGGCGTTGCCACCGGCGCCGCCGTAGCCCGCGTTGCCGCCCGCGCCGCCGTTGCCACCATCGCCGCCCGCCGTCGTCGAGTCGGTGCCCGCGACGCCGTTGGCTCCCGCGCCGCCGTTGCCGCCAGCGCCACCCACGCCGCCGGCGCCGCCATTGCCGCCCACGGTGTCGATGCCGGCGATGGCACCAACGCCACCGGCCGCGCCGCCAGCGCCGCCAGCGCCGCCCACACCGCCTGCGCCGCCATTGCCGCCGCTCGACCCAGACTTGCCGCTCCCAGCCGCGCCTGTGAACCCGGCGCCGCCGTTGCCCCCCGCGCCGGCATTGCCCGCGAGGCCCGCGTCGCCGCCGTCACCAGCGATGCCATCGGCCGCAGTTCCACCGCCGACGCCCGCCGCGCCGCCGGCGCCGCCATTGCCGGCGTTGCCGCCATCGCCACCTGAAACGCCGTTCGTGCCGTTGATGCTTGCATTCGTGCCTGCGGCGCCGCTCGCACCCGAGCCGCCATTGCCCGCGTTGCCACCCACGCCACCGGCGCCGCCATTGCCGCCGGCCGTATCGGTGCCAGCCGTCGCGGTCACGCCACCGGCCACACCACCAAGACCGCCGTTGCCGCCCTTCCCACCGTCGCCACCACTGCCCGCGTTGCCGCCAGCGAGCCCACTGCCACTCGCCGCCGAGAAGCCGGCGCCGCCGTTGCCGCCCGCGCCACCGTTGCCCGCCGCGCCGGCGTTGCCGCCATTGCCGTCGGTGCCGAGCGTCGCGCCCGTGCCGCGGGCCCCGCCCGCGCCGCCACTACCGCCGTCGCCGCCATGGCCGCCTGCCTGGCCGCTGAGACCATCGACCGCCGAAATGGTGCCCGCGATCCCGTCGAACCCGTAGCCGCCATCGCCACCGGCGCCGCCATTCCCGCCGTTGCCGCCACTGCCGCCGACGCCGTTGGTCGCACTGCCACCCGCACCGCCCGCGCCACCGCTGCCGCCATCCGTCGCGTCCTGGCCGGTCCATTCGCTCCAGGCACCCATGCCGCCACTGAAGCCGGCGGCGCCGTCGCCACCATCGCCGCCGTTGCCGGCGTTGCCGGAGATCACACCGGCCTTGCCGCCGGCGCCACCGGCGCCGCCGTTGCCGCCCGCCACGCCCGGATCGGCTGCGTGCAAGCCATCGCCGCCATTGCCGCCATTGCCGCCGTTGCCGTACAGGCCGCCGCGGCCACCGTCGCCACCGGCGCCACCGGAGGCGCCGAGCAGGCTTGTCGGGCTGAATCCACTGCCGCCATCGCCGCCGTTGCCGCCGCTGGTGACCGCGATGCCGTTGGCGCCGGCGGTGCCGACAGCGCCGACGCCGCTCCCGGCCGCACCGCCGACGCCTGCGAGACCGGGGTTGCCACCGTTGCCACCGTCACCGCCGTTGTTCGCAACATCATCGCCATCGCCGCCGGCGCCGCCGTTCCCGGCCGCGCCCGCGTTGCCGCCATTCCCGCCGTTGCCGTTGATGCCCACGCTGGCGCTGCCGCCACTGCCACCGGCACCGCCCGACCCGCCATTGCCCGCGTTGCCGCCGGCCTTGCCATTCGCGCCCGAGCCGCCGTTGCCACCAGCGGCGCCGGCACCGCCGTTGCCGCCCTTGCCGCCGATGCCGCTGGTCGAACTGCCGCCCGCGCCGCCGGCGCCACCAAAGCCGCCGTCCGTGCCGATTTCGCCCGTGCCAGCCTTGCCGACATAGCCCTTGCCGCCGGCACCTCCATTCCCGCCAGCGCCGCCGTTGCCGGCCACGCCATCGACACCATTCACACCAGGCGCTGTGGTGAACACGAACTTCGCAGCTCCGGCAACACCGCCCTTGCCTGCGACACCCGCCGCGCCACCGTTGCCGCCCGCGCCGCCGTTGCCGCCCACGGTGAACACATTCACGCTGGCCGCCCCAGCCGCTCCGGCGCCGCCGGCGCCGCCGCTGCCACCGACACCGCCAACGCCGCCGTTGCCACCCTGGCCGAAGATCATGCTTCCGTCGCCACCAATGCCGCCGTTGCCGCCCGCCTGGCCCGCGCCGCCGTCACCGCCCGCGTTGCCGGGAGTCGTCCCGTTGGCTCCCGCCGTGCCTGCCGCACCGATGCCGCCCAAGCCGCCGGCGCCGCCGTTGCCGTACAGCAGGCCGCCGTTGCCGCCGTTGCCCCCCACGCCACCAGCACCGCCGTTGCCGATCCAGCCGGCGTTGCCGCCATTGCCGCTGAATCCGCCAGCGCCGCCGTTGCCATAGATGATGCCGCCGTTGCCGCCGTTGGGTGAGACGCCCGTGCCCGCAGCGCCGTCGGAGAAGAGCTGCATGCCCGAGGTCGAGTTCATGCCGCCGGTCTGCGACGCAAGCGGCGCGGTGACCTGCACGGTCTGCCCGAGATTCGAGAGCGCCAGCGTGATCGTGCCCACGCCCGTCACCGCGACGGCGAACCGGCTCGCGTAGCCCTGCGGGTCGATCCAGATGTCAACCGGGAGGGCGGCGTTGCCGAAGACGGGGGTCGTGGCGAGCGCGGTCAAGTCGGCCAGCGGCACAAGCGCCGCGAACGTGGACGTGCCGATCGTGGCCTGGTATCGCTGCCCGAACGAGTCGGTGCCGACGAACTGCGACGAGATCGGGAACTCGAGTGAGCGAAGCGTGACCAGCGGCGTGAGGCCGCTGACGAGGCTCGTGACCGCGGTGGCGGCACTTGACGTGCCCGTCACCGCCACCCAGGGCAGACCCGTGGCACCGAGTTCGGCGGCATCGACGTAGGTCGTGCCCGCGATCTGCCGGAACTCGGTGGTCTGGGTATTCACGGCCGCATCGATGTCGACGAGCCGCCTGGCCGTGTCGAGCGCGCCCATCGAGCCGATCTGCACGCCGTTGACGTCGAACGCGAGCTCGAAGGAGTAGCGGCCGAGCTGCGTGGCAGAGAGGGCTGCCAGGCCGATCGGACTCATGTTCACCGCCATGCCAGGCGCGGACGACACGCCGGCGACGACGCCCCGGCCCGGAAACCACCGCCAGCGGCCGACGCCGAGGTTCGCCACGTTGCCGCTGGAGTTGTTGGCGATCTGGTTGGCCAAGAGCCGCGAGCCGGTCGAGGTGCCGCTGGCGGCGAGACCCCAGCCACCGTTGAAGATGATCGTGTTGCCGTTGGCTCCCTCGCCACCGAGCGTGATCCCCTGCGCGGCCGTCATCGTCACACCGTGGCCCGTGTTCTCGCTGAAGATGTTGCCGACGATCTGCGTGCCCGCGTACTGGCCGGGGCCGATCTGCAGGCCGACGCCATTTCGCGTGCTCGTCACGCCCGTGACGAGCGAGTTGCGTGAGCCGCCCAGGAACTGGATGCCGGCTCCGGTGAAGTCGGCGATCGTTCGCGTCACGGACCCGGAGACCGGCAGGAACACGACGCTGTTGACGTTCTTGCCGATCACGAGGCCGCTCGTGCCGGCGGCCGTGGCCTTGCCGTTGAGCATGAAGCCGGCGGCGAAGGCGACGCCCGCCGCCCGCGAGAGGGTCACACCGGCGAGCGGCACGTTGCCGCCGACGGCCCCCGTGAAGGCGACCGGCCCGCCCGCCGAGACCGTCAGCCGGCTGCTACCGTCGACGGTCGAGGCGAAGGTGATGGTCTTGCCGGCAGCGACCGTCACGTTGGTGCCGAGCGTGACGCTGCCGTTGAAGGCCTGTGAGCCGGTGGGGCTCGTCACGCTGGACCGGAGGATGATGCCATGCTTCGTGGCCTGACCCTGGCTGGCGAGGGTCACGGGGCCGGCGCCCTTGGCCGACACGGGGCTCGCGATCACTATCGCATCGGCAGAGCCGGCGCCGGTGTCGATGGACAGGCCCTGGGCGGCCGCACCCTTGGTCACGGCGGCGAGGTTGATACCAGCCGGGCCAATGACCACGACGTCGGTGCCGGTGCTGCCGACCACGGAGATGCCGGCGAACTGCGGGATGATCTTGAGGTTGACCGAGATCGTGTCGCTGGCGGGGTTGATGGTGACGCCGGGGATGGATGGAGCCGACGAGAGCGTGCCGGCGCTGGCGGCAGTGACCGTGAGGATGCTGGTCTTGGATGAGTAGGTCGTGCTGAGGTTCGTGACCGCGGTTCCAGCGGGGTCGAGCGCGAGCACGAGCTGGTTGGCGACCAGGCTGACGCCGATGTCGTCGGCCGCGAGCATGGCCCGCGACTCGAGGGATTCGACGTTCGGGAGCCAGGCTGCATGGCCGCCGCGATCGCGCCGCGGCCGGGCGAAGCCCGCCGACCGCCTGTCGGCCGACCGCCGTCGTGACGACCGCCTCCGCGACGAACGCGACGCCGACGGCATCATGCCGCTGCGGCGCGTCCGGCGGGAGTGCCGACCGCGGCGCCGGGAGGAGCGAACAGGACGCGACGGACTGGCGAAGAGCGTGTGCAGCAACGACGGCATGGTGGCCTCAGAGGGGTGCTGGAAAATCGTCCGTCAAGACAACGATCCGCCCGGAGGCCGAACTTCCTGTCGTGACACACTCGGCGTGAGACTAATGCGGTTCTAGGGACTATGCAAAAAACGGGTTCCCTGACTCACGGGTCGCGTTCCCAGGCTCAGGAATCCCGAGGCCGACCGAGCGCGCGACACCACCTTACGAGGGGGGCGCTCGATGCAAGCGGCACGCCTCAGCGTGCCCAGTTGCGGAACGGTTCGTAGAGCCGCAGCGTGAACATCAGTTCGCTGGACGAGAACTGATTGGGCTCGACGCCGGTCTGTGAGATCGTGTTGATGTGGAAGTAGCGATAGCCCACGTCGAAGGTGAGCCGGTCGGATAGCTCCCAGAGCAGGCCGCCGCCGAACTGCCAGGCGAAGTTGGCAGCCGGGCTGGCGTAGAGGACCTCGCCATTGACCTGCTCGCCGAGGATGTAGCCGCCCGCACCGATGCCACCACCGCCGTAGACGCCAAAGCGGTCGGTGAGCATGTAGTCGCGCCAGACGTTCTCCATGACCGACCAGTTGTTCGTCAGGATCGTGGTGTCACCTGGGGCGGGAGTCGCCAGGAACTCGGCGTCATAGGTGCCGCGGCCCATGGCCTCGGTCTCGAGCCGCAACCGGCCGTTATGCCGCTCGAACGCGATGCCGATCGCGCCGCCGGCCGCGAGGAGCGTGTCTTCGCTCAGGAGCGTCGACGTGGCGGGGCTGTTCACCTGCGCAAACGACGGGCCGAGCATGGCCGACACATAGACTCTCCGGGGAGCGGTGTCGAACCGCCGCCCCACATCCTGGAGCGGCAGGTCGTCCCACACACTCGCGGGCTGGGCCGCCTCGCGGCCGAAGGACGTAAGGTCGATTCCGGTCCCGAACTCGTCGGCCCGCATTGCGGCGAGGCTCAAGGACGCCGTCGCCACCAAGACACCGCGCAGGATCGACCGCAGCATGTGAGTCTCCCTCCCAGGAGAATCTCCGTCCCCAACCGTCGGAGTGAGATTCGACCGGGCCGCGGTTGCCGGGCCACGTCATCCCGTGTGTGGCGAATGACCGCTACGAGCCACAGAGTCGCAGGCTGAACGGCTTCTACAGGCCGCAGACTCTCGCACCGTTTTCGAGCTCCGTCTCGGGCGACGGGGATGCCGTCGACGGCTTCGAGTTGAGGTAGGCTCGTCGCCCACAAGCCGTGGCGCGAGTCGCCGATCGAGATCTGCTGGCTCGTCTACCAACAGGAAAAGACGGCACCATGAACTCGATTCAATTCATTTTGGGCCTGCCACGCTCCAGCTCGACGCTCCTGGCGGTGTTCTTCCTGCAGAACCCGTGGTTCGAGGCGCGAATGTCCGGGCCGTTTGGCCGGCCTGTTCGGCTTGCTTGTGGGCCAGATGAGTGCCCGCAACGAGTATTCGGTGTTCATTGACGACTCCAAGCGGGAGCGGATCCTCCGTGGCCCGGCCGCTCGCTTCGGCTACGCCTCAGCGAGCCGACAGGGGCGAGCCATTGGCAGGGCGATCCCGGTGATAGAACCTGGTTCCATCAGTGGGGACAGGTCAGGT
>Ga0315906_10000546_pt1 | contig 60290 bp, 65 predicted proteins | sample LakEriMetagenome_4_FD_203526 | JGI IMG/M metagenome (GOLD analysis project Ga0315906, IMG submission 203526) | Freshwater fungal communities from buoy surface, Lake Erie, Ohio, United States - Buoy 2 MA122 | ecosystem: Environmental > Aquatic > Freshwater > Lake > Lake biofilm | place: USA... | reverse complement strand
ACTCTCTGAGTTACTCCCTAGCAATTTCCAGAAATTATAAAATATGTACTTAGACGGACGGATTCAAACAAAGTATAACAATTCGAAATATATCCGAATTGACAAGTTTTTTTCACATAAATCGCTAATTTTATACTCTGAGTATAAAATTGTGCTTGTTTTTAAACCAGAGAGGCTTCAAAATCAGCCAATGGGGCAAATATCATGGATTGTTTTGTGCACATCATCGGATTTTCGTTGTGCGCTTTTTAGACTATGCAATAGCCCCACCTAAGACTATTTTACAAAAGCAATAGCGTTTTTGCAATCGCTTCTTTCAAATCCTTTGTTACAGATGTTTCATTTGCACAGGCATCCCATTTACTTACAGCTGCATTCACCTGATTGATGATTGCATCTGCTTTTTTGATGTTCATCTTTTTTGCCACTTGCAATAAGTCATCTCTTGTAATATTTTGCCGTTTGCCATTGATGCTCATTGAATGTTGACTTACCCATGTACTTCCTGGTCGGTATGAGTAGCAAACATCAAATGCAGGGGCTAACTTCCATTGACCTGTTTTATCCATGATAAATGAAAAGTTCTTGGTATGGTCGTCACAATTTCGGGCCATTACATTAAATACCATCCTACGGTAAAGTTGTTCTGCATCCGTATAAGGCAATAGCATACTTCTCATGGTTTCAAATAACTGCTCATAACTGAATGACGTAATTTCATTAAAATCATAATGAGCCATTGCACAAAAGCTTTGAACATGAAGTTTTCCTTTCCCAGGCTCTCTATCAAAACGTTTCGTCATGAAGTGTGCCCTATCATTTTCCTCGAGGAGTTTACATTCGGTCATTTCAATTGCAGCCTCTTTTGCCATTAAGTGATAAGCCATTTCTACTCGTCCATATCCTGTTGAAGTACCCAACTGCTTATCTGTAACACCGTCAAACTTTATTAACCAATGCGTGAATCCCTTTGGTGCTTCTGCTTGACCAGATCGTATTTCATTTGTATCGGTATTAAAAGCGATAACAGCCTTAGCTCTAGCTCCCCCTGCTGAAGTGCCAATTTTTAAAATATCACTCAGTGCTTTTGCTTCATCTGCGGATAAGTTAGTTTTAAATTGCTGCCTGCCGGTAAGAATTTCTTGTGCAATGTGAATCAAACTGCTTAATTCAATTTTAGTTGCTCCACTATTAGTCTTTGGTAATACAGGTTCAAATTCTAATGCTCCCATTCCTCGGGAACCAATAAAACATAACAACTCAACCGGATTCATACTATCCGAAGGACGACCATTACTTGCCAGCCAAGCGTTTATTAAACTGCTTCCATACTTATCCGGTAGCACATCTGCCAAAAGTCCAGGTAATCCTTTAAATGTTGTTGTACTTCTTAATTCGGGAAAAGAAAATACCCGCCTTTCAGCGCCATCTATTGGCATTTTCAATGGAGATATATCCCAGTTATTGGTAAGAAAGGATGGTTCATATTCAAATGAAGCCAAACCATTATTTGCATCCCATGCAATCGCCCCAAGACGTTTATTCCAAATGTTTATATATGCTGTTGTAACCCTTACCAATCGCTTTTAGGTTTTTTAATTAGACTTTCTTTTTTCGCACTTGCTCTTTGGCGTTTATTCTGTTCCAATTTAGCTAGTTGCAAGGGACTAATTTGTGGCTTTACTTCAAAATGTTCAAGGATTTGTAGCTGCTCTAATGCACGGAGTATTTGTACAAATGAAATCATTGTACCACCAGCTCCTTTTTCGATTTGTACTACAGTTGCTCGGTTCAAACCTGCTGCTGTTGCTACCTGCTGTTGCGTTTTATTTTGTTGCAACCTCACTTGTTGGATATACTTACCTAGCATCTCCAATAATGCAGGATCACTCATAGCGTGCCAATATTTGATACTTTTTTCCATCATTCAGCGCATTATTAATATATTACGTTGCATTATGCCAACATTACAAGGAAATAAAAATGTCGGTATTTTATATCACAAAGATACAAATTAATTTTTAAAGTTAGATATTTCCAACATCTAAAGGTAAATTTAATATCAATTACCGCTCAGGGAAATTTTTCATTCACGCAACTTTTTAAGCTTCGTATTCGTCTGTCTAAGTACATTTTTTTTGATATAAAAGGTCTTTTTAGCTTTAGGGCAAAAAATTGAGACAAGTTTACACAGAAAGTCAGCGACGGAAATTTGTAGGGGATTACGAGAAATCTTCTTTATCAGTAAGGGATTATTGTCAGTCAAGAAACATATCTACTTGCCTTTACTATCACTGGAAAAAGCCAGCTCATCAGGTTTATCTATGACCCTTCCCAATGGGATCAGAATTGGTTTAGATGGCATGAGTATGGAAGACTTGAGTCGCTTACTGGTTAACATGGTTCGACATGCTTAGTTTCTCTGACTTTCTGAGGACTTCAGTGGCCTGTCGGGTCTGGTGAGGAAATACTTTGCCAGAGCCCGTCACGGAGATGGTTGCCTACGAGCGGGTAAAGAAGAAACATCCTGGCCGTAGTGCGCTGCCAGAACATATCCCAGTAAAGGAGATTACGAAAACACTGGACTTTAAGCTGAGTATTCCGGGGTAAAGTTTGACCGGAATATTCAATATTCACGACATACTTTTTAAAGACCTTGACATTAATAGAAATGTACGAAATCACAGAATGGGTGTTACTGGAACCAACTATGTTCCATTAGATAGTGACCATCTGATTAAAGGCACAATGATCCAAATGTGTAACTTAGTGAACTCGAAACAAAATATTTTTGAAAAAGCACTGCTGTTGCTGGTGCTATTATCCTACATCCAAGCGTTTGATGACGGTAACAAAAGAACTTCAAGAATGGTACGTAATGCCTGCTTAATTCATTATCAACACTGCCCAATTTCATTTCGAACTGTTAACCCAATTGAGTATAAAAAAGCTATGCTGCTATTTTATGAACAAAATAATATTTCAGCGTTCAGAAATCTTTTTATCGGTCAGTTTGAATTTGCCGTTAATACTTATTTTAGAGAACTATGTTTTTTTAATAAACTGGATATATATTTCAAATTGGATAAACAACTTATGATTTCTCACTCCCAAATCAAGAAATCAACTCCTTCATGTCAATCATGCACTGTATCGACTTCTCTTTGGGACAAACCGACAACCAACTTGTACATGGGTGCTAATAGGCTGGTTGCTATACTTTGACAAATCCATTCTGTAATTCATTTGATGGTTAAAAACGGGCGAAGGCAAGTCGCGCCTACGAATCGTTAAATGATATTAGAGGCATGGTGGTGTGATTGGGAATTAACAGGTGCATTATTCCGATATGGTGGATAATCCGATCCCGTTCAACCGGAGTTTAATCGCTTTGACGCCATCCACCACGAAAGGCTAGCTATTATCGATTCGCCCATATTTTTCAGTCTTTATAAACCAATATATTACATTTATTTTTTTATTCCATTGTATGTACCGGTTTAGTAGTCCATTGTGATTAATATTTTTTAGTGACGGATACTGCAATACTGTCAAATAGTTGCAACTCACGTTCTATAGTCGTTGCGTTTTGTCCTGTTTGTGAAACTTGTATGTATTGGTCAGACGGATATAACCAAGAACAGAAAAACCAAAAAGGATTAACTCATTTTCTACTTTTATTCTAAACTCTAATGAAAGAAACAATAAAACTTTAATCGAAAATTATAACTTTGTAATCTTAAAGAAACATTATGATTCTACTTTATATTGACCCAGGTTCGGGTAGTTTAATCTTTCAGGCATTACTGTCTGGTTTATTGACTTTTTTGGTATTCTTCAAACGGATTGTCGCTTATTGCAAAGTTAGATTTGGCAAAAACCAGAAGGATGGAATAAACAATGAAGACTGAAAATGATTGAACAAAATCATATTTCATACAAGGATAATGCTGCAAGGGTAGTTTTAAAAGAATGCGGGTATTATCGATATATTTTTAACGACTATAAAGAAGAATATGACCATTTAATGAATTCCGGATTATATGATGAGTTGACAGAAAAAAAATATCTTATCAAACACATTGAAACCGAAATTGATTCAAATGACCCAAAAGTATATAAATTATTGTATCCTTTTCAAATTCCATTTATAAGTTATCCTTTTGAATGGTCATTTATACAATGGAAAAGGGCTACTTTATCCTATCTTGAGATAAATAAAATAGCCCTTAAGTATGGAATGATTTTAAAAGATGCTACACCTTATAATTTTTTCCATTTAGCAGGTAAAGCGGTGCTATTCGATACCAGTTCATTTATTTTTTTTAAGAAAAATGATCCTTGGATAGCTTACAAACAATTTTGCGAAGAATTTTTTGGTCCCATTACATTAATGCACTATAATGGTCACGAATGGTCTAACCTGACAATGGGAAAGATAGGAAATATAGGATTGGGCTTTATAAGCCGACAATTACCTATAAAAAGTTGGTTTAATTTCAATATTTTTACACATATACATTGGCATTCTAACTATGTGAATAAATCGGCTAAGAAGAATGAAAACAAAAACATAGGATTTACCAATGAAAAAATAAGCGCAATCATTGATATGATGCACCATTCGGTTAACCGTTGGAGAATATTACCAAAACAAAAGAGTATCTGGTCAGGATATTATCAAAATGATATAGAGGAAAGAAGTTATCTTCAAGACAAGGAAGCTACTATCAAAGAATGGTTATTTCTTACAAAGCCAAAAACAGTTCTCGACATAGGAGCAAATACTGGAAACTTCAGTTTTAAAGCATTGGAGTATTCTGAGCAAGTTATAGCTATTGAACCTGACTATGCTTGTATAGATAAAATTGAAAAACAGATAAGAAAAAATAACCTGGAAAATATATTTGCCGTTGTTTTAGATATTACCAAACCTAGCCCAGCACTAGGTCTAATGAATAAAGAAACAGGAAATATAACCAAACGTCTTAAGTCAAAAATGGTTTTTGGTTTAGCCCTAACGCATCATTTGTACATTTCCAATAAATTATCGTTTTATCAAATAGCAGAAATGTTTTCTGAGCTATCCAGTGAATATGTCATCATTGAATATATTGAAGAAGGGGATTCAAAAGTTTTACTACTAACACAGAACCTAAAATTGAACACCGACCTTTACAATGAAGAGAGCTTTTTAAATGCTTTTGAAAACTTCTTTTATATTAAAAACAGGAAGAAAATGAAGGATTCAGAACGTATTTTATATCTGTTAAAAAGAAAGAATGACGAACCCAATTATAAGTAAGTTTTTTAACATGAATAGACCATCTATAGCATTAATTATAATAGCATGGTTGGCTTTTAATTTTAATAGTATAATTTTAAGTTATCTTGTATCGTTTATTGAATTATTCTTGTTTTTTCTTTCAATATTTTTTTTAGAAATTATTTTTACATTTATATCAAATAAAAAAATTAGTTTATTTGTTTTTTTGAATACTGTATTATTTTTATTTGGATATTTAATAACATTAAATATCCAAAATCAATTTAACAACTTATTTGATATATTTCTTAGAGGCAGAATGATTTTTCTTCCGCTTTTTATATTTATTAATATTGCACTTATTTTTATAAAGAAATCACCAAATTATAATTTTATAAATATATTTTTATTCATTTTCATTACTGTAAATATTTCTAATAATCTAATTGTAAAGTTAAATGAACCTAAAAAAGTTTCATTTTTTGAAAACAAAAAGATATTATTCCCAGCAGAAAATAAGAACAAAGCAATATTGCTTTTAATATTAGATGAATATCATTCCCCCAATGACTTATACAGAGTTACTAAAGATTCATCAATTTATAATTTTTCATCAACTCTTAAGCGAAATGGTTGGCAATTCAATAATTCTTTTTCCTCTCAGGAACTTAGTACTGTTCAAAGCTTAAGTTCAATGTTCAATTATAATTTATCTTATGACAAAAATTTTAAGAATTCAGGGGAAGATATTAAAAATGAATTATTTCTAAAAAGTTTACTTTTTTCAGATCTTTTACATAAAGATATTACGGTGAAAAATTGGGGTATTTTTAATTTCGGTTCAACAAAACCCATTCATACAAACAATACACCCCAAAAATTTACTAGCATCACAACTCGATTTATACAAAATACCACAATTAACTTAATTTGGGGTAATACTAATAAATTAAGTATGAACGGCTTTAAAAATAGCCACTTTCCTGCCTCAAAACACAATATTCATCTTAACAATAATTTAAATAGTTCATTTACTGAAATAAATCCAAATTCTTTCACATACGCTCATTTATTAATGCCACACACTCCATTCTACTTTCCAAAATATTTTAGTTTTAAAAAAATAAATTTAAAAAATTATATTTTATACTGGAAATTTACTAATTCATTACTTGAAAATAAATTATTTAAAATTGCCAACTCTAATAATATAAAAATCATTATAACTGGTGATCATGGATTTAGAAGTGATTCAAGGTTAAATAAGAACAAAACATTTCTTGCATTATATGGCTTCGAAACGTTAAATATCAATGAAATTAAAACAGTCCAGGATTTAGGAAGTCTAATAAATTCAAATTTTTAATATTATGAGGTTAAAAAAATTTAAGCCGCTAAATGTGTATTGTGCCCCCTTTCAAAGACAAAAGGATAAATAAGATAGCCCGACCACCTATCGTTAAAAGGATTAAATACTTTTTTTTTGCTATTCAAAATTAAGCAATAAATATTTTTTCTAAAGCAATAAATATACGTTCAAACTCTTCTTCAGTTAAGTTTGAGCCACTAGGTAAGCATAATCCTTGCTCAAATAATTTTTCACACACTCCAGATCCAAAAAACATTGAGCCTTCATAAACAGGCTGAGTGTGCATTGGCTTCCAAAGAGGCCGAGATTCGATGTTCTCTGCTTCCAGTGCCAGTCGAACATTTTCACGTGTGATACCTCCCGTTAAAGTTGGATCTATAAGTATCGCCGTCAACCAAAAATTACTAAAATAGTCTTCATTGGGTTCAGTTTGAATGGTGATACCTGCTTTTCCAGTAAAAAAATCACGGTAGCGTTTATTGTTCGAACGACGCTTTATTACACGGTCATCCAACACTTCCATTTGTCCGCGTCCAATTCCAGCAATAATATTGCTCATTCGGTAGTTATAGCCAATTTGTGAGTGTTGATAGTGAGGTGCTTCATCCCTAGCCTGTGTGGACAAAAAACGTGCTTTATCAATATAATGTTTATGTTTTGAAACTAATGCACCTCCACCACTGGTAGTAATGATCTTATTCCCATTAAAACTCAGTGCCGCGATTTCACCAAAAGTACCACACTTCTGATTTTTATATTTTGAACCTAAAGCTTCTGCAGCATCCTCTATTATAGGTACATTATAAAGATCTGCTATTTGTTGAATTTCAGATATTTTTGCTGGCATACCATATAAATGGACTAGAATAATAGCTTTTACCGATTTATTTTTATACTGATCTAAAGCATCTTTTAAAGCAAAAGGACACATATTCCAAGTATTTATTTCCGAATCAATAAATACAAGTTCGGCACCTTGGTAAGAAACTGGATTGGTAGTCCCACAAAAAGTAAAGCTTTGTACCATCACCACATCATCTTTTCCCACATTTAGCATATCTAATGATAAATGTAAAGCAGCTGTACCAGAATTAAGTGCTGCAGTTTGAAATTGTTTATCATTACTAAGATAATTTGAAATATCAGCTTCAAAGAAATTAACATTAGGACCTAACGGAGCTATCCAATTGGTTTTGAATGCTTCATTAACGAAGTTTATCTCAGTACCTCCCATATGAGGAGATGATAGCCATATTTTATTTTCCATAACTAATTAATAAATCTAACACTGGAGTCTTTTAAAATTAAAAAATAGACAACCCAATTAAAATCAATAATTAAAAATTAACTTCTGTAAAGCGGGAAATATGAAGATTTTTTTTTGTTCAACGACAATTGATTGTAAATATCATCATTCGATATATATCTCCATACCGAAAATTGACAATATGATTTTGAAAAACCTGATTTGAATTTAAACAAATTATCATCATCGGTTCCTCCGACACCACCTCCCAGATGAAGAAACTCAAGATTCAAATTGCTGCCTAACAAGACGGCCTCATCTAATATCAACTTCATTGGAGTTAACTTCATAAATTCTTCTGTAGTTCCAGCCAAATGATATTGCATTATTTTATCTGTATAAGTAAAAATAGCACCTGCTACGATTCTGTCTTGATATTTTGCTAATAGTAGTTTGCTATCAAAATGAGAATTTCTCAAAAAAGAATAAAAATACTCTTTAGTGAAATAATAATTTCTTTGTGCATTAACTCGATCCATAGTTTCAGTGTAAATATCCACAAAGCTATCAACATCCTCTTGCGTTTTACCCTCAAGGACATAAAATCCCTTCCTTCTCAATTGGCTCAACTCAGATTTGTTAGACTTTCGATATTGACGTTTTTGTTCCTCTCGAGATAGCATCAAATTAATCATGACCGTTTTGTTGAGGTTTAAAACCTCTCCCATTCCCGCAAATACTGATTGATGAGGTATAAGTGGATGCAATCTTGAAAATACACTTACAATATTATTGGCCTTGCAATACTCCATAAATTTTGCTTGAAAAAAATCTAAAAATAATTTATCAAAGTCAAAATATTTACGGCTTGAAATAGGACCACAATATCCATAAACAGAGGTTAAATCAAACCACAAAGTTTGCTCAATAGTTCTCAAAACCAAAGGTAAAGCGATGAAATCATTTTCATATTCTGCTACAAAAAGGAAAGCGGTGAAATTATTATCAATTTTATGATAAAATGAAGTATGATGAAAATCGTAAATAGCACTAGATTTCACAAACTTTTCCCATCTGGGATTGTTAACATTAATTACTTCGAATTTATACATTTTTAATAAAATTATTAAGAGTAAGAGCTATAAATTCAATATCTTGTTCAATATATCTAAAATCACAATGGATAAAAATAATTGTTCTTTCCAGCTCAATATCTGTCTGCAAAAATTGTTTTGGCCAAAGAACGGCAGGGTATATCAAATTTTTAATGAGATGTTTCCTAGTTTCATCGCGTAAATAATTTGTTTCAAATTGGAGTACCAAACCCATTTCTGTTTCAGCTTCTGTTTGCAAAATTTTAACTTTTGCAGAAGTTTGAATTTTACTTTTTAAAATTTGACAATTCTTTCTTGTAGCTTGAATTAAATTTTCCGGATTTAAAGAAAATAATTGTGAATGAATGATTTTTGGTAATTTGGAATTGGTTTCAATTAACTTGAAATTCTCTTCAGCGTTAATGTACAATTCCCTAAAAAAATTCTTTTCTTGAAAACTTCCTCTCAAGTACATAGCTTTTAAATACATAGCAGATAATTTCTGAACTGCCGTCTTATTAGCCAAATCTGTTTCGTTAATCTGCAAACTGAAATCATTATTTTTGCTTAAACACAAACCGCCTACTGCAATAGGAATTTGTTTTCTTAAAGATGCAAAACAATAATCTGCTTTGCTTTCATTAAAACTCAATAAATTATGTGTTAAATCATCGATAATAATAGATTTTTTAATGAATAATGTATCTAATTTTTTAATTCCAAAAAAATCGATATTTACAAAAACGTTATTTTCTTTATCTTCCCAAACAATAGATTCTGAATCTGAAGAGGGATTAAATTGATAATAAATTACTTCAATGGGTAATTTATTACAAAATTCAACTACCTCATGACAATAATAACTTGGGAAGCCTACTTTTTTCCATTGATACTTTTCTATTCCAAATTTAAGTAGATTAAAAAGCGCTACTCTTCCAGAAAAGAAAAATAAGAATTTATCTTCGGAGAATAATGATAATTTGTTAACATTCTCCTCAAAAAAATAATGGAAATCTGAGCCGAATTCTTTATTTATCAAAATTCCAATAATTACTTTCATTAATTAAATTAAAATAATCTTCTCTAGTTATTCCCACGATAATCTCATCCCACCATTGGTTCTTTCTGAAATAATGATTTTTTTTAATTCCTTCAACTCCCCATCCACATTTAGTTGTATAAACTCCAATAGAAGTTTCATTATAAGATATCATTGTGCTGTTCATCCTCATTAAACCCAATTCTTCAAATGCAAAACGATTAATGGCCATGATTGTATCAACTCCATAACCTTTTCCTCTCATATCCTTATCACCCAACAACATTCCATGAAAGCCATTTCTGTCTTTCCAGTTTATATCAACTAGATTAGCCATTCCTATTAAACCCAGATCAGCAGTATCTATTGCAAACCTCTGGTTATTACTATTCAGTGAAAGTGTGTTAAACCATTTTTCTTGATCTTGTAAACTTGAAGGAAAATGCCAACCTCCCAACAAATAGTTGATTTCAGGATCGTTCGACCATTTATGTAACAATTCCAGATCATCTTTTTCTATAGCTCTTAAAACTACTTTTTTCCCTTTTATGTTCATAGTTATTTTTTTGTAAAATTATTACTACTTAAATTTCTGCTAATTCCTAAATCATCAACATCATCTACGGTTTGTCCATTAATAATTGTTGAAGATTTAAATAAAACTGATTTAATAGTTAACATAATAATTTTTATATCTAAATAAAATGAAAGGTAGTCAATATATAATAAATCATTTTCAAATCTTTCTGAAAACTTCATGGCATTTCTTCCTTTTACTTGTGCTAAACCCGTAATTCCTGGACGAACTTCATGTCGGCGTCTATGTCTATCTGTATAAAATGGTAAGTATTCCGGCAATAAAGGCCTCGGTCCAATTAAGCTCATATCTCCTTTAAGTACATTGATTAACTGTGGTATTTCATCAAATGAGGTTTTGCGTACAAAACTTCCTATCTTTGAAAGTCTTTCAGCATCCTTTAGGAGTTTTCCATTTGCATCTTTATTATCATTCATAGTTTTGAACTTAATAATTTTAAAGATTCTTTCCTTCAAACCAGGTCGTTCCTGAAAAAAGAATGGTTTGCCTTTGTTTGTATAAAATAAACCGATAGTTAGAATTATAAAAATGGGACTTAAGAGTAACAATCCCCAAAAAGCAACCGCGAAATCAAATAATCTTTTTATAAAATTTCTATACATCATTAAATTTTCTCCATAATCAAGTTGTAGGATTTATCAACTGTATATTCTTTGATTAATAATTTTTTCGCATTATTTCCTAATATCTGCAAATCATTATTAAGAATCATTTGTAGTTTTTTTTGCATTTCATTTTGATTACCTGCAATTACTTTATATCCACAGTGTGTTTTTTCTATAATATCTCCAATGTCTGTATTAATATCTGTAGCTGCAATTACAGGCATACTCATTTCTAAATAGGATAAAAGTCTAGATGGAAAGTTAGGAATTAAAAAATTCTTATCCAAAAATATCAACCCTACATCACAAGCAGACAAAAGAATGTCATATTCTTCTTTGGGTAATTTATGAAACAATTTTGCATTACAGGGTTTATTACTTTCAAACCATTTCTGAATTTTAGGAAACTCTGTTCCATTGCCAAGAATAAGAAAAAATGCACTATCTAATTTGGTTTCTTTTATAGTTTCCAATAAAAAATCTAAGCCTTGCGGTTTACCTAAATTTCCGCCATATACTAAAACTTTCTTATTAATAGGAATTTCGTACTTTTCACGAATATCTTTTTTTTGATTTTCAGAATAATTGAAATTCTTAGGCTCAATTGAATTAGGGTTTACTTCAACTTTTTCACTATTTATTTCTGGGTTATGTCTTAAAACAAACTTTACGTTTGCTGGCGACATACAGCCTATAGTATCTGAAATCTTGTACAAATTCTTTTCTTTTTTTAAAAACTGTTTATGCAAAAAACTTCCTTTTTTAAGCATCTTCATATCCACAGCATTTTGCGGAAAAACATCTTTTAATAATAAATACGATTTTGCTCCATCTCTTCTTTTAATAAACTCAATTACTTTTACAAGTGTTATTGGTGGAGTAGAATATAGTATTAGATTATATTTTATATTTGTAGAGTATTTTTTAATCGCTGAAAGATATTGGTATTCAATAGCTAACGTTCCTATTCCTTTTTCAATGATATTGGTTTTCTGAATATTAAAGGTTTTTACCTGAAGAATTGCCACGCCATCTTTTTTAATAAAATTTGTTAAAATTCCTTTTCTTCGCTCTATGGGTGTTACGATGGTAACGTCGTGACCTCGATCGCGAAATTTTCGCAAAAGGTCTTGGTAAATTCCACGTTCTTCTATAGAAGAAATTTCAGCTAAAGTCAAAAAAAGAATATTCATATTTAGAATTATACTATTTTAGGCCTATAAGTCATTATTTTAAATACCTAACCTATTACTAAATCTCTTCAGACCAAACCGTTCTTTTTATATAATCTGTATAAGAAATAATAATTCTTACCACTTTTTCTGAAACATTTGGCATAGAATAATCCGCTACATTTCTAAATGATCTTTCATCACCCCTTTTTTGTGATTCAAGTTGAATTAATCCTTGTAATATTCTCTCAGGCTTTAGACCAACCATCATAACAAAAGCTTCCTCCATTGCTTCAGGCCGCTCGTGTGCTTGCCTTATGTTTAAAGCAGGGAAATTCAAGATTGAAGATTCCTCTGAAATTGTTCCACTATCAGATAAAACAGCTTTAGAGTGTACCTGCAATGCATTGTAATCATTGAAACCTAAAGGTTTCAAAAGCTGAACGTTTTTATGCAATATAATTCCTTTTGAATCAATCATTTTTCTAGTACGCGGGTGAGTACTTACAATTATGGGTAAATTATATTTATCTGCTACTAAGTTTAAACTTGAAACTAAACCTGTAAAATTAGAGTCACTACTCATGTTCTCTTCTCTATGAGCAGACACAACAAAATATTTATTTTGTTCTAATTGTAAACGCTCTAAAATATTTGAGGATTTAATTGCTGGCAAATAATGATTCAGAACTTCAAACATTGGTGAACCAGTTTTGATTATTCTATCTGCAAATAAGCCTTCTCGTAAAAGATATTCTCGGGCAATATCGCTATAAGGCATATTTATATCTGAAATATGATCAACGATTTTACGATTGGTTTCTTCTGGAACACGTTGATCAAAACATCTATTTCCAGCTTCCATGTGGAAAATAGGTATTTGTCTTTTTTTTGCAGGTATTGCACCCAAGCAACTATTTGTATCTCCTAACACCAAAAATGCATCAGGTTTTATTTCTTCTAATAATAGATCGATATTTATTAAAATTTTCCCAATTGTTTCTGTTGCTGTTGCTCCGGCAGCATTAAGAAAATAATCAGGCTTACGAATTTGTAAGTCGTCAAAAAAAATTTGATTTAATTCAAAATCATAATTTTGCCCTGTATGAACCAATATATGTTCTATTACATCGGAATTATCAAAAGCACAAATAACTCTTGATAGCCTGATAATCTCAGGCCTTGTGCCAATAATAGTCATTACTCTTATCCGTTTATTTTCCATAATTAAGGTTATACGATTTCAAAGTAAGTATCTGGGTTGCTTTCGTCATAAAATTCATTAATCCAAAATATTGTATATAAAGTATCTTCACCTATATTCTTGATATTGTGGGTATACCATATAGGAATATCTATGTATGCTGGTTCTTTTCCTGACAAATGATAATCAATTACCTCAGTTGATCCAATTTTCCTTAATTGAATGAGTGCCTCACCTTTTATTACTGAGAATCTCTCAATTTTCCTTATGTGAAAATGATTTCCTCTCGTTACTGCATTCTCTGTAGCAGAAAAAGACACCTGTCCACCAGTTTCAAATCTTATTATTTCAACAAAATTTCCTCTTTCATCGATATTATTGATGTATTTTATTGGGAAATAATTTTTTAAATTAATATAAGACCTAAAAGTATTAAATAAGTTTAATTCAAACTGATTATTAAAGTTTGGAATTTGTCCCTCTAAAAGATATTTAATTTTAAAATTAATCAATAGATTAAGTATTTCAGATACTTTTAGCTTATCTGTATACTCAAAAATAAGATTTTCATTAGTTTCCGTATTGAATAATTCAATAATATTTTTTATAAGATCATTAATATAAATAAGATTAAGATTTGCATCAGTTTCAATTTTAGGAAATTCGTTATTAACTAACTGAAATGAAAATGTAGAAACAACTGAATTATAAAATGGCACACCAAAAGGTCCAAATACATTTGGTATTAAAACCCCACAAAATTTGGCATCCGATTTAGCAACCCAATTAGCAAATATTTCTCTTGCCACTTTTTTTGAATTTCCAAATAAGGTATTTCTATCCTCTTGTATTGATGAAGAAAATATAAGCTGACCAATAAAACCTACTCTTTTAAAAGATTCAACCAAACTTTCAGCTAAAGCTATATTTATGTTATAAATAGTACTTTCATTATTATGACGATTTAGTCCTGCTAAATGAACTAGAATATCACATTTTGAAACAAAATTATCAAGTTGATTACATTCATTAAACCAAACTCTATCAAATTCTATTAATTTAAATTTATTACTATGAAGTTCCAATGTGCGGCATAAATGCCAACCTATAAAACCATTTGAACCTGTTACACCAACGTTAATCATATTTAGTAAGGATATTTAATTGCATCAACCTCGCCAAGAATATCCCTTCTAATGACTGATAATTTTAATAATAATTTTTTCATGCCTTCAATATCTAAAATTGTGGTATTATGAGAATGGTATTCTTCTAAATTTACCAGTTCGGGTGTCCCTTCAGAAAAATATCGTTCATAATTCAAGTCGCGATTATCCGCTGGAATTTTATAATATTCACCCAAATCATGAGCTTTAATCATATCTTCTCTATTTACCAGAGTTTCATATAACTTTTCACCATGCCTTGTTCCAATAACCTTTATTTCACTCTTTGATTCATAAAGTTCAATTAAAGCTTGCGCTAGAGTTCCAATGGTAGCTGATGGAGCTTTCTGAACAAAAAGATCTCCTTGATTTGCATTTTCAAAGGCATAAAGTACTAAATCAACAGCATCTTCTAAAGTCATCATAAAGCGAGTCATTTGTGGATCTGTTAAAGTCAAAGATTTCCCTTCCTTAATTTGATTAATAAATAAAGGAATTACAGAACCCCTAGAAGCCATAACATTACCATATCTTGTGCCACAAAATATAGTTTTAGTAGAATCAATTATTCTAGATTTTGCAACCATCACTTTTTCCATTAAAGCTTTAGACATACCCATTGCATTGATTGGATATGCAGCTTTATCTGTACTTAAAACTACAACCTTCTTTACATTATGTTCCTCAGCTAAGGTTAAAACAATATCTGTGCCCATAATATTAGTTTTAACAGCTTCCAGTGGAAAAAATTCACAAGATGGAACTTGTTTTAACGCAGCTGCATGAAAAATATAATCAACTCCTTTAATTGAAGTCATTATACTATCTCGATCACGAACATCTCCAATATAAAACTTAACTTTATTGTTATTAATTCTCTTTCGAAGATCATCTTGCTTTTTTTCATCTCTACTGACAATTCTTATTTCGGAAAAATGCTCTGTGTAAAGAAAACGATTAAGAACTGCATTACCAAATGAACCGGTTCCACCTGTAATAAGTAATTTGTTGCCTGACTTCATGTTCAAATATTTATTCTTTATTAAGAAGAGTAAACCAATTTTGCAGTTTATTTTCGACTGAAAACTGCTTTGCTAGTAATTTTGAATTATTAGACATAATACTATATTGGTTATCAGATAAGTTAGTTATTTTAATTATAGTATCCTGAATTGATTCAATTTTGTTATCCATCCAAAACCCCGAATTAGTTTCTATTAAAATTTCCCAAGGAGTTCCAAAAGATGCAACAACAGGTGTCCCTTGATTTAGAGATTCTACCACTACATTTCCAAAATTTTCGGAGTCTGAAATCAAAAATAAAAACTTACACTCAGCTAATAACAATTCTTTTTCCGGAGATTTTACTTCAGGAAGAAAAATAATATGATTTTCCAAATTTTTACTTTTAACAAGATACATTAATAAATTATAATATTTGACATCTTTGGAATTATAAGCTCCTACTATCAACAATTTATAATCATTAAAATAACCATTTAAATTTAATAAATTAGAAAAACTAATTATCAAGTTTTCAATTTTTTTTATAGGTGAAAGTCTCCCCAAAAAAATAAATTGATTTTTCTTTTTAATATTATTTAAATTCGTTAAAGTAAAAAAATGTGGAATAACTACTATATTATTAGATTTTAATCTCATTCTTATTTGGTTTTCTTCAATATAAGAAGTTGCTAGATATGTTATGTTTTTAAAAAAGAAAAGATTATAAAAAAAAAGAAAACATTTTTTTTTATAATATCCTATTTTAAGAGCAGGTTCACTTAATTCTCCATGTGTACTCCAAATAACTCTTTTATTATACAAGTGAGCTAAAAATACTAAAATTAAATTAGGTGCAAAAAAAAAACTATTCAAATAAATAATATCATTCTTTTTAACTGATTTTAAGAAAAAGATAACAATTTGAAAAAAGTACAAAGAATATTTAAAATTGGTGTAAACTATTCTATAATTTTCTTTGTAAAACCATTTATTTAATAAAATTTTTTCCGATTTTTGTATTTTAAAATTAGTTGTAATAATACTACAAGAAAAATGTTTGCTTAATTCAAAAACTAAATGATACAACGCTACAGAAATTCCACCATAAACAGATGGAAAAAAACTTGGAGAAATTATTAATATTTTTTTTGACTCAGTAATAAAATTAAAATGCATGACCATTGTTTAAAACATTATAAATAAATATGATAGATTTTAATGAAAAATAGATGGTAGTTAAAATCACACCATAACTTAAACCTCTATTATAATTAAGTGAATAAAATAAAAAAACAATATAAGCCATCATAGTAATTCTTGTCGGTCCTACTAAATTTGAACATAAAATAATTAAAGAAAAAAACAGTATAGTAGATTTTTTTTCATTGGAATATAAATAAGCTAGAATTGCAAAAATAACTGGTTGCCAAATATTATTTATAAAACTACTTGATGTTATATTGGAATATGAATTAAATTTATATAAAATATGATCTTTCAAATAAAAAATAGGAAAAAATAGAAATGCCAAAACAATATAATTTTTATTTTTAAAAATCAAACTGAATTTTTTAGGAATCGAAAAGGATTTAAAAAAATATGAAAAAATAAAACTTAAAATTAAAATTAGAATTTGTATATGAGTTAAAATTGAAATTAACACTAAAGGAATTCTTATCCTTTTGTTATTAATGTAAAGAACCGCTAAAAAGAGTAAAAGAAATGATATTTTAAGTCTTTCAGCGGCAAAATATAAACCATATAAATAATAGTTTGTAGTCAACAAAACGAAAATTAAAAATAAATTTACGTTTTTTAATATTAAAATTCTTCCAATAATACATGCTAAACATGCATTAAAAAATGCCATAATTAAATTTTTATCAATATTCAAATTTGAAAAAATCCAAATTACAAAAAAATGAATTGGTTCGGATGAAGTAATATAAAATTGATAAGAAATAAAAGCATCTGAAAGGTCTAAACCATTAACAGCTTCGTAAGCATTATTGTAACCTAGTTGATCCCCGTCTACATAATATTTTGAAAAAAAATATGTAAAAACAAATATAAAGAAAAAAATAAATATTAAAAATGGTTGTTTCAATTCGAAATAGGTTTTTTACAATTATTAAAATTAATAAGTTAATTTACGGATCAAATTAAGGGAGCTTTTTAATTTGATAAGAAAAAGTATTACTTTTACGTATATACCAAATTTTTCAAAAAGAAAAATTCTAATTTGATCAGTAACTATATATTCTTAAAATATTGGCATTATATACAAAATTTTCACTTACATGATGACTTCTAATAATTCATTTTTAAAACATTTAAAAATGAAATTATTAAATTTTAATGTTGAAATATTTTCAATTATTAAAGATTTATAAACCTCAAAAGACTTAAGTTCAATAAAATAAGCTACTTAAATACTATTTTCCTCTCATTGAAGCAAAAATCCTAAACTTTCTTCCTATGTTTTAGTTTTGAAACATCAACTTTTAATCAATTTCGAAATTTCATCTTGATGATTTCATTCTTAAAACGATTTGGTAAATTTTTTTTTAATACTAATTTTAATATTGATACTAACAAAATAGTAATATAATACAAATGGTTACGAGGTAGATTTGATTTACTTAACACAATTTTATATTTTTCAAAAATAGTCATAATTTGATTTGTATCTGAAAGCCCACCAGATATTACTGTTGAAATTGTAATATTTAACATTTTAAAAGTTCTCTTATTTTTATAAGAATTAAATATTAAATCAAAATCAGATGCTATTTTATAAAAAGTGTTATATAAATATAATTTGTGATAATTGGCATTAATAAAGCATGATTGATGGGAGAATTGCATACCTTTCCAAAGGTTTTTGATATCACCAGCTTTTAATGTTTTTTTAATAAAACCAAAATCTATTTCAACATTTCCATATATAAAATCAAAATCACTTATCAACTCTTTACTAATATTAGCTATTGTATTTTCACTATGAAATACATCTCCCGCATTAATAAAAATTAGCCACTCTCCCTTTGAATATAAAATTCCCTTATTCATAGCATCATAAATTCCTTCATCTTCTTCAGAAATAATTTTACTTATGTAACTTTGATATTTATTAATAATTGCTAACGTATTATCATTTGAACAACCATCAATCACTATGTATTCAAACAGGTTATTATCTTGAGATAATACACTTTTGATTGTTTTTTCGATAAATAATTCTCCATTATATACAACAGTAATAATGGATATTTTTGGTGTATTCATTAACTAATTTAACTTTTGACTTAACGTGACTCCTTAAGTAAGTCAATTAAAACTTCTTTAGTTTTGGGGAATGTGATCGATTCATAATTTGGTAATGAAAATAAATGATTAATTCTTTTATTAATTTCGAATTCCTCCATACCACTAAAATTAATTATTGAGTAAGCTTTACCGCCATGATTGATAAGGCTTGTTGAGGCACAACCAATTAGAAAATGGAAATTTTTATCTATTAATTCAAAAGGAATAAATGCAGGAATTTCATTTAATTTATTTATTTTTTTTATCATTAATCTAGCATCTTTTCTAGGATGATTTTTTATGTAGACGTTAAAACCTATTTTTATTAGTTCATCAATAATTTCTTCATAAATATTTATAAGCAATTTATCAGAAACAGTCTCTCTCCCTAAAAGAATTAAAACATCATTGTTCCTTTTTTCAAATAGAACCTCTGATGGTTTTCGTAATAAATACGATTCTTGAATAGAATATTTTTTAATATTTCTATTGTAGCTATTTTTTGCTAAAACAAAATAATAACCATCAAGATTATCACCTGGAACTTTATATTGGGTAAAATCACCTGGTTTTTTTAGTATTTTCAAAAGAAAATTTTGAAGACTATTTATTAAAAGTGGAGGTGAATTTTTAACAAAAGAATTTAATGTAACATGTGGATAAAAGTATCCATCAATTCTAAAATAATCAATTAAGAAATCAAAGTTAAACCAACAACATTCGTGAAAGAAAAATACTTTTCCTTTCTTAAGATGAATTAAAAATAATCTTATAAATAAATATGCAAAATTTGCAAGTTTACCTTTAGGGACTATTTTAAGTTTAATATTTGGATAATCTTTTAATATATATTCATACGTATCTTTTATGTTTTCTCCTGAAATAATTATTTCACCTATTTCCCATTCTCTTATTTTATTCTTTAGTAATAGAACAGGCAAAGTAGATGCGACAAATGCAGTATTTTTATACATCAGCGTTTATATGCCTTGATATTTAAACTAATTGGCACACTGCCATTATTTGTTTTAAAATTTACATCAGACCAATCTCCTAAAGATTGACCAAAATCACTTTTTGTATCCCATTCTGAAATATTATTATAATTAGAGTTTATTAATAATTTATACAAAAATTGGAAATCAAACATAGACTTGTGAAAATTATATTCATAATCTTGCCCGCCCATTAATGCAAATTTTATAACGTCGAAATTTTTATCAGTGTTTATATATATCTTCAAAATTGACTCGAAAGATGGAACTGATATTCTGATTATACCTCCTATTTTAAGTTTTAAATAAACTAGTTTTAAAAAAGCGTTTACTTCATTAAAAGAAATGTGCTCTAGAACATGGCACAAATACAATTCATCTATACTATTATCTGAAAATTGTTCCAACTGCATATTATTTGAAACTATATGCACATGATCAAAATTTCTTGCGTCAACATTAACCCACCCTTGCAAATTTATCTCACCAGTTCCTATGTGCACTTTCAATCCAGGTATGTTAACCTTTGTGAAAATTGGTTCTGGTCTGTCAATATTTTTAAAAGCATTTATCTGCCTTCTAAAAATATTTCGTAACGACTTCAAGATTTTTTTCATTTTAGTTTTATAAGATTAAATAAAAGATTAACTACCAGGCAGTTCTCCCACCATCGGCTGAAATAGTTGCTCCATTTACATAGCTTGAAGCATGACTTAATAAAAAAATTATGATCCCACGATATTCAGCTTTATTTGCCATTCTGTTCATTGGAATTCTTTTAACTAGCTCACTTACGAACTCATTACTTTGATTATTTTCTACACCACCGGGACAGACGACATTGCATCTTACATTCCGATGTGCCCAGTATGTGGAAACATATTTGGTTATTCCAATTATGCCTGTTTTAACAACTGAATAAGTAATGGGTTTAACAGGTTGCATCGAATCCTCTATCCCCTCAATCCTATACAACCTTTGATCTGGAGATATTAGACCAAGGTCTGAAGAAATATTAACAATACTACCCCCATCTGGATTTTTGGAAATTTCGAATCCATAGTACTTTATACAAAGGAAAGTACCCTTTAAGGCCACGTCCAAATCCATGTGCCAGATATCCGAAGGGAAGTTCTCAAGTCGGGAGAAATTTACATCCGTAGTAATCTCAACTTTTGGATTATTTGCTGCGTTATTAACTAACCCATCAATCTTACCATATTTTGCAATAATGGCCTTGCAGCTTTCGTCAATTTGTCCTTCGTTGGTAATATCAACCGGAAATGCGGAAGCGTCGATTTCATATTTACTATTTAAATCTGAAACCTGCTGACTTAATATTTCTTCATTTAAATCTAACAATACAGGTATGCCGCCGGCGTCTGCAATGGCAGCGACGTGTTCTCTGCCTAATAAACCAGATGCTCCGGTTACTATGACAATTTTGTTCTTTAATGAAAATAGGTCCATGAGTTTATAAAGTTATGGTTTGTCCTCCATCAATTATAAAACAAGAGCCTGTTATGAATGACGCTCTGTAAGATGATAAAAAAAGAACTAGATCCGCAACTTCTTCAGGTTGACCAAATCGTTTTAAAGGTACTTTTTCATTAAGCATTTTTAACACTGCCTCTGGATTCTCATTCATTTTTCTATCCCAAGTACCATTTTCTACCCAAATATTTCCTGGTGCTACAACATTCACTCTAATGTTTGGTGCTAGCTTATGAGATAAAGCCTTCGAAAATGATATTAGCGCAGATTTCGCAACAGTATAATCAGTGGGCGCACCTATGTATTCAACCCCTGCAATCGAGGAAATAAAAACAAAAGCCCCTTCTTTTAACGCTTTACTGAACACCCTTGCTGTATTTACCGCTGTTTCAAAGTTTGTATCCCAGGAATTTCTCCAAGCATCCCTTTGGTTTATTGCATTATTTGAACTTTGTCCATTTCCAACGTTTGAGATAACGACGTCAATGCTTTTGTCGCCTTTTAGTGTTTGAGAAATTTTAAGCAAACAATTTTCCAGCTCCGATTCGTTTTTAGCATCCGCATAGTAAAAGAAAACCTTGTTTTCATGCAGTTTTTTTAATCCAATCTCCACCTCCGTCTTTGGGTTCCTGGATACAACGTGAACAATTGCTCGATCTAAAAGAAAGCTCTTGACTATCGAAAGCCCTATCCCATTAGTACCCCCAATTACTACGATCGTTTTATTATCTAATTCCAAATCCATTGGCTATTTAATTAAGAACTCCTTCATCAACGCAGAGCACATTTTTAAATCTTCCAATGAATCAATCTCGAACATTTTCCAAAAATCCATTTTAACAATTCCAATCTTATCTCCAAACCTATTATTTCCATTAATAAGAACTTCTGGTTTGAAAAGATAAAAAGATCCATTCTCAATATATTGTTTCGGAATATCTTGACGCCGTTTTCTATTTCTCCAATCGTAGTTAACACTTTCTAAAATTCCTGCGCCGTTTTTTTGCCAAAAAAACAGATCTTCAGCAACACTACAGGAGAAAAAAGAATCGAATTCCCCTGAATGTGCCAATTTAATACCCTCGGCTACGTCTGCAGCCTCTCTTAAAGGCGAAGTAACTTGAGGAGCTAACACCCAATCTATCATTTCGCCCTCAATTTTTGAAATATGGTTAATTGCATGAATCCATGCTGCTTCAGATGTAGCAAAGTCCCCAGAAATGTCATCCGGTCGTTTTATTGTTTTAGATCCGTACTTCGCGGCAATTTCTAAAATCTCATCTGAGTCAGAACTTACCCAAGCAGAGTTTGCTCCTCCTTGTAAACAATTTTCAATAGTCCAGGCTATTAATGGTTTTCCGCAGAAATCAATTATATTTTTCTTAGGCAAACCTTTTGATCCACCTCTGGCTAATATTATAGATACTGTATTCATTTAGTTTGTTAACAATTTCTCTTTAAAATATTTTAACTGTTCTTTAAATATCTCCAATCCTTCATCGTCCCTGTATACCTGCATAATAAACGGGGCCTTGTAATTTATTTTTTTTACTGCAAATAAAACATTTTCAAAATTTACATCACCATTACCAAGCTTTATTGAACCGCCGTTTAACGTTCTATCTTTTATGTGAATATCAGAAATCCTGGAACCATAGGCTTCAAATTCCTCTTTCAGATTGAATCCCAAAGATGCACTATTTCCAGTATCGTAATTGACTGTTATTTTAGTTGACGGTAATTCAGATAGCAATTCAGCAAAATCTTTAGGACCTAAGTCAGTTTCTAGACTAAGGTTTATATTTTGTTTTTCAGCTTCTTCTATTATGATTTGTATATTATTTATAAATCTTTCCATCAAGCCATCGCCCTTCAACGAAGATTGGTCTACACATGGAACTACCACGTCCTTTACATTTAAAATTTTGGCATTTTTCAATAATTTAATCATTACCTCCTGGCTACTTGAAACTATGTTTTGATTCCGATGATGAAATGGGGCCTCCATAAAAAAATCCGCACAAATTGAACTCACGAAAACACCAGTTGTATCTATATTGTACTGAATTGCATCTATACCTTTCTTACTATACAGAGGATTCAACATATAGTCATTATGATCAAATATAAATTCAATGCAATCCAAGCCCAACGTTTCTGCTATAGGAAATTCTTTATCCCAGTATCCAAGAGGGTGTGCCTGAAATCGACCATTAAGCTTCGGTAACAGCCTACCTTGCATTATCCCTATCTTGTTGTTTATCATCCCCTCTGTGGTATACTATTTTGATTTAAAACGATAAGGAGTTGGTGCGTCTGAAGAACTTGTCCCATCGGTATTATTCCAGGTTTGGATTTGTTTAGATATATCAACACCTGTATTTTCTGACCATGATTTCAAAATCGAATTAAAAACACTACCGACTTTACCATCACCAATTGGCAAACCATTCAGTTTAGTTACTGGAAGCATACAGAAGGGTGTTCCGGTCATAAATGCCTCATCGGCTGTATATACGTCATAAGGATCAATATTCTTTTCTACTACTTTTAAACCTAATTGTGGACACAGTTCTTTCATCACATATTCTCGGGAAATACCCCTAAGTATATCACGACCTTCAGGGCTTATGATTGTATTATCTTTAATGATAAAGAAATTGTCCCCTGTTCCTTCGGAAATATAACCAGATGTGTCAAGTAGGAGAGCCCAATTATCGTCACCAGCAATCTGTGAGGCCTCAATATTTGCCATGAGATAAAATATCCTACTTCTATTTTTAATCTTGGGATCCATTAAACTTGCCGGTATTGCTCGTTGTGAAGTTATAACAGCATTTATACCTTTCTCAAATAAATGACCCATACCTGCTACTGTCCATCTTAGTGGAAAGTCGGCTATAACTACGTTTGGCCCCTTATGTAAGCCCTCGATTCTCTGGTATATCCCGAGTGTGCCTCTTGAAACATCAATCATTAAACGATGTTCATCATCAGCACCAAACAGATGGTCGTTAGCCTCGATAGTCTCGTAGCAATGCTTCTCCATTTTTTCTATAGTCATTTCAAGAGGAATTCTCAAGATTTTCAATCCGTAATAAAGCCGTTCCAGATGCTCCCTTAATTTAAACTGCTTTTTGTTAAAAGACCGGGTCATTTCAAATACCATGTCTCCAAACATCAGCGCAGAATCATAAACGGAAATCTTTGCTTCAATTTCGGGAATAAGCTTCCCATTCATCCATATTAATCTACTATTACTCATAACTTTTTTTTGAATTTACCTATAAACCAAGAATCGTTAGCGTTATCCTTAAATTGCTCATACCAAATGGACTTCTGAAGCGACAATGAACTTCTATTTATCAAATTTATTAAGGTTTGTGGATCTGGAATGACTTCTTTTCCTACAAAGTTGGAATTTAATGGCGGAAAGTTCTGCACCACAAGCAAGGTATCACCAACTGACATCTGATCAACTATATTCTTGATTACCACTGATAACTTTGGAAAAACATACCACAATGTACCTCTGATTACATGAATGGACTCTTCGTTTATCGATGCCACGTCGAAGCTATTCGGGTTCATCAGATCCCCGGTCTTAAAGCTATAGTTCGGAAAATTGCTTTGAGCTTTTACAACAGCCGTTTCTGAAATATCAAAACCTAATCCACTGCCACCCATACTCCTTACAAGGATGTCAAGATAGTGACCTGTGCCGCAGCCATAGTCAATGACCCTACTGATGTTCTTTTCATCTTCCAAAAGTTCCTTAGTCAACCTTACATCTATCCAGCTTTCTTGTTGGTTTTGCCGCCAGGGAATATCACAGGCGTTTCGATACATTTGCTCAAATTGAGCAATTAATTTACCATCCTTTATAACGTAATCATGATAGTCAGTTGAGTTGATCTAATTCATAAATATTATTGTTTAAGGCCAATACTCGCAACAATTGTATCAGACTTCCCTATTGATGCCAATTGCTGAGCATAAGCGTTGTCCAGTTCTTTGGAGCTTAAAAATGACCAATTTGCGTGTCCACCTGGCCTGTCATTTGAAAGCCAGTAAAGGTGATTTGCTAAACCATATCTTTGAACTTGTTTCACCCAGTTTAATTTCAATCCGCTTTTTCTTATTAAATCCGCCATTGTATGCTGGTTAAACAAAAAAAGATGCTGACTCCAATATGTAAAGTTCGAAAAAGCCTCGTTCTTATACAACGTCAGTAACGCATCATCACTACTTGGCACTTCGATAATAATTTCACCATTCTCGCTCAATAAGTATGATAAATCGACTAAAACTGCAGCAGGGTCGGTTAAATGTTCAAATACATGGAATGAAGTAATTAGATCGTATCTATCTGCCGGATTAGCCTTTGCCTCGCTCAACGATTTCCAGACTTTAAGGCCTTGTTCTGCAAAAAACGGCTGCATTCTTTCTTCAAGTTCTACACCATCCGACTTATTGGAAAATAATTTCGATTTGATAAGAAATCCGCCATTTCCACATCCAAAATCCAAAACATTTTTACCAATCAACTTCGGTTTAAACATCTCAAATCTGCGTAAGTCATCCGTTTCGGTCGTCTTAAGCCAATCGTCAATTGAAATCTCTGTCGAATGCATTTTACCTTCCTCATAGTGTCGTTCCGAGATATGATCGGTGCCCGAAAGTGTTACTAAACCGCAACTAATGCATTCAATTACTTTAATCTCTTGTATGTCTCTGACTTTACCAGGTCTATCTACGAAATCACTTTTACCACATAAGTAACAATCCATATTATATATTATTTAAGATATTCTATCAGCGGCCTCGTATACGCGGGCATATATAAATTATTTCCTCGCTTTAAGGCCTACTGTTTCCAGCTCCGGTCTCGAAAGCAGACAGGCATTTCTTACATCAGGTTCTGAAGCCTTTCCAGTGCGATCCAAAAACCTTCTCCATTATTTTTGTGGCCTTGCCATATTTCAGGAATGAATGTAGCGTTTGGACAACCCTCATTTAAAATATTACCTAACCTCACAAAATCAATATCGCCCTCACCCACCTGCAATCCCTCTCCATTTAGCCCTTTTGCATCACCCATATGAATGTGTGCAGTAAAGGGAGCGATTTTTTCTGCAAAATCATAGAAATCATACTTAAAATAATTACAGGTCAACATGCTATGTGAAACATCAAAACACATTCGCAAGTTATATTGATTACAATTTTCTATGATTTCATCAACATGAACAAAAATATTTTGATATCGTTGTCCGCCGAAATGCCAAGGAAAAGGAGCCATTGTCTGAGGAATAATCTCAACACCTTCAGTGTCCAGTTCTGCCAAGCTTTCAAAAAACTGCTCATAATACGATTTTTTTATTCTCTCCGGGAAAGGAGCATCCATGCTGAAACCGCCAATATTTGCAACAATCTGTGGTTTTGCTTCCCTCGGAAAAAAGGTCTTCAACTTTCGGGTTATATCAACAACCTTTTGCGTTTCTATCATAGAAATTTTCCGGTATTCAGCATCAGGCGTGGCAAGATCCATTAAGTGACTGCCTTTAAACAGTTCAGGTGCATGAACTACAAAACCAAAATCATATGTCCCCCTTAAAAAATCTTCAATATTCAATTCCATATCGGAGTAGGAGAGATGGAATTCAAACATATCCGGTTTAATCAAATTGACATATTTTCCAAAATCGTGGTAACGAACAGGAACGCCCCACGGATGCTTGAAAGTAAAATTTTTTATTACTTCTTCTTCATCACTAAAATATGATTTGAAAAAGAAATCTTCAAAATCCATGTCACGGTTCAGCTTCATACCAATTAGGTCCTCGTAATTTTGAGGGGATAAGCCTTGCCCTGGACTAAGAACTTTTACATCTTCCGGTTTTACTATTGCTCCCTTTTTCAAATCTCGGGCGGCTACCAGGCTTTTACCTAAATTCTCCCTGTTTATCATCTCCCCCTGACTCAATTTCCGGATTCCCGCTTCACCCAATGCCATCTCAATTTCCCTGCAGCCATTGACCATATTCTTGAATTCTTCAAATTCCAAACTAGCGGCATGATCCGGACCTTCCATTTTTCTATCTAAAGTGAAATGCCGCTCAATAACTTTGGCTCCCAAAGCGACTGCGGCTAAAGTTACATTAATTCCGCGCTCATGACCTGAATATCCAATAAGTGGATGAATTTCCTTCAGCGAATTCATCCACTTTAAGTGGACGTCATGTAATGGAGCCGGATAAGTGCTATTACAATGCAGCAAAACAAACTGGGCCTGTCTTTTATTTAGAAAATCTGCTGTAAATTTTATTTCAACTGATGTACTCATTCCGGTAGAAAGAATAAGAGGTTTCTTAGTCTGTGCCAATCTATCCAGTAATGGTAAATTTGTTAAATCAGCTGAAGCAACTTTAAATGCAGTCACATTAAATGATTCTAGTATATCAACACTAGTAATGTCCCAAGGTGTACATAAATATAAAATTCCTTTTATTCTGCAATACTCAGAAAGTTTACGTTGTTGGTCAACAGTAAGTTCAAATTTATTCAGTAAATCAATTATATACTCGGTACCAAGATCCTCTCCAGATTTCTCTAAGCTTCTTGATCGATAAACTTCCTTAATATGTCTCATTTGAAATTTAGCACAATCTGCTCCCATTTCAACTGCCTTATCAATCATCAATTTAGCTCGTTCAAAATCCCCATTATGGTTATTACCAATTTCTGCAATTATAAAGGTTCTTTTTTCGCCAACCAAAAACTTATCTATAAGTATTCTCATTCTAATTCGTTTTATTTGCCAAACTATCTCTGATTGACCATGTTTTTAGGCCCTCTCCTTCGAACTTGAAATTTCTAATTTCGTGACCACGTTCCCTCAAAGCTTTTACAAGAGTTTGTTTTCTAAATGGATGGCAGTAGAAGAGGAAATAACCACCTCCACCTGCTCCCAATATTTTACCTCCAATAGCCCCATTGTTACGGGCAAAATCATAAATTTCGTCAAATTGTTTACTTGAAATATTCTCGCCAAATTGTTTTTTTAATTCCCAAGCCTCGTGCAATGAATTTCCGAACTCAAATAATTTTCCCCTTAGTAGTTGGTCACGAATTTCGTATGTTAGGGCTACATTTTGTTTCACAAGCTCCTTGACGTTGGATTTACTCATTTCCTTTTTTTGGTTTACATGAATATCCCCAGAATCATGATTTACTCCTGTATAACACAAAATTAAATTCTCTTCAAGCTCGGAAACAATATCGTTATGAACTCTCAGCGGATAAATTTGATTTTTCTCATATTTAAATTCCATGAAGTTTATACCACCAAAAATCGTGGCGTACTGATCTTGCCACCCTCCTGCAATACCTTGATAAACCCGCTCTGCCTGATAGGCTAATTCAGCAAGTTCATAGGGATCGAATTTGTCATTCCTCAATTGGTTAAAGCAACCTAAAACTGTTGCCGATACAACGGCAGAACCACCTAGGCCGGATTTCATTGGGAAATCCGAATTTAAGGACAGTTCAAAACCAAAAGAGGGCTGAATCGTTTTAACTGTAGATTGAATTAATCCAAAAGACGATTTCAATTTTAAAAGTTCTTCCAGATTCTCAACCTCAATAGTTTCATTCAGGTCACTTGAAACGATTTTTATCGATTCATCGTTTCTTACCTTTAATAGAGCGTGAGCGTAAATGTTAATAGTTGAGTTTATCACTGCTCCTTGTTCATCAACGAAATAGTGGGTTAGATCCGATCCTCCGCCGCCAAAACTAATTCGAACTGGTGATCGGGCACGAACGTAGATAGAATCTTCCAGTTGGGTTGGAAAGTAATTGTGGGTTATAATATCCAATAACCTTCTATCCTCATCAAGGATAGGAATTATTCGAATTTTATGATCTAATTTCTTTAAAAGTGTTTCTCTGGATGTAAATTTATCAGCCCAAACAAAGTTTGTATTTAAACACGCCTCTAATGTTTCGTTTAACGAGACACCGGAGAGGATTTTCCGCCGAATATCCCCATCAGTTGCAAGTCCTATAACACGATCTTTTATATCTGTACCAAATATTATTCCGAGGTGATTTAATTCAATTAATGTAAGGGCTTCTTTTAATGAAGCATTTGATGAGAGCTGAAGTAGGTTTAATTTCATATTTTAGCCAAAGTATTAATTTTAATGGAAATTAAACTGCCAAATGTAAGATATCCACTGAATAATATAGTTTTGAGAATTGGTATATAGAAACTTTGTAAAAGTTAATAATTCATATTAAAAAGAATATAATAGCTGGTCAAATTCATTTTTAAAATCTTCCAGCAATCCTTCATCAAGAATCCCTGTCAATCCAATGCCCGTTGCATTAGTCAGGGTTTTTTTTGACAATAATGATACTAGAAATTGATGAGCACTTAATGCGATATTTTCATCAAACTCAAGTAAGTCAGCAGAAAGATTATTTAAATCCTTGATATCATTTAAATGTATTACTCCTGGTAATCCCAGATACCATGGATACCCAGTAACAATTGTGTGTAAGCCATTCAAAGCGCGTTCAACTGCCACACTACCAGTAATTGTAACTGGTAAAAATTCCTGGCAATTGGAGCCTCCAAACTTTTTTCCAATTTTATCTTGAATAAAAAAGCAATTTAAAGCTTCCAAATGTACATAATAGTGTTTATCCCGATATGCTCCAACTTGTGTTGCGCCAATTGAACTAAAATATAGCCAACTAGCAAAATGTTCTTTGTAATATAAATTCTTATTATAACCTAATGATCTTAATTTATATACCAAATCTATATGATTCCACAAACTTCCCCCTTCAGGAAAGGAACTTGCTTCAGGCTGAAAATGAGCCATTATAATTAATTTCATTCCCGAATGAGACGAATTAGCTATATCAGTCATTCTCTTTTCATAATAATAAAGACCCGTCCGTTGAGCGATAACTTGATTTATGTTCTGGAAAGGGTAACTTCCTGTTGTATATGAATAATCGTTTTCGAATTTATTCGGTAAAATGGAATTTTTAATCATTCGTAGGAAAGAGCGGAAATCATAAAACATTGAAACTAGCAGTGCACGGTAGTAATTAGTTATATCGGTTTTTAAAATAATACCACCAATTAATGGAGTTTGGTTTTGGCGCGCCCTCAACGAAAATTCACTTACTACAAGACTAGCATCATAAATTGAGATTTCCTGTCCTAGTGCCTGGCGTGAAGATATACATTCCCCTTGGATTAATGGTAACAGACGACCAGAAATATTGATAACATATAAATATATTCTTGGAATCGACGATAGCCTACCAGCTAATTCTAAAATGGTGGAATCTAAATGATGATTGACACCTGTACTTAAAATGCACCTATTTACACCGTAATACTTCAAACCTGTAGCTAAACAAAGTACCTGACGGGCTGCCCTTCTTAATATCTGTTCATAAGTATCCCCCTTAGAATTCCATCGGCTGATAGTTGGCATGTTTTCTCGCAGTTGATTTAAAACGGTACCAAATTGGTACGAGTATTCCCCTGGTTGAAAATAATCATTCCCGATTAATGTTCTACGTCCGTTAATCAATACTAACCATCCATGTTTGTCTATTATTATGACTCTTTCATTATTTAAATAAAGATCACTAATTTGTTTACCAAAAAAACATATTGCAACATTCATACGCTAGCTGAAATTTTTTGGAATCTTAAAAAAATTCTTAGTAAAGGACTTTCAATTTCACAATGAAAAAAGAAGCTTTATCTCAATAAAATTTAATGAAATGACTCCAGATGTAAAATCCCCTTCTACCAATTAAAAAGATTATGTCTGTAGATTCTTCCCATTCATATCTATCTCAAAAAATAAAATCATTGAAATTTTCTTTTATTTCCAATTTTATCCTGAAATCATGATTGAATGAAATAGAAGTAAACAAATTCTATAACTGTTCCAATTTAAATTTCATTATTTTTTGCAAATTGCTGAAAATTTAAAATTATTCATGAAATAATGAAATAAATTTTCCTCTAATTGCAGTCTATTCAGGAATTTGCTGAGATTTCATGTAAAATATTTTGACACTGATTAACTAAAGAACTTCCTGTTTCTTTATTAGTCTTCTCAAACATATTTATTTGAATGAATGATTAACTTATTAAATCCATGTTTAATGAACTTTATTTAAGCATTATATCTAAATAATTTCAGCAATCTTCAACTTTTTAGTTGTTGAATGTTCTGGGTTGTACCGCATTTTAATAACTATATAGTTTAGTTATTTTTCCATGATTAACTTTTGAATCTCACTGAACATAATCATAAAGAAATTACACATTGTAACCCAACTTTTTCCAATTCATTATCAAAATTATATAAATAATAAACGAATCCTTTGAAGCTAGTTCCATCAAATTTATCAACCAAATTTTCACTTCAATCCTCTTTTTTAAAAGCTTTTAATTAATATTATAATTATTCTAACAATATTTACTACATGTTTCAAGTAAAGTTAGAGTATTATTCGATATATTTGATTTATCTTATTAATTAGTTAATTCAGGGGTAATGCCGTTAAACAAACTTAACAACCAAATTTAAAAAGTATTTGAGCAACTAATAATTATTCAGGGTTAAGGTAATTTAATATAATTCATGTTATTTATAGATTTACAATTTCATCGTAAGTTCCAGTGCGGTTAATATTGCCATTAACTAATTCTACAATTAAAGTACATTTTTTTAAAGTTGAAAGCCTGTGTGCCACAATCAAAATAGTCAATTCGTCGCCAAGATTCTCTATTGCATCCATCACATTTTGTTCAGTCTGATTATCCAATGCACTTGTAGCTTCATCAAATACAATTACATCTGCATTTTTATATAATGCTCTCGCTATACCAATACGCTGCCTCTGACCACCTGAAAGCCTAACTCCACGCTCACCAATAATAGTGTTGTACTCCAAATCCCATGATTCAATAGTTTCTGCGATTTGTGCTTTTGAAGCAGCCTCTTTTACTCGTTCATGGTCGATAAGTTTTTTAGGAACACCAAAAGCAATGTTTTCTGCTATAGAACTATCCGACAAATAGATAGATTGGGGCACATGCGCAATATGAGTTTGCCAATTTCTGAAATTATCTTTAAATATATTCTTATTATCAATTAACAAGTTTCCTGAATTAGGTAGCAATAACCCCATTACTATGTCTAACAACGTACTTTTTCCACTTCCAGTCGACCCAATAAAACCTATACGAGAACCTTTAGGAATAGTTAGGTTAAAATCTCTCAAAATCCAGGGAGCACATTTATCATATTTGAACGAAATATTAACAAGTTTTATTTCAGAATTGAAAGTTATTGGTAAAGTAAATGTTGCATCAGCAAAATTGGGTAGTTGCTGATCAAGCAAATCCAAAGTTTCACGTAATAATTCCTCTGTACCACGCATTGCGGTCCAGTTACTATAGGCCTGTTGCATAATAGGCAACATTCTCTGGGCCCCCAAAGCAAAAGCACCTAAAATAGGAATTGCAGTAATAAGACCGTATTTGCCACCAGCTAGTGTGAAAGCCAAAAAAGCAAACAATACCATTCCTAGTGCTTCAATACCAAAACGAGGTGTACTGGCAATAATAACAACGTTTGCCTGAGCACGGCGTAATGAGTTATCTGCCTTTTGATAAACCTCACAATAAACTGACTGTGTTCCGTCAATTAATATGTCTCGTATACCTCCCAAACCCTCCTGCAAAACTTTGATCACATGATTAGATTCTTTATTTATCCTATAACTATGCCTACGTAAACGTTGTTTTGTAGTTTTAACAACAAAAATATAAATTCCACTAAAGCCGGCGAAAGCAGAAAGTGCTATTGTTGGATTTATTTTAATTAAAGCAGCTAATATCAATAAAATCATTATAACGGAATTCAGTAAAGTAATTATTGACATAATTATATTAGATATTATACTATTCACTTTACTCGAAATGCTCGAAATTACAAGGCTACTATTTCTTGAAACATGAACTAAATAAGGTTGAAAGAGCGTACGTTTATAGATACTTACACTCAAATCAGCACCTATTGCATAACTAAGACGAGTTTGCACCAATAAAGTAATTAGACGCAAACTTGCAGAAAAAAGTAAAACAATTGAAAATGCGATGGTAAGTGGCAATATTAAATCCTTAGGTTTAATTATATTGAAATAAATTACAAACGGTTTAACTAATTGATGTTCAAATATAACATCTGGAGAAGTCAATACACCCAAAAAAGGGATAACTGCGCTAATACTTATGACCTCTGCAAAAGAGGAAAAAAAAATTAGAACAAATAAAAATTTCAACCTTGAACGTCTATGTTCAGCTACATGATTCCAAAGACGTTTTACTAAACTGTATAGGCTACTATTATTCATTACAACGGTTTTCATTTTTAAAATAATTTTCTTCTTGAATCCAAAACCTATTCAACATTTAGATGTATATTTTTGTCTTAATTCGCAAAAAATGAATTGATGTTTAAGCAAAATTTAGAGTTAAATAAATAAAATTAATGAGCAAATTAAGCGGCATTTTTATTTGGACATTTTAATAATTCAAATTGAGTTGGTAACAATTTTTCAATACTAATTTCATTTTCGACCAGTTTGTCAAGGAATATTTCACATTCAACACCCAGTTCAGCGAATATTTCCTGATAGAGTATTTCAATGATTTGCAACAGCTTTTCTACCAAGGTGATTTCTAATAATTCATTTTTAAAAGCTCTGAAAACTCCAACCATTGACTATTAATCATCGAATCTATTATGAATAGAAGGAACTATATAACTCATTAAACTTAAAGTTATCAAAACGATATATGCATCAAAATCAGTTGATTGACACTTATTTATATTTAAATTTTGCTTGCACTATTTGAAAAATACTTCGATACTCTAGTGCATTTTATAATATTTCATAGCATTGTTGAAGGTAATATCGGTATCAGTACTGATTAACATTTTCCAAGTTTAACTGACATTGTTCTTTACCCTATTACCTTTGTACTCTATCTTGATAGCCAGGCAATTACATTTGTGTTTTTTACAAAATCTGATGTCTTTTCGCTTATGGTCTGGCACCAAACTTGCCTTCTTTTTTTACCATTAATTATGATAGATTTGTTGTTTTTCATTAGACCGATGACATGTAGCTTTTTTACATATCTGTTCTAAATCTTCTGTATTTTAGACACAAAGGTATAACGCATAAACCAAGAGTCGGCTAATACATATACTGGTTCAAAACCCGTTTTAAAATCATTTTTTACCATCTGAATGGCCATTGAAATTTTATCTGTACTTAACTGCTTTATCCGTTGAAAACCAGGACTGTTAGCGTCTCTTTCCTTATAGAATTGGTTAGCTAACTCCTTGTTTTTCAATTCTCTATTTCTATTTTATTTCGTCCCAAAGAACACAAACCGCCACCTTAATACCCAGTTGATAGGTTCGGGAGCAATGGTCAAATACTGTTCCATTTTGTTCGATGGTTTTACCCATTTTCCTAAGCAAGGTATCATCTAAAATCAATCATTTAGGACATGAAATATCCGTCGAATTTCCTTTGCTATTGGTTATTTTTTGGAATTGCCTGGAAAAACTAGTTAGCATTTTACCCCAATCAACCCATTCATTCTTAAGGAAATCACAAAGCATATCCTTACCATAATTCAGTTTTGTTCCATAGATAGCCAGCATCAACTGACTAATATTTTTTTAGTTTAAGTTTTATTTAGCCGTTTATTGACCTGTGTGAGTCGGAACTGTCCGATGATGATTTCAAACATTTTTAATAAAATTTTTGAATCTCATCAATATTCACCTACTTCTGTTGCATTTTTGACTGATTTATAAATTTGCTTTTAACTCACTCAAAATTAACAAGTTATGTTCAAAAGTGCAACTTTTTTATCATTTTATTTTGCTGATAATCAGCTTTTTAGTAACTCCGAAACTTTAGTATTTAATACAAATAATTTGCACTGAAAGTCAAATTTAATTGGACTTTAGTAATATTATTTTTCTATTCTAACCAATCCGTATTCAACCACATCTAAATATTTTCCTTCTTTAAATATTGCTTCTCTTCGAACACCTTCTCTCTGCATACCGAGCTTTTGAGCCAATTTCTGCATACCTATATTTTCCGAAGATGTACCGCAATGGATGCGATGCAGGTTTAACACCTCAAAGCCGTGCTTTATAATTAGAGTACCTGCATCAAACATAACCCCCTTAGACATAAATTCTTTTTCTCCCAATAGAAACGCTATTTCGGCATTGCGATCTATCCAATTAATGCCCTGAAGACTTATATTTCCTATATGTCGGTCAGTCTTTATGTCAACAACGGCGAGGACCAAAAAAGAGTCAGTTGTTAAGGCTGAGGACACAAAATTCAAAAGCTTGTTTGGTGTCATCGGGAATCTTCCATGAGAATTAAATCTGGTAATTTCCTTGTCATTGAACCAAAACCTGTAGTTGCCTTCGACATCATCATGCGTGAGGGCTCGCAGGTATATATTTGTTCCTCTTAAAAATATATTTCTTTCAAATACCATGACATTAATTAAACAAGCTAGATATTGTATCCGGGTATGCAATTCTGCCAATGGATTTATTGGCAAAAGGATCATTCATTACATCTCGAGGTAATAATCTAACTACACTCTTATCCATTATTGAAGCTTCAATAAGAAAACTAGAAAAAAATCCAATGACTGTATCGGAATAAAAGATCAAAGTATTCACATCTACATTTGACGACACCAAAATGGATTTCTCATTTAATATATTTTTTAAAAGTTCAATATTCTGGTTGGGGTGAGGCTTAACAATTAACAAATATTCATCTGATAAACTTTCCGATAAATTATTTAACCATTTGGTAGCCAAAACCTCATCGAAACCATACAGAGAAATTCCGTTTATATTCGAAAGAGGATCGGGAGCGTAAACGATAATTCTTTTATTTGTAAAATTTAAACCGAGTGAAATCAGCAGGTCCTTTCTCGTTTTGGTTGGATACCAACTTTCAAGGTATTCATGGTAAGGATTTCCTAATACTTTAACAATCTCACCTGGTAACCCTTGTGCCAAAGCTCCTTCCCTTGCTTCATTATCTACTACGAAAATTTCATTTGGTAAAATTTCCGTATTGTTATACAAAAATCTTTCTCTGATAAATGTCCAGTGATCTACAAATGAATATGAATAAATTGACAGTTGTGCCGCAGCTTCTAAATATTGAAGTTCAATAGTAGAAGTGTATGATGTACCCGTAAAAACAAAATCTGCAGAAAATTCTCGTAAAGTAGAAAGTGGCGACTTTCTTATATTTTCAACCTTTAAATTAAAATCGTCATAAAATGAATACTTGCGGTCACTAATTATTCTGAAATCGCTAAGGCCTGCTTCAACTTTATTGATCAACGACAGCAGAGGTTTAGCTCCTCCAGGGTCGCTAAACACAAAAATCCCCCTCCCACTTAATCCTTCTATCATCCCGATTCTAAACAAATAACCTGTGCATTTATCTAATGTTGGAGTTCATATATTGAATTTTGTATTTCAATTCGGCGATTTTCCAATCTTCATCATTATCAATATCCTGGACTTCTGATTCCGCCATTTCTAATGGTAAAGTGTGTTCCGGAAAAAGAGTAAATTTCTCCAAAAATGTGGGAACATGTAATAAATAAAATTGCCCGCAGTCGTGAAAAGACAATGGGAGATCCTGTGAACGATAATCTCTATACTCTGGCCAATTCAACTTTACTAAGCCATCTTCAATTTTGAAAGACCTAAGGATTGGAAAGCTGAACCTTACTACAGGCACAACAGATTCGGCCTTTTTACTCGAAATCAGATTAAATGCATTAAGAAGTTTTCCACTAGTTATAAATGGAGCAGTGGGATAAATACAACAGACATATTCCGGATGTTTACCGATTTTTCTATATTCGTCCAATACTTCTTTTATGACATCAACGGTAGTGGAAAAATCGCCTGACGTAATGCGGGATCGCATAAATGGAATCTTAGCACCAGCTTTTTTTGCGATTTCTGCAATTTCAGGATCATCTGTCGATACCATTACTTCGTCAAAGCAACCTGCATTCAATGCGGCATCGATGGAGTAATTAATAATAGGCTGTCCCAAAAAATCCTTTACGTTTTTTTTGGGGATGCGCTTACTGCCTCCACGGGCGGGTATTATAGCTAAAGTCTTCATGAATTATTTTTAATGTTCATAGTCAGACGCTAAAATATCCGTGATACTGTAGATCGTAGATTTGATATTCATCTTTTTGAAAGAATCTCTGATTTCTGGTTCATATGCCTGACTGAAAATAAATATGTAATCGGGTTGATGCTTAACCAGATCTTCAGCAGGGAAAACCTGGTATCCAAGGAAACTTTTCCCTTGCTTCTTTTTGTCAGAATCGAAATATCCAATTAGATTAAATTTCTCAATTTCAGTTTCGAGTACAGCAGAAAACGAAAGATTACTTCCAGGATAGAATGCAATAGTTTTCTTTTCTCCGATTTCTTTATAAATACGATTTAGCTTTTTGTTTGCGTACTCATATCTTTCTTCTTTAAATGATTGAAAAAACTTCGCAAACTCAACTGAACCGAAATTTGGAGCAACACTCTTCTTAAAAATGAATCTCATAACCCGGTTCGGAGTTGCCGGATCATCAGGATGAATTGACTTTTCTAAAGCATGGCAACCATATCCATTCTTGCTCATCATGTCTATAAGAGAAGTGGAATTAAATTGAGACAAGTGCTCAAAGATAAAAGTATCCGTATTATCATCAAACGTACCCCAATCTGGCACTTCGATAAATAAATATCCATCGGGTGTTAAACTATCATCAAGATATTTGATGAAACTTTTCAGATCATGAATATGTTCTAGAACATGTCTAAGAACAATTAAATTTACTTTTAGATCTTTACAATTACGATAATTATGCAGTTCTGAATGTTCAGACAAAATCTTTACCGCTTCCTCACTAAGCTCGTCAAAATAGGTAACGCAATCGAAGTTTTCCTTCAAATGCAACAGGAAGTGCCCCGTATGGGCTCCTATTTCCAGACAAGTGATTTTTTCTTTATCAAAATCAACATGACTTGTTAAAAAATCTGCTTGTCGCTTAACCTGATCGCGTTCATACACTGATGGTTCAGAATTTCGGAACATTGGGCTGTTCTGATAATAATGATTCAAAAAATCATCCCCTACATAATCACTTTGGAAAATATATTGACAGTCCACGCAGACTCCATAACCAATATCTACTGCAGTATCGAGATTGGAGAGAAAATATTTTTTATTAAAAAGTCCTATAAGAATATTTTTGCTTCCACAGACTCTGCAGCAATCAATTTTTGTTAGATCAGATTTAATATTCATTTTATATTAGAATTAAGGCCATCCTTTACCTATTGTTATATAATCATCTTTATCAGCGTCGTATGTAAGCGAGCTATTTTCAATAAAAGAAATACCTGGCTTAAGGTCAGTATCCTCACCGTGCATTGTACTCCAACCTTTAAATTTCCATTCACGAGGTGCCACTTGATCCCAATATAATGGGTTCCGGTGTTGATCTATTATAAACTCCAAAGCATTTTCAGTTATACCCAACCAATCTGCAAACAACTTGACATATCGAGGCCTACAAAGCTCATGCTTTCTTACCAGTTGCAGTCCTTCTTCTCTACTTAGTCTACCAAAACGTATCTCCCTGGTCGCATGATCGGTTACTTTGGAATACCCATGCTTATACAATTTTAGAAGATCGTGAAGATCCATGTAATTATAACAATCAACGAAATCATATTTATCGAATGTACGGGCAAAGGACGAAGTTAAGTAACCGAAACCTTCGATCATTTGTTCATGTTGATCCTTAGGGTCCCACCTTACGTAGTTACCCATATATATACCACGTACTCCAACCTCATTTAGCTCCTTGTCGCTTGGATAGCGATACTGCAAAATATCCTCTTCTTTAAGAGTATCGAAAATGGACAAAATATTATCAGACTCATGATTGAACAAATCGTGATCTTTCCTGTATCGCCGGGTCATTTCCACTTCATGTTCGTGTGAAAACATCCCCACTTGCTCAAGGCCCTGATGTGCACCCCATATAATTAAAGGAATCTTAAATCGAACCGACGTTTGAACGGGAAAAACTGTTTGACCAGCAAGTATGGGCCAATAAATGCTTCCGTAAGTCCTGAGTGTGGTCCGGGTGATATTCTTTACTGAAATTGGATTGACGTTTTGATATAAAATATCACAGTTGAATCGTATACGCAAATTTGCCAGGTTACGAATTCCTAGCGGCGTGTTAAAATATTTATTGTAAGTAACAAGCAAGGGATTTAAACCAAGTTTGTTTTTTACAACATCAACTATAAAATAAGAATCATTAGCTCCTGTCACCGGAACTATACAATCATACTGGTCACCTTTCTTTGACTTGTATGGGTCTACAATGTTTTTTAGAAGTTCAAATCTTTTACCCCAATTAAGAGTATCTTTTTCTTCATGGACCCTACATCCTGAACATATACCATCGACATCAAAAGTTAATCCAAGAGGATGATTTTTTGAGTATAAACAGCGCTTACAAAATTGCGTGGACATACTTTAAATATTTGAATGATAGTCAGGTTTACGCACATTGTTATTGTCACAGAAACCTTTTATCGATTGGATGGAATGTTCTTTATAGTTCAGGGAATTACCTATTGCAACAGCTGACACATTTTTATGATTCAACAAGGAATTGATCAGGTCAGGGTCAGAAATACCTCCAAATGCTATAAATGATATATTGTCAATAGGGAAATTATTAACTAACTCCAAAGAAAAGGTATTGTGGTAACCTTCGCCCTTCACGTTTATTAGCAAAACTTCTGAAATTATTTTTTTATCACTTATTATATCTAAGATTTTAGAACTAAGTATTTCAGATGTACGATCATCATAATTGAATAAGTTCAAATCACTGCCAATAATGTAAACAGGCAATGAAGCTATGATTGCTTGTGAGCCAAGATATGATGCAAGATCTGTGATTACTTCTGGTTTGCTCCTCAAAAGATAGTCTATAACCAGCCTGTCAGCACCGTGCTTAATAACCTCTACAGCATCAGATTCGCTTTGGATTCCTCCCGCATAAATTAGTGGGGTTGAAAGACTTAACTTTCCAATTCGTCTCAACAACTCAAAATCCGGCCCACGGGAGTCTTTCGAGCGGTCAATTACCTGGACCAATATTTCATCTGCACCCCACCGGTCTAAATTTTCGATAATACATTCAGGTCTTCCGACTGGTAGATATTTATTGTAACCAAAGGATTGTACGACCCAGTTATCTTTTACTGTAACAACCCCTAATATTCTTTTCTTAACCATTTACAAGACTTTCTACAATCCTTAATATAAGTTTTTGACCGCTTTTTTGGCTTTTTTCCGGGTGAAATTGGATACCAACAGTGTTATTTTTTTTGATAATAGCTGGAATCAATTCGTCAAACATAGAGTAGCTCATGATAGCCTGTTCATTACCACTAAACTTAAAAGAGTGATTATAATAAAACTGGTCTTTTGTACTTATCCCAAAAAGATCATTTCCTTTATACGGAACATGATCATTCCAACCGATATGCCATTTTCCGGAATCTAAAGGGACAATTTCACCTGGAATTAGGCCCAAGCCTTTGGTTTCTCCAAATTCATAAGAGACAGACCCAAGGAGCTGCATTCCTAAACAAATTCCCAACAAGGGATTTCCCTGGGTTGACCATTGAGTGAGGAAGTTTATTATTCCGCTTTCGCTTAGAGATTTCATTGCCTTTGGAAAAGCCCCGACTCCGGGCAGAGCAATCAAATCTACACCGCTCAGAATGCTGAAATCTTTACTAATTACAACCTTAAAACCCAGGGATTTTAAAAAGAAAAATAACGAGTCATGGTTTCCAAGGTCATAATCTACTATACCAATATTTATTTTTTTCATAACCCAACTCCGACCTTAAATTTTCTTGTTATTACCCCGTTCTCATCAATCGAAAACAAGTCTTTATTAACAGCTCCATGCACCTTTTCCCAAAATAGCGAGACTGGGATATCTATAAATTCACAGAAGCTCTTAATGTATTCGGCAGAACAAGAATCGTCAAATTGTTCAACCAAGGTTATGCCGTCCGCTTTAGACATCCTGCCCAACCTGATTTCTTCATTACAATAATCAGAAACTCTCCCGAATCCGAATTTGTAATATTTTATCATTTGGTTTAAGGTTACCCAATCTTCATCAAGTGACGATACTCCCCATAAGTCTCCTGTATTTTTAACGACGTCTTCCCTCACTTCTAATCCATAACTGCATGAAAATGTTCCATTATTAATAAGTGACCAATCTTGCCAAAACCATCCAAGATATACAATTTGCAATCCGGCATCTTCAAACTCTTCAGGATTAGGATATAAGTAAGGGATCAGTTCTTTTCTCTCAAATCCGGAATTAAGCATCCAATCTAGTCCGCCACCGGCAACTGTATTCATATATCGTAAATTATTCCCATCATACCCATTCTTTCCCACCGTTTTCATGTCCCCTAATTGAAGTCCGGGATTTTCTCCCCATAGAATGAGCTTAATACCATATTTCAAAGCAATTTGTGGGACTGAACTGATGATTGCTTGTTCACTGGGCTTAGCCCAATTTGTATACTTTAAAAAGCCCTCCCTGATCAACTTTCGCCAGGTTTCGGGTTTAAGGGTCCAAAATAGAACATCAAATCCCAGATTTATAAGGTTGGAGATATTATCTGTTCCTCTCTTTGTAACTTGCTGTGGCGGATAACTTAAGCATACTAAAAGCGGTTTTAGTCCTAATTTATCCCGGGCCCACAAAGCTTGCCGGGTGCTGTCTTTCCCTCCGCTTACACCAATTATGCAGTCGAAATGGCTTCCACTTTTGCGCTTGAACTTACTCAATACTTCCTCAAGTTCCTCATAGCGTTCCTCCCAATTCGCATTAAGACTTACATTAAAATAGTAATTACACGCCTGACATATCCCTTCTTCTGTGAAAAAACTGTTTGGTCTGGTATTCGGCTGAAGACAGATATTACAATATTTCATAGTACTTTTTATACATAGCATTTTTCATAACCAGTTGGAACTTCTTATAACTATTATTTCAACAAATGGAGATTCAACCAAACTTTTTGAAAAGCTTTTATCATCAGATCAACTTCATTATTGTCCATTTGATGCATACACATTTGGAAGCCTAGATAATTTTCATCGTGCAACCCCTCAGCTACGGGGCATATCCCTTTTTTATAACTTACTTCTCGCTTACAAATATCAGAACTCCACGGAAAACCACTCGATCCATAGGCTTGTTTTTGCTGGAATAGAGGTAACAGATGCACATTAGCAAAACTTAATCCTAAACCAACCACACCTTCTGCCGTCAATGCTTCGAAAATCCTTTGCCTTGGTACACCAGTTATTTTGGAATCAACCGTCATGAAATACATATAGTATACATGAGTACAACCTTGTCTAACCTTCGGTAGATTTAACCCTTCCAGATTCTTCAGACCATTGCTTAATCTGGCCGCAGCATTTTGGCGAGTAGACACAAATTTATCAAGTTTTTTTAATTGCTCAATACCAATAGCACATTCTATTTCGCCCAAACGAAAATTGTGGCCGATCATATTAGTAAGGTCAGTAAATCCCATATCACCCACTACCGCCTCTGCATGATTCCTGATCAACCTTAAACGGGCCGCAATTCCATCATCGTTTGTGACCAGAACGCCCCCTTCTCCAGTATGAATATGCTTATGGTAATTTAAACTGAAACCACCTACATGTGTTAATGTACCAGCAAACTTACCATTATACAATGCACCGGGAGACTGTGCCGTATCGCATATAACTTTAAGGTTATGTTTTGTGGCAATCTCCATTATGGCGTCTATATCTGCTGACTGGCCGCCAATATCGACTAACATAATTGCCCTTGTATGTTCAGTTATGTTTGCTTCAACTGACTTTGGATCCAAACAGTAGGTATCCGGTTCAATATCAGCAAAGACCGGAATTGCATTCCAGTGTAGGATAGCAGTCGCACTTGCAGCCATTGTCCAGGGTGACACGATTATTTCATCACCCGGCTGGATTCCGATTGCCCCTACTGCCGCGACAAGACCTGAAGTCCAGGAATTAATAGTGATAGCATGCTTTACTTTAAAATGCTTAGCCCATTGAGCTTCAAATTCTTTTACCTTAGGCCCGCCCATAAAATCATCACTCCACTTTCCCAAGTATTGTGACAATACACCGCTAGCCACCACAGATTTTGCAGCTTCAACTTCTTCCTGGCCAATAGAATTATATTTTTTAAACGGAGTGTTTATTGTTTTTGGGCCACCTAATATGGCTAATTGTTCCATATCTATTTTTGTTAATTTAAAATTTTGTTAATAGTTAAGAGAGTATTATAGGCATCTTCGCCAGAGCAAAGAACGCCATTATTGCTATTTATTTCATTCCAAAAATTATCGACGAGGGTGAACTGCATCAAATTAAAATCCGAATCAAAATTTACAGGATTTGGCGATATCCGCTTATAATTTGAAAATCCTCCGCTGCTTTCTATCCGAAACCATTTTACTGTCTCGCCTCCTTGCTCGTATAAAAGCCTTCCATTTTTAGCAATCAATTCAAATGAATTATGGAAAAAATTATCTTTATTTAAGGCAATAAAAATAGCTTCTGCATGCCTATATGTTATCTTAAAATTTGGTTCAGGGTCAATTGCAGTCCTGTCTATTAAGTCATCCAGCAACTTCACATTTAAAGGCATGCCAAGCAGATGATTAAATAGCGCAATAAAATGCGAAGCGCTATTATACAAACCCTTCGTATACCAGTGAACAATTTTAAAAGGAGGTAATATTACTCCATTGTTTATGCATTCCGATATATGGGACGTTACTTTGGAGGAATTCCTCATATAGTTTACATATAACCAGGCATTGTTATCCTTGCATGCTTTTAAGATTTCCTGAGCCTCACTAATGTTATATGCCAGCGGCTTTTCACATAGGATAAAGGGCGGCTTCGAGTGGTTAAAAATTGTTTTAATAACTTGGCAATGGGTTTCAGTGGGAGTGGCCACAACTATAACATCTGGCAGCTCATTCTTAACTGCGTCTTCTATTTCACCATATACATTACAGTTGTAGGCCAGAGAGAAATCATCACGGTTCTTCTTATTTAAGTCTACACCTCCTACCAATGTAAATTTAGAGTGAATAGTGAATGCCCTTGCATGAGTAAGAACAAAGGTTGCTGGGAGATCTTCGTCGTACCTGAAACTAATCCCTCCCAAACCAATAATTAGCACTTTCAATGGTTTATCAGCGGTGTTTAACATTCCAAGCTAACCCCCTTCACAAATTTTGGATACTCCTTACCACACAAAATGCCTCGGCATAATTACAACCAACAGATATTCCCCAACGACTGGCCTGTATTTTGAGCGCCTCAGGCGATCTTGGATGGGGGAATGAGCGCTTTTCAAACTCATATTGTTCCATACCGTGAATTTTTGCATTCATATTTTCCTCAGATACTTCTATGAATAAATTTGGAAGAAAGTGCCGTGGATCAGTCGGTGATTGCCATTCTGTACCAGAAGGGGTTTCGAAGGTAATAATGGATTTAACACATTCTTCAGCCATTGGCCGACAAGCCGTTAAAACGGCTTCAAATGTTCGTTGATGATCTATATTCACATCTCCACCATGATGAGTGAAGATAATTTCCGGCGAGAAGCCAGACTTTTCTTTTTCAACAACTTTGATAAGATCCAGAAGTGGAACAGTGTCAAAACGATTGTCGGGAAAGTCATAAATACTCAAAGACTGAAAACCGATGGATTTTTGCGCTAAGATAATATTTTTCTTATGCTTTTCCAGGTCGAGTTTCCATTTGCCTGGGTCACGCTCATCACTCCTGGATGTTATTCCCTCTCCTAAGATGACCACATGAACCTTACTATGATATTTATGGATTAATTTGTGCATTGTAGCTCCCACACCCAACAATTCATCATCAGGATGTGCCACAATCAGCATAATAGAAGAGTTTTTGAAATTAAGCATCAGTTCTATAAGGTTTACATCTTATAATGTTAGCACATTGGCGATTATTTATTTCTTCCAAAGCGTACGTTTCAGAGATTGAATTTAAGAACATTTTGCCTTCAATCCGAAAAGCCGTAAGAGGCTGATCTTTTAAATAACAGGCACCAGTGTCTATGCCTATCTTAAAAGGATCAACATAAGGACTAAAAAAGCTGGTATGACCAAAAATGACTTTATACTTATTCTGGAAAAATGCCTGTTGTTTGATAAACGGGTATCGATTAAACAGGTAAGCCACGCTATCAATTTCCCCAAGATTTGATGTATGATAATGTTCTAGAGGAATTCCACTGTGAGCAATAAAATAATTATCTATAATTACATAGTCGACGAGCGAATTCAAAAACTCGCCATATTCTTCATAAAGCAATTTCTGAGTATCCTTTACATTTGAAGTTTTAAATGAGGCCATTGTCTGCTTGCCCCCGTAGGTCAGCAAATAATTGTCAAACTCTGATGCCTGTCGCCAGCAATATTCATGATTACCCAGGATAAATATGCATTGATATTTTTCGTTTATCTGAACCAGAAAATCCAATGTGGCTTTGGCGTCCTCCCCCTTATCTATGTAATCACCAATAAAAATAAGTTCCGGAAACTTATCTGATTTTTCTATTACCTGAACTAAGCTTACTAATTTGGTAATCTCACTATGAATATCACCGATAATATACCTCATCTGATAAATTCACTTATAAGGTCTTTTTCAGATTCTCGCAATCTACCAGGCTTTGGCATTTTACTTGCTTCCAGAGCTGACAGAGCGGGGAGCCATTCTGTAATTGCAGTCGATTGGGAATCAAGGAGTTTGTAAATATTATTTTGGCTGATTACGATTGAATTCTCCCTCCATAATGGTTCCTGGTCTAAATAATCAGGTAAACGGTCTTGAAGCTCCGGTACATTAATTTGTACAAACGGGCTATTAGAGTCAATTCCTTGTGCAATAATCCTTAGAACATCAATAACTTTTTCTCCATTATCCGGCAATACCTCTAATACAGGTTGACTTATTAATAGGCGACTTGTAAATAGCCGGACAAGATGAGCCGCCAAATCATTCACATAGCCAATTTGACAAATATTCTGTGCTCCGCCCACTAGAATAATCGGACTGTTGTCAAGTAAACGCGACACATAAAACTCGAGTCTTCTTGTATGATCTTCCTCACCCCAAAAAAGCGGCAGCCGTATTATGTGAAAACGGCCCGGCTCAAGCCTCTTCTTTAAATAATTTTCTGCAGCCCGTTTATTCAACAGATATTTTTGAGTAACTGCAGGTAAAATGGCTAATTGGTTTTCATCTATTGTATCGATAAATTCGTCAATTCGGTTGGTATGGTTAAGTTTAACCATCCAGCAACTGGAAATTAAAATGTATTTTTCAAAGTCTAGATTTTCCACAACTTCGGTAGCGGCCGTATCATCATAGGCGATAAAGTCAAGAATTAGATCGAATTTTTCGTCCGTCACTTGTAAAATTCCAGCAGAGCGTTCTTCCTTAATAAAACGACAGCCAGGAAGTTCTTTCATCTGCCTTCGGGAAATGATCACTATTGAGTGTTCCCCTGTAGCATAGAGGTTCTCAAAGATTTTCTTTCCAAGCATCCTCGTACCGCCTATTATAAGTATTTTCACTAACTCAGGGTTTGTAAAATAATGAATTCCACTGCCGGTATAAATATATCCCCTCTATAGCCTTACTCACCTCAACTTCCTCTTTATCATAATTGTCAATAAGCAATGATATTTCATGAAGCCCTGCTTCATAGCTGAGCACTAGTGTTGTAGAAAATCGAGGGTTAATTTCAAATATTACGGGCTGCTGGTCCTCAGTTAGAAATAGTTGAATATTAAAGGGTCCTCTGGGCTTGTAAAATTCATTTATCTTGACCGCCAGATCCTCAATAATGGAATTATCCTCAGTCACTGCTGATGTTGTAATACCTTTCTTTTGAAGTGCCCTTTTTGCACTGATGCTTAGTATTTTATTTTCTGAATTCGTTACTACCCCGACTGTATATTCTGACCCTTTAATAAAAGGCTGAACTATAATTTCAGAAGGCAAATAATCTTCGAGAATGTAAAAGGCTTCCAGTTGCTCTTTTCTGTCAATTTTTTTTATTCCTCTGCTTCCCCGGCCAATATTTGGTTTCACAAAAACTGGCAAGTCAAATTGCCAATTGAATTCGCTTCCTTTATATGTTAGGTTAGTAGATATGTTGGCTGTTTTCAGGCTTTTCATCAGCTCATGCTTGTCAAGGCAAAGCCTTACAAAATCAACTTGGGGACAGAGTATTGTTAAATGATTAATTTCATCTCCGATTTCATTGGCTAGTATTAATTCTTCGTCAATTAAGGGTAAATAATAGTTGATTTGATATGCCCGACACAATTCCTTTATGAACTCCTTGTAATCGGGACTCGAAACCAATGGCGCTAAATAAAAGTTTAAATCGGGGTAAACATGTTTCAGAATGGGGTTTGAATCCACATAAAATAAATCATATCCCAAACTCTCCATTTTAGTATGCAGGTAAGGAAAAAGGGAACCACCCAATCCAGAAATCAATATCTTCGTCTTCATAAGATTAAATCACTAGTTAGTGGTGTACCTCTTTTAATATCGAATTTAGATTTTTTTCCTATTATCAATTCATAGAAAGATGTATCGAGACCATCTCCCGGACGTATTATCTTCGTATTATCCTCTGTAAACATATCACCTTCCTTTATGTCATTTACAATATAAATTGATCTTTTAAACCTCAAACTGTTCTTTTCAGCTTCCAGGATTCCTATGAAGACTTCTCCAAGCGAATCAAATGCCCGGCTGCTTTCCTCAACTAATGCCTTAAGTTCGTTTGGTTCTAGTGAAAAGGCACTATCAACACCTCCATCTGCTCTGCTTAATGTAAAATGTTTTTCAATAACCCTTGAACCTAGTGCAATCGCAGCAATAGGAACTCCAATTCCTAATGTATGATCAGATAATCCAACATGGCAATCAAAAACCCTTGACATCACAGGTATTGTATTCAAATTTGTGTTTACAGGACTTGCCGGATAGGTGCTGGTACATTTTAACAGAATCAACTCTTTACAACCGGCATCGCGCAGGGTTTTGACAGAAGCATCCAAACCTGCCAAAGTTGATAGTCCAGTCGACATAATCACAGGTTTCCCGGTCGAAGCAATTTTTCGCAGTAAAGGGAAGTGATTGTTTTCAAAGGAGGCAACCTTATATGCCGCCACATTCAGTTCTTCGAGAAAATCGACAGCACTTTCATCAAATGGAGTACTAAAAATCACCAACCCTCTTTTTCTTGCGTGCTCAAATAATATTGGGTGCCATTCCCAAGGAGTGTAGGCCTCTTTATACAGTTCGAAAAGATTTTTTCCTTTCCATAATGAATTTTGGTCATTGATATCAAACAATCCTCCTGTTGCTTCAATAGTGATAGTTTCAGCTGTATAGGTTTGCAACTTAATAGCCTGCGCCCCGGCATCCGCTGCGGCATCAATAATTGCCAGTGCCCTATCAATAGATTTATTATGATTTCCTGACATTTCAGCTATAATAAATGGCTTATGCTGAGCCCCGATTGAATACCGTTCTATTTTTATATCATTTAACATACTTAATTCAAATGTTAGGATGTTGATTTCTCTATTTTCAAAATATACTTAATTCCGTTAATAATAAAAAAGGCCGGATACCTGCAATTGTCGACAACACGTAATAAATTAAATTGGTCATTAATTGATTGCTGTATATCCAATTGGCTATCCTTGAGGGTACGTCTGGGGTAATATGTAGATTCACCTAATTGTTCTTTCCCCTTAATATTGTCAATTTTTTTGATAAACTGCAGTATAAGCTTAATCGTTATTTCACCTTGCTGATGTCGGATCTCATCTATAAGTTCGTGGCCTTGAAGGATCAACATCTCCCGAAGATAAATTTTCCCATTATCAACCTTTTCAGATGCCTCGAACAAGGTGATAGGGATCTCATTATTGCCTTCAAGCACCTGCCAAGTTAATGGAGACCAACCTTTCCCTTTTGGAAGATCACTTTCATGAACAACCAAATTAAATTTATTCAGGTACAATTTTTTGAAAATCTTTTCACACGATAGGAGACATAAAACATCTCCTTTTGATACTTCTTCTGGATGATGTTTTAGTTCAGCTGAATGCCCTAATTCACAAATGGTGTTTACCAAATCAACTGCATAAGGTATAATCCAGGAATTGGTATTATCAACTAATATTTGAACAAACATTTTCAATTTCCTTTAATAACCTACTAGAACTCTTTCTATCAACAATCTTGTTAAAAACATGATCAGGGATTCTGGATATTGCCTTACGTAAATCGCACTCAGCAAAACGATGCGCACCAACTATAGCTCCAGCATTTAAAAATCCGTTATATATACCTATCTGATTATCAACACAATAACCAGATATAACTTTACACTCGGTTACCAGCGCCTCAAATAGAATTCCACTAGCCGGTACAATTGCAACGTCGGATTGACACATTAAATCATGAATTTCATGCTCATTCATAGCATGAAAATATTCAACTTTCGAATTTGAAATATTCTGGAAAGAACTCATCTCATTAAAGGAAGCGCCAGTAACTACTATAATCCTTTTAAAACAGGGAATATCTAAAACTACCCTTAAAGTACTTTCAGTTAAATTTCGCAAGTCAGCACCACCGAAACAAATAAAAACAGATTCTAAATTATTAATTGGCTTCCTAACAGGTGGTTTAAGAAATGTACTTCGTAAAAGTGCATAATCAGGTCCTAGGGCAAATCTAATGCCAGCCGCTCCTTTATAGTCCTTTGGCGATACTCCTGGAGCTACATTTATGATAAGATCGGCTGCGAATAATCTGTTATGTAAATCATCTAAACAAACAAGTTTGCAACCCAGCATTTTAATTTGAATCTGATAGTCCCAATCAAAACCATATCCATCAAGAATTACCAGATCGCCTTGTAATAATTGATTTAAAAATATAGATTCCTCTTCGATTTTAACCAATTTAAAATCATTAAATATCACATCGGACGCAATCTTGTCTGGAATGTCTTTACAAACAAAAATGATAACAAAATGATCTTTTAAAGCCTGGCCGAAAGCTATGCAACGAATTAAATGCCCCAACCCTAACTCCGGATTTCCGTCTGCCCGAAAATAAACCTTTGGTTTATTAAAAATTTTCGACACCAATCAGTTTGCCAATTACTTTTTCTCAAATAACCACCAAGTAATATCGTCAAAACCACCAACCTCATACTCATAAGACCATAGAAATCCATAATCTAATAATTTTACAGTAAAGTTCTCCATGAAATACTTACCAAAATCTCTTTTAAACAGCTTATCTTCCTGTCCCTGATACTCAATCATAACAGGGGTTCTGTTGAAATATTCAATACCATCCTGATTTTCAAAATTATAAAAAATAAATTTTACCCACTTTAGCTCTCATATCAAAATAGTCTGAAAATAATTAAATTACTAATTTTTATTCAATATACTTAGAAATAAAATGATTAATATTATCTAAAACAAATATTTGTTCATCTTTTAATAGAGTCGGATACATAGGCAAACTAATACAATATGAATAATAATCTTCTGCATTTGGTAATGCACCAAGTTTCCATCCAATCTGACGATAATAAGGCATCAAATGAGCAGGTATATAATGTATTTGAGTGAATATACCATTTTCACGTAAAAACTTGTGTAACTCTTTCCGATGATTAACCTCAATCACATAAAGATGATAAGCGTGATGTTCACTTTGTCCTTCATTCCTATCTTTAATCATTGGATTTCCTCTAAAGGCTTCTTTATAAATCTTTGCAATTTCTCTGCGTTTTTCTAAGCCTTCATTAGCTCGTTTAAGTTGTGAATTCCCTAAGGCAGCCTGAATATCTGTTAACCTATAATTATACCCCAATTCCTGCATTTCGTAATACCATAAGGAATCGTCATAAATACGCAACGCCGGATTTTGCTGAATGCCATGTGTTCTAAGAATCAGTAATTTGTCGTACAAATCCTTATTATTTGTGGTTATCATACCACCTTCTCCTGCTGCAATATGCTTGACAGGATGGAATGAAAATATGGCTAAATCAGCATAAACACCACTACCCGCAAATATCTTTTCACCATTGGAATTATTGAAACTTCCTCCTGGTGCATGACAAGCATCCTCTATTAGCCAGCAATTAAACTCGTCTGCCAATTTTCTGAATTCCTCCATATTCACAACTCGTCCCGCAAAATCAACAGGAATTATACCCTTTATCTCCCTTTTTATATCAGCTTCTAATTGTTTCCTAACTTCATTAATATCTAAAAGGTAAGTTTCTCTATCTATATCCGCAAAGATGACCTTGCCACCACAATATTGCACACAATTAGCGCTTGCCACAAACGTAATTGGACTAGTGATAACCTTATCACCAGGTTTTACATTTAATGCCATAGTGCACAGATGGAGTGCCGCCGTGCCGTTTGATACAGCTACAGCATATTTTGATCCGACATAACTCGCAAAAGCATCTTCAAACTCTTTAATTTTTGGACCTTGAGTCCATATATCAGATTTAAGCACGTCTATAACCGCCAGAATATCATCTTCTGTGACGGATTGTTTGCCGTAAGGGATTGCTTTCATTTAAAATTCGTAAGTTGATGAAACGTGCTTATTAATTAATGCTATTAAACTTTCAACCGTTTCCCATTCCTTGTTCTCACCAGTGGTGTAACTGAAGCCATTCTCAACCTTTTGTGCATTAAAGGCCTTTTTATAGTCCTCAATATTCCAATCAGTAACTGTAGGAAGAATTACATAATATTTCCCTAAATCATAGGTATTGTAAGAATCACTCGATGTAATCATTTCTTTATGAATCATTTCTTCATGAATCTTTTCTCCAGGTCTTATACCTATTATCCTATGTTCACATTCCGGGCCTATCGCCTTAGCTACATCCATTATTCTATATGAGGGAATTTTTGGTACGTATAATTCACCAACCCATGCATTTTCAAATGCATGTAATACCATTTCCACTCCATCGTTCAATTAAATATTAAACCGAGTCATAGACGGGTCTGTTATTGGTAATACTCCTTTCTTTTTTTAAGAAAAAATGGTATGACTGATCCATTTGAGCCCATTACATTTCCATACCTTACTACAGAAAATTTTATATCCTGAACGCCTTTTATCTTATTGGCTGCAATAAATAATTTATCTGAAGTAAGTTTAGTTGCTCCATATAAATTGATAGGGGCACAAGCTTAGTCCGTTGATAATGCAACCACTCTGGAAAAATTAGTGGATAAACTTTGCTTTTATAACATTTTCAGCTCCACCTACATTGGTTTTGATGCATTCATCTGGATTATATTCTGCAATATGACCATGTTTCATAGCTGCAGCATGTATAACATAATCAATACCTGTAAATGCCCTCTTTAATCTATCTAAATCCTTCACATCCCATATAAAATATCTGATAGTTTTATATTTAGATTCAGGAAATTACTGCGACATTTGAAACTGCTTTTGCTGATCTCTTGAGTAAATAACTAATCTTTTTACATCCGGCCAGCGTTCTAATATTGTCTTAGTTAGGGACGTACCCAAAGAGCCAGTAACTCCGGTAATTAATAATGATTTTCCATTAGGATTTAAATTATGCATCTAGCAATTTTTGGTATTCTTTAATTGTTTTTATTAACCCTTTTTTAAGGGTAATTTCCGGAAACCATCCCATTGAGTTTATTTTATTACAATCAAGCAATTTTCTTGGTGCTCCATCCAGTTTTGTTGCATCAAACAAAAAATTTCCAATATAATGAACTTCTGAAGCTATAAGTTCAGCCAATTCTTTTATTGAAACATCTTTGCCGCATCCAATATTCACCAAGCCTGGATCATTATAGTTCTGAAATAAGAAATAGCAAGCGTCAGCTAAATCGTCTACATGTAAAAACTCTCTTTTCGGCGTTCCTGATCCCCAAATAGTTACTGTTGGTTCGTTATTTTTTTTTGCTAATACAATCCTTCTAATTAAAGCAGGAAGGACGTGTGAATTTTCAGGGTGGTAATTATCATTGGTGCCATACAAATTTGTGGGCATTGCTGAAATAAAATTACAACCATATTGTGCTCTGTAACTTTCACACAATTCAATTCCTGCTATTTTAGCAATGGCATAAGGTTGGTTTGTTGGCTCTAAATAACCACTTAATAAATATTCTTCTTTCAAGGGCTGTGTTGCCATTTTAGGGTATATACATGAAGAACCCAAATACAACAACTTGGTAACTTTATTCAAATAAGCAGCATGAATAATATTCGCCTCAATCATTAAATTATCATAAATAAATTCTGCTCTATACGTATTATTAGCATATATACCTCCTACTTTAGCAGCAGCAAGTATCACATAATCAGGCTTTTCTAATTCAAAAAAATTATTTACAGCTTGTTGATTTCTTAAATCTAATTCAGCTGATGTTCTTTTTACAATATTATTATACCCTTCTTCCTTTAATTTTCGTTCTATTGCTGAACCTACCATACCTCTATGTCCAGCAATATATATTTTAGCGGTTTGCTCCATGCTTATAAACCACTTTCCTTAATATACAACTCCTTCTTAAATAAGGAAACATCACTTGCTACCATTTCTTTCACCAATGCTGCTAAACCATATTTAGGCTTCCATCCTAATTGCGTCATTGCTTTAGTTGGGTCTCCAATTAACAAATCAACCTCCGTCGGTCTATAATATTTAGGATCAACCTTAACAACTACTTGGCCTTCTTCCAATTTGTATTCGCCAGAATTTTTCACCACGTACCCCTCTTCTGCTTCGTCCTTACCTCTAAATGATAGTTCAATTCCTAATTCTGCAAAACTCATTTTTACAAAATCACGTATGGTCGTTGTAATTCCAGTCGCTAAAACAAAGTCATCGGGTTTATCTTGTTGTAAGATTAAGTACATTCCTTCAACATAATCCCTAGCGTGACCCCAATCCCTTTTAGCATCCAGATTTCCAAGGTATAAACAGTTTTCAATACCTAAAGCAATCTTAGACGTTGCTCTTGTGATTTTTCTTGTTACAAAAGTTTCACCTCTTTGAGGAGACTCATGGTTAAACAATATACCATTACATGCGAACATTTTATACGCTTCCCTATAATTCACAGTAATCCAATAAGCATATAGTTTTGCAACAGCATAAGGGGAACGTGGATAGAAAGGAGTTGTTTCAGACTGAGGCACTTCTTGTACTAAACCATATAATTCTGAAGTAGAGGCTTGGTATATTTTAGTTTTATTAGTCAAACCTAATAATCGCACAGCCTCTAAAATTCTTAGGGTTCCAATACCATCTGCATTGGCTGTATATTCAGGTTCTTCGAAACTTACATGGACATGGCTCATAGCAGCCAAATTATAAATTTCATCAGGCTGAACTTCCTGAATAATACGTATTAAGTTTGTACTATCCGTTAAATCACCATAATGCAGGTGTAAATTTCGGTTAGGAGTGTGAGGGTCTTGATACAAATGATCTATTCGCTGTGTATTTATCAGTGAAGACCTTCTTTTAATGCCATGAACTTCGTATCCTTTGTTTAACAAAAATGCCGCAAGATAAGCACCATCCTGACCTGTAATTCCCGTAATAATCGCCTTTTTCAAAATTTTATTTTGTAAACCAAAAAAACTTTCTCATCCATACATTTTCAACACCACCCCTACTCCATCCAAATGCTCCTTATTAAACTCATCTATTCCAAAAAGAGCAATACGAATCTTCTTCTTTATCAACTGTTCGACCTTTTCTGTCAGTTGAAACATATAAGTTCTGTCAACCTCTCCTACCAAAATAAGATCTATATAGTGAGAGTTTTTACCTTCTGCTAAATCACCTGTAAGGTATACTTGCGATACATCGCCCAATTTATTAAGGATATGTTCCATAATCTGGTCGATACCAATGTACTGTAATATGACATTTCGCAAAGAAACAAACATAGGATGTTCCTTGTTTACTCCATATTCCTTTACCTTTGTATTTTCTTCATTGATGTATTCCTTGATGAGATGCATTTCTGTTAGCTTGGCTAATTCCAGTCTAACGGTATTGCTGCTTACATCAAATTCTCTTTCAAGGCCACGAAGAAAAACACGGGTGTTGGGATTTAAAAAAAGGCGGGTAAGTAGCTTGAGCCGTATCTTACCGGTGAAAAGTTGTTCTAAAATCAAGAGTAGTAGGATTATTGTACGCTTTCGCCCCGAAGAGTCGCAAAAGTGTACTCGTCAAGATAGCGCAATAATGAGTAGCAAATATAAATAGTTATTGAGGATTATTATAAAAAAACGAATCTTTTTTTAGTATTTTTTTCGAAATAGTTTCATTCAATGGATGAATGTATATTCAGCTACCATAACCCGACCAATTGCCTGGCAGGTCTGGTAATTCTTTACCCAGCTCCAGCATTGGGTATGCATTGCCAAACCAGGTTCTTATAGTATTCAACATATTGTATAAATCTAGGGTAGATTCAAAAGCTATATTCAGTTGCGCTGCATTTTTTTCTCAGTCATTCGCGTAGTCGTGTGCAAAGCGGTTGCGAACAAGAAGCACTTCTTGCCACATTACAATACTATCAATAAGGCCAAGTTTTTCAAGACGATGAAGAACATCAAGCATTGGTCGATTATAAACAGGTTCATAAAGATAATTCAGGATGGAGGTAAATAAGCGGGTACCCATTGTGTCCTGCAACTTGGTGTACCGCAAAATAAATTGGTCAATATCCTGGACCTGTTCATCGGTAAGTAAATCTATACTTTCCGCTGTCAAATTCTCATAATAGAATACCTGTCTGTTTAGCCACCTCGAAAATGGGAGGAGTTACTTTTCGAGAAGGGTAATCGACCAATACATCTATTTTCTGCTCTCCTAATTGCATTTGTAATTTAACCATAAAAGCCAGCTCTGTTTTTACAATCCTCATAACATCCGTTTCCTCTGTCTCAATAAGCAAATCGATATCTCCTCCCCTCTTATGGTCATCTACCCTGGAACCAAATAACCAAACACGCGCTGTATCACCAAAAGTATCTGCACCCGCTCTTTTAATAATAGTTACTTGTTCAAGGGTTAACCTCATATTATTATTTGTATATACGTAACTTGTACTTATGCTTTCGCCCCGAAGAGTCGCAAAGGGGTACTCGTCAAGATAGCGCAATAATGAGTAGTAAAGATAAAGAATTATTGAAACTTTTCATAAAAAATAAAATTATTGGAATTTTATGTAATTCAACGTTTATAATGGCGGGAAATATTACATTGAATCCTGTCGGGGAAAAGATGATGCGTGCATCATCTCTACGGGTACAATTGTTCCGACATTAGGGAAATGTATCTGTATCATGGGAGGGCGAATTCAATTCGCCCCTACAAGAATCCTCGAAATCTTGTAAATCCTGATTCAAAACCCGGGCTGCAAGCCTCCCTAAACTAAACGAGGTAAACCGCTTCCAGTCATTTTTTATATTGTAACCAGTGTGATAGAAAAATAATATCTATTATTTAGGAATGTAATAAGGTAGCACGTAATTAATAAACCAATTTGGTAAAGAATCTATTTTTAGCTCCAATTTTCCATTAAATGATTCTGCAATTAACTTTTGTTGCTTACCAGAATTATCAAAAAAATAAGCGCGATAACATATAGGTATTAATAAATGTAAATTTTCTAAAGTCCTGTAATAGCGATCAATAATCTTTTTTTCAACTACATTATGTCCGCCTTTTTTAATACGATTTTGAACTCTTGAAATATTTATAGCATGACTGTCGACACAAATGAAATATAAATAAGCATTATATCCATTCTGTATTAAATACTTAATCTCTTCCACCTTAGAAAAATGACTCATAACTGTTTCATAACTAAATGACTTTTTGGACAAAGTCATAAGGTATCTAATAAATGATGCGATAAAAGCACCTTCATAACTGTGGGTTGATATTGATTTATCAACAATAAAATTATCTTTAACAAAAATATCAATGATATGACCTTCTTTAGCTGTTTTATTAAGTAAACTGATAGCATCTGTTGAATTTTTAAAATTATCTAAATCATTTTGACTCGCAAATAATCCTACTTCTTCCAAATCAAAAAAACCAGATTCAAATAGTTTTTTTTCTATAAAATCAGCATTAACAAAAAATCCTGTCTGATAAATTTTAGAAAACTCAACAAAAAGTGTACTTTTTCCAGATCCATTAGGTCCAGCAAAAATTCTAACTTTCTTTTTATTTTGCATGTAAAATCATACCTTTTTCAATCTTATATGGCAATTCCTGGGGGACCAAAGTATCATTAACTATCGAAATATTCCCTTGTGCGTCTTCTTCAAGAATCACCCCATTATTCATGTAGGTAATAGTTAACCCCAGAACCTTAGATTCGCTAACCGCTCTTTTAGACGAGTTACGCGCAGCTTTAATCAAAGTTCTTGTTTGATTAACATCTTTTCTGAACACTACTTTTTTCATTCCAATTTATTTTTTACAAATATATACAAAATGTAAGTGAATGCAATATACATTCCACGTCCACAACATCAGTAAAATCCAATAATTATTAAAATCCGTGATTCAAAACACTTTATTCACCGCAAATATTAAATGGAACCTGTCGGGGATAAGATGATGCGTGCATCATCTCTACTGGTAAAATTGTTCCGACAATAGGGAAATTTGCCGGTATCATGGGAGGGCGAATTCAATTCGCCCCTACAATAATCCGTAAAATCCTGTAAATCCTGATTCAGGATATTTTTTAGGGTAAATAATATTTATTGAAACCATTGGAGGAAATTACGCAACTCCTCAATTAAAATAAAAATTATTTATAATAAAATAATCATATAATAAATTAGGATGAAGTACCTAATTAGGTTAATTTACGTTAAATTTTATGAAATGCCAACCGTTGATCGTTTTAATGGAATCAAGGTACACATTTATAATGGTGAACACAGACCTCCACATATACATGCTAGCTATGATGAATATGAGGTTTTAATAGACATTGAAAAATGCGTAATTTATTCTGGTGGATTACCTAGTCGTCAATTAAAAATTGTAATGGCTTGGTTAACTAAAAATTCAGATTGGGCATTGGCACTTTTTTATGAAGCAAATCCTAACTTAAGATGAAAAAAATTATAAGAATTCCAAGAATTATTAAAATCAATTGTGTAAAAGGACTATCTATTTCCGTTATTTTCAATAATGGAGAATCAAGAATGATTGACTTTAAAAAAGTATTAAAAAAAATAGGTGTCAATGATGATTCACCTGCTCATATACTTTATAATCCAGATAATTTCGCAGAAGTAGTTCTTGAAGAGAATACCCTTTCCTGGCATAATGTTATACAATACATCACCCTTCGCAATGGTGAAAAAATGCGTGTTCCATTTGAAATTGGCGCTGACGTATTATATAATTTAAGTCTTCCCGAGCCGTCTGAGAACTCCTTAAGGTTAGGTCAAATAATACGGGATGCAAGACTTGGAAGTGGATTAACCCAAGAGGATTTGGCTCAAAAAAGCGGTACTACAAGAACCTATATATCAAGAATTGAAAACAATAAATCAGATCTTGAAATAACTACCTTGAGAAAAATAATAGAAATAGGGCTTGGTAAAAAATTAGAGATAAAAATAAAATGACCCTTATTTTTATTTGAGTTCAAGTCAAAATGAAAACGAAGACGTTCTCTCTAATCCTGAAAATCCTGTAAATCCTGATTCAAAACCTAGCTGAAAGTACACCAAAAACCAACCAATACATCCCAGCCCAAACATCCGTGAAATCCAATAATCCCTAAAATCCGTGATTCAAAACACTTTATTCGCCGCAAATATTACATGGAACCTGTCGGGGAAAAGATGATGCGTGCATCATCTCTACGGGGTGGTTAAAAAATCGGCTTGTACCAGATTGCGTTCGGATTTGCTAAAAACCAGGCCTACCTCGTGTACGGTCATGCCCTCCTTATTCCTGTACTTTTCCGCATATTTCCGTTGGATAATCTGCTCAAGCGCTTTATTATTCCCTTCATGCAGGTTGTCCACCACTTTTATTTCCATCACATAAATATGATTCCTAAAGACTATCGTCATATCCGCCTGACCGTGGTTAGTGATATCTTCTGGGATTACCTGTGCATTGATTGAAGCAAAAAAAGCGTAAAGAACGGAGGCATAATAT
>Ga0315906_10000543_pt1 | contig 60360 bp, 48 predicted proteins | sample LakEriMetagenome_4_FD_203526 | JGI IMG/M metagenome (GOLD analysis project Ga0315906, IMG submission 203526) | Freshwater fungal communities from buoy surface, Lake Erie, Ohio, United States - Buoy 2 MA122 | ecosystem: Environmental > Aquatic > Freshwater > Lake > Lake biofilm | place: USA... | reverse complement strand
GGCTGCCTTTACGCAGTTTATGACCGAGGACTACAACGCATTGACCGCTGAAGGATTCTCGCCCGTCGACATAGCGAGTCTCCCAATCGGTGAACTGATGGAGCGGATGTCCGCGTGGGTAGCTGCGAGTTCTGATGCCTCACTGGAAGCGGATTGAAGACCGCGTCCGCGCCATCTTGTGTGCGGCAGCTGCACAGGGTTTCTTAACCCCTTCTGCACCTAGTTGAGTTACCCGACGTTTGGGAATCTGACGTGCAATGCCTCGTCCAACCCGTGAATTGTGCAGATGATCCGAAGATGCCAGCGGATGCAAGCTGAAGAGCACGCGGCACCTGCCGCGACCTGAGCATCGGCGGCAGCGCGGTAATCATCTCGTGCAGCTTGGCGCGTGGCACGCTCGGGCGGAACCATTCGGACTTTGACTGCCGGGTTAACCGCGTCCACAGCAAACAAGTTCTTGGCGAGATCGATGCCGACGGATACGATAGCCATGGATTTCCTCTTCCGAGGGAGTTGACGAGAGCTCCCTCTTTCAATCTTGGCACTCTGTGGCCTGGTGCCGCTTGGCGGCTAACTCGGGACGGGGAACTCCCTTTCATTCGTTAGGCCTCGCATCCCACCATGGCGTCAACTTCCCCGCTTCTTGAGTTCTTTGCGCAGGATTTCATCCGGGCCGATTTGATCGCCATGGCCGCACTTGGAGTTGCCGGTCTGTCTGCTCTGTATGCCCGCCGCCAGGCTGATGAAGCTCGCAAGAGCCGGTTATCCGCCGAAAGGGAAGCTCGGCGGCCGCAGAGACTGGAGATTTACCGGGAACTGGAAGAGTATTGTCGCTACTGCAGCACCTACTACACAGCCTATTTGCAGGGAACAGTCCCGGGAACGCGAGAACTGACTGCACGAATCGACAGACTCAAGACGGCGATGGAACAGGGTGCGATCTTTGATATGCCTGCAGTGGTTGAAACGTCCAAGCAGCTACAGAGTATGGGCTGGAAGATGCAACGCCATCTAGATCGAATCGGTCAACAAGCCAGTGTTCTCTCCAGCGCAACGGAGGCTGCAAAGGACGCATCTGCAGTCGAAGAACTCGTTGAGTCGTTCGAGAAGGAGCGCCAGGAGCTTAGAAACGTCTTCGCACCTTACCTGCATGCAAACAGCGAGGCCTAACCCCTTACAGGGACTTCCTGACCTGCCCCCATTCGCCGTACCAGTGATTCAGCAGGAGTCCTGGGGGTTACTAGGGCGATCAGGACCTTGCCCAGGTGGTTGGGCATGGCATCGTGACAGCGCCGTGATGGCACCCTGACAGCACCTACCGCGGCTGCGCGGATTTGGCGGGGCGCAGGGGCAGGTCCACCCCCGCGAAGCAGGCCTCCAGGCGCTCGACGAAGCCCTGTCGTTCCTGCGGCGAAACGAAGCTCGCCTCCAGGCTGTTGCGCGCCAGCGTGTAGGCCTCGGCCGGGCCGAGGTGAAGGGCATCGAACACCTGGACGAAGTTCTCGTGCAGGTAGCCGCCAAAGTAGGCCGGGTCGTCGGAGTTGACCGTCACGCACAGCCCGGCGTCCAGCAGGGTGCCCAGGTTGTGCTGCGCCATGGTGGGGAACACGCAAAGGCGCACGTTGGACAGTGGGCACACGGTCAGCGGCACGCGGTCGCGGGCCAGGCGCTGCATCAGCGCCGGATCGTGCACGGCCTGCACGCCGTGGTCGATGCGCTCGGCCCGCAGCACGTCCAGTGCCGTACGGATGTAGGCCGGCGGACCCTCCTCCCCCGCGTGCGCCACCACCCGCAGGCCCAGTTCGCGGCAACGCGCAAAGACGCCGGCGAACTTCTCCGGGGGGTGGCCCTTCTCGCTGGAGTCCAGCCCCACGCCGATGAAATGCTCACGCCAGGGCAAGGCCTGCTCCAGGGTGGCGAAGGCCTCGTCCTCGCTGAGGTGGCGCAGGAAGCACAGGATCAGCCGCGTGCTGATGCCCCAGCGCTGCCAGGCCTGGACGCAGGCGCTGCGCAGGCCCTGGATGACGGTGCCCATGGGCACGCCGCGCACGGTGTGGGTTTGGGGGTCGAAGAAGATCTCGGCGTGCACCACGCCGTCGGCATGGGCCCGCGCCAGGTAGGCCAGGCCCATCTCCATGAAGTCGGCCTCGGTGCGCAGCACGCTGGCGCCGGCGTAGTAGATGTCCAGGAAGCTCTGCAGGTCAGTGAAGGCATAAGCCGCCCGCAGGGCCTGCACGCTGGCATAGGGCAGGCTCAGGCCGTTGCGCTGCGCCAGCTGGAAGATCAGCTCCGGCTCCAGCGAACCCTCGATGTGCAGGTGCAGCTCTGCCTTGGGCATGCGCCGCAGCAGTTCATGCAGTCCGGTGGGGGGCTGCACCCTGTGCCGATCATCGTGGCCTGTGTGTTCCTGCGACATCTTCACCCTCCTGTTCGCCCGCGGCGCCATCCTGCAAGGTCCACGCCTGCGCGCACCAGGCCCGCGCCGGCAGCAGGCCCTGGCTTGCGCTCAGAACTCGATGCGCAGGCGGTCTTGCACCACCCGCAGGTCCTTCACGGCCCAGCCTACCAGGGCCGGGGCGGTGTAGACCACGGTGCCGTCCACCAGCCGGGGCAGGCCCAGGTTCAGGGCCAGCAGCAAGGGCTGGGGCAGTTGGCGACCATCGGCCAGCGCCAGGCTGCGCAACTGCACCGCCGCAAGCGACACGGTGGCCGGCTCCTTGTTCCACTGCAGGCGCGACTGGGCGCAGAACGTGCCACCGGCTTGGGTGGCGGCATGCAGCCACCGCCCGCACAGCACCACCACCTCCCGCGTGCCGTCGAGCTGAATGTCGGGCTCGGAAAGCTCCACACCGCTGCGCGTCTTGGGAAACGCCTTCTCCACTTGCGCCTGCGCGGTCTCTCGGCTCAGGTGAATGGCCTGGGCCTCGCTGCGCAGCGGTGCTGCTGCCAGCAGGGCGGCCAGCGGTAAAGCCCGCCAGAGGCTGCGCCAGACCGCCATGACAAGCCCCGCGGGACATCCCGGGCTGTGGTGCGCCTTGTCCAACACCTCGATCTCTCAAGCCGCCATCGGCACCAGGAAGTCCCGGCTGATGCCCACGCCCAGGTCGTTCACGCGGTCCAGGAACTGGGTGAGGTAGGCGTGCAGGCCCGTGGCCAGGATCTCGTCGATGCGGCCGTATTGCAGGTCGCTCTTCAGGCGGCCGGCGCGGCGCAGGGTTTCAGCGCTTTGCTGGTTGGCCACGAGCTGCAGGTTGGACACCACCTCGTTCATGCAGGCGGCCAGCGAGCGCGGCATGTCCGGGCGCAGGATGAGCAGCTCGGCCACGCGCTCGGGGCGGATGACGTTGCGGTACACCTTGCGGTAGACCTCGAAGCCGGAAACGGATCGCAGGATGGCGCTCCAGTGATAGAAGTCCACTTCCTGGGCGGAGCCCGGGCTGGGCAGCGCTGAGCCGCCTGCCGTCTGTATCTGGGCTTGTACCTGCGCCTGAACTTGAGCCTGGGTCTGGGCTTGGGTCTGGGTCTGGCCCGGGCCGAAGAACTCGCCGCCGGCCAGGCCCGTCAGGGCGTGGTACTTCACGTCCAGCAGGCGAGCGGTGTTGTCAGCGCGCTCCAGGAAAGTGCCGATGCGGATGAAGTGCAACGCCTCGTCCATCAGCATGGTGCCCACGGTGACGCCGCGGCTCAGGTGCGAGCGGAACTTCACCCACTCGAAGAAGGCGCCGGGGTCGCGCTCGAAGGCGCCCTCTTTCAGCAGCCGGTTGAACTCCAGCCAGGTCTGGTTCTGCGTTTCCCACACTTCGGTGGTGAGGGTGCCGCGCACGGCGCGGGCGTTCTCTCGGGCGGCGCGCAGGCAGTTCCAGATGCTGGAGAGGTTGCCCTCGTCGCGCACCATGAAGTCCATGACGTTGCGGGCGTTCACCTCGCGGTAGCGTTCACCAAAGGTGCCGGTCAGCTCGGAGATGCTCAGCAGCCCGCGCCAGCCCTGCTCGGCCATGTCGGCCGACTGCGGCAGCAGCGAGGTCTGGTAGTTCACGTCCAGCATGCGCGCGGTGTTTTCGGCCCGCTCCATGTAGCGGGACATCCAAAAGAGGTGGTCAGCGGTTCTAGAGAGCATGTTCAATCCTCCCCTTCAGTCTTCCAGCACCCAGGTGTCCTTCGTCCCCCCGCCCTGCGAGGAGTTGACGACGAGCGAGCCTTCCTTCAGCGCCACGCGGGTCAGGCCGCCGGGCACGGTCTGCACGCCGCGGCCGGAAGACAGCACGTAAGGGCGAAGGTCAATGTGACGCGGGGCCACGCCGCTTTCCACGAAGGTGGGGCAGGTGGACAGGCTCAGCGTGGGCTGGGCGATGTAGTTCTCGGGGTGGGCCTGCAGCACCGTGCGGAAGGCCTCCACCTCGGCCCGCGTGGCCGCCGGGCCCACCAGCATGCCGTAGCCACCGGCGCCGTGCACTTCCTTGACCACCAGTTCCTCCAGGTGGTCGAGCACGTACTTGAAGTCGTCTTTCTCGCGGCACAGGTAGGTGGGCACGTTGTGCAGGATGGGTTTTTCACCGAGGTAGAACTCGATCATCTTGGGCACGTAGGGGTAGATGCTCTTGTCGTCGGCAATGCCGGTGCCGATGGCGTTGCACAGGGTGATGTTGCCCCGCCGGTAGACGTCCAGCAGGCCGGCGCAGCCCAGGGTGGAGTCCTTGCGGAAGGCCTTGGGGTCTAGGAAATCGTCGTCCACGCGGCGGTACACCACGTCCACGCGCTTGGGGCCCTGGGTGGTGCGCATGTAGACGAAGTCGTCCTTGACGAAGAGGTCTTGCCCCTCCACCAGTTCCACCCCCATCTGCTGCGCCAGGAAGGCGTGCTCGAAGTAGGCGCTGTTGTACATGCCGGGGGTGAGCACCACCACGGTGGGCTCGTTCACACCGGCCGGCGCCACGGCGCGCAGGGTTTCCAGCAGCAGGTCCGGGTAGTGGGCCACGGGCGCCACGCGGTGCATGCTGAAGAGCTCGGGGAACAGCCGCATCATCATCTTGCGGTTTTCCAGCATGTAGCTCACGCCGCTGGGCACGCGCAGGTTGTCTTCCAGCACGTAGTAGTCGCCCGAGCCATCCGGGTTGCCGGCGCGCACGATGTCGATACCGCTGATGTGCGAATAGATGCCGCCAGGCACGTGCACGCCCACCATTTCGGGCCGGTACTGTGCGTTGCGCAGGATGACATCGGACGGCACCACGCCGGCCTTCAGGATCTCCTGGCCGTGGTAGACGTCCTGGATGAAGCGGTTGAGCGCCGTGACGCGCTGGCGCAGGCCGGCCTCCATCTCGCGCCATTCCTGGCGCGGAATGACGCGGGGGATGAGGTCAAAGGGGATGAGGCGCTCGGTGCCGGCACCGTCTTCGTCCTTGGCGCCGTAGACCGCGAAGGTGATGCCCACGCGGCGGAAGATCATCTCGGCTTCTTCGCGCCGGTTGCGCATCAGCTCGGCGGGCTGGGCCTGCAGCCAGCGCTCGTAGGTGCGGTAGTGCTCGCGGATGCCAGCCGCTGACGATGGCCCCGCGCCGGCGAGGGCGCGCATCTCGTCGAAGGGGTGCTGCATGGTGGGAGAGTCCTCTGTCTGGAGTGGTCGGAAGCAACTATCAGGCCCGCCGCGTGGTGACGCCCACGGTCAGCGAGTGGGTTCCGCCCCCGCGGATCACGCCGCGCAGGGGGGTGACGTCGCCGAAATCCCGCCCCACGGCCACACGGATGTGGCCGGCAGCGGGCACCAGGCGGTTGGTGGGGTCCAGGTCCAGCCAACCGTCAGCCGGCACACCCGGGGTGCCGGGACACCACACCTGCACCCAGGCGTGCGAGGCGTCCGCCCCCAGCAGCGCCGGCTGCTCCGCCAGGGGCTCGGTGAGCAGGTAGCCGCTGACGTAGCGGGCGGCCAGGCCGTGCAGGCGGCAGGCTCCGATCAGCAGGTGGGCGAAGTCCTGGCAGACCCCCGCGCGCTGGGCGAACGCCGTCGCCAGCGGGGTGTCCACCTCCGTGCTGCGCGGGCGGTAGGCCCATTCGTCATGCAGCCGGCGCATGAGGTCCAGCGCGGCCTCGGCCACCGGTCGGCCCGGCGTCAGGCTGGTGGCGGCCCAGGCCCGCAGGCCGGCCAGGCCCGGCTCCGGCCACGGCACGTAGGGCGAGGGCTGGACGAACTCCACGGCCGGCTCGAAGCTGGCGCGCGCCACGTAGCGCAGGCGCTCGCGCACGGTCTCCCAGGCGGGCGATGCCTCGGGCCGCAGCCCGCCAAAGCGCGCGGCGACAGTGACGCGGCTGGTAGAGCGCACCTGCAGCACCTGGTGCGGGGTGACCAGCTCGAAGCGGTGCCGCCAGTTGCCGAAAGCGTCCACCTCGCCCTGGCACTGCGCAGGCGCGGGCTCGATCAGCAGATCAAAGGCCTGCACCTGCTGTGCATCGTCCTCCAGGGGCCGCAGATGTGCGGCGTGGTGGGCATGGGCCACGGGGGCACCGTAGTCGCAACGGGTGTCGTGCACGACCACCAAGCCGAGGCGGGGGGCGGCAGGCGTGTTCACCGAACCACCCTTCGCGCCGCGCGCTGCGGGAGTCGCACTGGGAAGCGGCCCGGCGCGCTCATGCGCCCGCCACCGAGGCGGTCAGCCCCGCGGGTGAAAAGCAGTGCTGGCCGATGTCTTCGGCCACGGCCAGCGCGGTGGCGTTCAGGGCCTGGGCCCGCTCCAGCAGGCGCCTGGCGATGTCGCCCTCCAGCTCTTGCAGTTGCAGGCCCACGCCACGGGCGGGCAGGCGACTGACGCCCGTGGCCTCCGGCAGCTTGCCCAGTTCGGTGCGCAACCGGCGCAGCACGCCGGCCAGGCTGCGCGGGTTGGTGTCGTCCAGCACCAGCACGTCGGCCAGGGCCAGCAGGTCATCGTGGCGCTGGTGGCGGGCGCGGAAGGTGATGGTGCTGTCGAACAGGTCCAGCAGGGCGTCCACGCCGTCAGGGCTGGCCAGCACACCCGGCGCCAGAAAGGCCTCCAGCGTGGCGCTCAAGCCGAGCAGGCGCTCCAGCAGCCGCCCGATGGTCAGCAGGCGCCAGCCGGCGTCGCGCGTCATGCGGTCGGTCTGCGCGCCAGTGAGCGCGGAGAGTTCCAGGCCCAGGCGGTCCAGCGCGGGCAGGGCTGCGTCGGCGCGTGGGGGCGTCAGGGCTTCGGCCAGGGCTTCCTTCATCGTGCGCACCAGCGTCCACTGCTCGGCCGGCAGCCGTTCGCGCACCGACAGCGCGGCACGATCGAGGGCCTGCAAATCGAAGGCGATGCTGAAGCCGGCCGAGGCGTCGGCCAACCCGGCCAGGATGGCGCGCTCGAAACGCGGTGCCGACTGCGCCAGCGTGGGCACGCCCCAGGGCGCCAGACTCAGCCGCACCGACAGCGCGGATACCGCCTCCAGCAAGGGGCGCGGCAGGTTCGTCGCCTGCGGCACCAGGGCCAGCACCTGCCGCGCCAGGCGCACGAGATGTTCCGTCCGTTCGGTGTAGCGGCCCAGCCAGAACAGGTTCTCGGCCGTGCGGCTGCTCACCGGGCGGCTGCGTCCGGCGATGTCCTGCACGCGCAGGGGGCGCGGCAGCATGGAAAAGGTGTCCACCTCGCCATCGGTCATCACCCAGGTGTCCAGGCTGGTGCCGCCGCGCTGCATGGACACGCTGGCGTCCTCGCCCTGGGCCACGCGCGTCATGCCGCCGGGCAGCACCTGCCAATGCCCGCCCGGCCCGGCGATGGCGTACACACGCACCATGGCAGGGCGCGATACCAGGCCGTCCGCGCCCCAGATAGGGGCGCGCGAGAAGCGAAGCCGGCCCTGCACCGTCCAGGCATCGGGGTCGAAGCGAACATCCACGGCCGTGGGCTCATGCACCTGAGACGTGCGGCCGGCGCGGGGGAAGGTGGAGCGCAGCAGCTTGTCATCCAACTGCTCGCGGACATCATCCCAGGCGGCGGCCTCGCCGCACCACCAGGTGGGCAGGGAGGGCAGTTCCAGCGCCCGGCCGGTGAGCGTCTGCGCCAGCCCCGGCAGGAAGCCCTGGAGAGCGGGGGACTCCAGAAATGCACTGCCAATCGCATTGGCCATCACCAAACGCCCGGCCCGGGCCACCTGCAACAGGCCCGGCACGCCCAGCGTGGAGTCCGGCCGCAGGAACAGGGGGTCGCACCAGTCATCGTCCAGGCGACGCAGCAGGCCGTGCACAGGCTCCAGGCCTTCCACGGTCTTCATGAACAGGCGGTCACCGCGCACGGTGAGGTCCCCGCCTTCCACTAGCGGCAGGCCCAGGTAGCGCGCCAGGTAGGCCTGCTCGAACCAGGTTTCGCTGTAGGGGCCGGGCGTGAGCAGGGCGATGCGGGGCGCGCCGCTATCGGCCAGCGGGCGGGCCGCTTCTTCCAGACCGTCCAGCAGGCGGCGGTAGCTGGAGGCGATGTGCTGCACCCGCAGCGCGCGGTAGGCCTCAGGAAACTGGCGCGACACCAGCAGCCGGTTGTGCAGCACGTAGCCCAGGCCCGAAGGCCCCTGCGTGCGTTGTGCCACCACCCACCAGCGGCCCTCCGGGCCGCGCGCGATGTCGAAGGCCACCACGCGCAAGCGCAAGCCCCCTGCAGGCGGCACACCGCGCAGGGCGCGCACGTAGCCCGGATGGCGCATCACCAACGCAGGGGGCAGCAAACCCTCGCGTAACAGGCGCTGGGCGCCGTAGACGTCGTCGAGCACGGCTTCGAGCAACTGCGCGCGCTGGCGGATGCCACGCTCGATGACTGCCCAGTCCGCCGGCTCGATCAGCAGCGGCAGCAACTCCAGCGACCAGGGCCGCGCCACGGCGCCCTCAGGCCCGAACACGTTGTGCGTCACCCCGTCCCGGCGGATCTGCGCGGCGATGACCTGGAGGCGGCGGTCGAAGTCGGCGTTCAGATCGCCGGCGGCCGGCAGAGGTACCTGCTGCGCGAACCGGCGCCAGGCCGGCCGCCAGGCGCCGTCGGCCGATCGCAGCTCATCCCACACGCCCTGTTCGGGCACGGTCGAACCTGAGGGGCGGCCCCGCGTGAGCGCAATCATCCCTGCCGAAGATTCGACCGGGACGGAAGGCAGGCTGGGCAAGGGCGGCAAGGGCGGGAAGGGCGTGGGCGGCAGGGTTCAGCGCTCTGATCTTCGCAGGTCCAGCGTGAACGGGAACTCCAGGCTGGGCTGCGCGGGTTGGACGTCCATGCGGCCGGGGGTGTAGCCGAAGCGGAAGAAGCGGGCCAGGCGCCGGCTCTCGGCCTCGTAGGCGTTGACGGGGAAGCTGTCGTGGTTGCGCCCGCCGGGGTGGGCCACGTGGTAGCGGCAGCCGCCGATGGAGCGCTGCAGCCAGGCGTCCACAATGTCCACCGTGAGCGGGGCGTGCACGCCGATGGTGGGGTGCAGGGCCGAGGGGGGCTGCCAGGCGCGGTAGCGGACGCCGCAGACGAACTCGCCGGTGCGGCCCGTGGGCTGCAGTGGGGCGGCCACGCCGTTGACGGTGATGACGTGGCGGTTGTCGTTCAGGCCCGTGACCTTCAGTTCCAGCCGCTCCAGCGAGGAATCCACGTAGCGCACCGTGCCGCCGGCGCCGCCCTCCTCGCCCATCACATGCCAGGGCTCCAGCGCCGTGCGCAGCGTCAGGCCCAGGCCCTGGGTGGCCACCTCGCCGATGAGCGGGAAGCGGAACTCGAAGTGCGGCGCGAACCAGGCGGCGTCGAAGGCGAAGCCGGCGGTGCGCAGCTCGGCCATGACATCTTCGAAGTCCTGCTGAACGAACGTGGGCAGCAGGAAGCGGTCGTGCAGGGCCGTGCCCCACCGGGTGAGGCGGTGACGAGTACCGCCGCGGTAGGGCTCGCGCCAGAAGCGCGCCACCAGGGCGCGCAGCAACAGCTGCTGCGCCAGACTCATGCGCGCATGCGGCGGCATCTCGAAGGCGCGCAGCTCCAGCAGGCCCAGGCGCCCCGTGGGGCCGTCGGGCGAAAACAGCTTGTCGATGCAGAACTCGGCGCGGTGGGTGTTGCCGGTGACGTCGATCAACACGTTGCGCAAGGCGCGGTCCACCAGCCAGGGCGGCACGTCGCGCGCTTCAGGCGCGGCCGGCGCACCCGGCGCACCCGACCCACCTGCCGCCCCAGCGGCGGCGCGCCATACGCCGGTCTGGCGCTCCAGTTCTGCCAGCGCGATCTCCAGTTCGTAGACCTGGTCGTTGCGCGCCTCGTCCACGCGTGGGGCCTGGCTGGTGGGGCCGATGAAAAGGCCGCTGAACAGATAGCTCAACGAGGGGTGGTTGTGCCAGTAGGCCAGCAGGCTGGCCAGCAGGTCGGGCCGGCGCAGGAAGGGGCTGTCGGCCGGCGTCGCCCCGCCCAGCACGAAGTGGTTGCCCCCGCCCGTGCCGGTATGGCGCCCGTCGAGCATGAACTTCTCGGTGGACAGGCGCGTCTGGTGCGCCGCCTCGTACAGGAACTCGGTGCGGTCCACCAGTTCGCCCCAGGTGGCCGAGGGGTGGATGTTGACCTCGATGACGCCGGGATCGGGCGTCACCTGCAGCAGCTTCAGCCGGGGGTCGCGCGGCGGCGGGTAGCCTTCCAGCACCAGCTTCACGCCCTGCTCGGCGGCCGTGGCCTCCACCGCCTGCAGCAGGGCCAGGTAGTCCTCCAGGTGCTGCAGCGGCGGCATGAAGACGTACAGCACCCCGCTGCGCCCACCCTGTTCGCGCTCGGCCCGCGGGCCGTTGGCGCGCTGCGGGTCGCGCACCTCCACGCACAGCGCGGTGCGCGTGATGCCGGCGGCAGACTTGCCGCGCTGCGGCGGTTGGGGCTCCACCACGCCCGGGATCTGGTTGCGCAGGGCCGCGGGGGCGTTCAGGGGCGCGCGCGCAGGCTGGGGCGTGAACGGGTCGGTCTCCCCCACAACGGGCCGGTCTTCGGGTGCGGACCAGGGCAGCGCATCCAGCGGCAGACGCAAGCCCATGGGCGAATCGCCGGGGATCAAGTACATCCGCTCGTCACGCAGGAACCAACGGCCCGAGATCCAGCGCGGCTGCGCCTCGCCGGCGACCCACTCGCGCTGCAGCGGCAGCACGTAGCCCGTGGCGGCGTCCAGGCCTTGCGTGAACACGCGGCGCAGGCGTGCGCGCTCCAGTTCATCGTCCAGCTTGGACTCGAACGGGTCCACGTTCACCGGCAGGCGGCGCTCGCGCCACAGGTAGTACCAGGCGTCCTCGTAAGCCGGCTGCACCAGGTCATCGTCCAGCCCCAGGAGGCGGGTGAGTGCGGCCATGAAGGCGTGGGCGTCAGCGCCGGTGTAGCGGTGGGTCTGGCGCTCGTCGGCAAACAGCGTGGGGTCGGCCCAGCAGGGCTGGCCGTCGGCACGCCAGCAGATGGACAGCGCCCAGCGCGGCAGTTGTTCGCCCGGGTACCACTTGCCCTGGCCGAAATGCAGGAAACCGCCCGCCCCGTAGCGCGCCAGCAGGCGGTGCGTCAGTTCGTTGGCCAGGCCGCGTTTGGTGGGGCCCAGGGCGTCGGTGTTCCATTCCGCGCCGTCACGGTCGTCCACCGAGACGAAGGTGGGCTCGCCACCCATGGTCAGGCGCACGTCGCCCGAGTGCAACCGCGCGTCCACGGCATCGCCCAGGCGCTGGATGTCGGCCCATTGCGCCTCGGTGTAGGGCTTGGTGACACGCGGGGATTCGTAGATGCGCGCGATCTCCATCTGGTGCGAGAACTCCACCTCGCACTCGTCCACCGCACCGCTGACCGGCGCCGCGCCCGAGGGCTCTGGCGTGCAGGCCACGGGAATGTGGCCTTCACCGGCCATCAGGCCCGAGGTGGGGTCCAGGCCCACCCAGCCGGCCCCGGGCAGGTAGACCTCGCACCAGGCGTGCAGGTCGGTGAAGTCCACCTCGGTGCCCGAGGGGCCGTCCAGCGACTTCACGTCGGGCTTGAGCTGGATCAGGTAACCCGAGACGAAGCGCGCGGCCAGCCCCAGGTGGCGCAGCGTCTGCACCAGCAGCCAGCCGGTGTCGCGGCAGGAGCCCGAGCCATTCTCAAGCGTCACCTCGGGGGTCTGCACCCCAGGCTCCAGTCGGATGAGGTAGGAGATCTCGCGCTGCAAACGCTGGTTCAGGCCCACCAGGAAATCGATGGTGCGCGTCTTCTCGCGCGGGATGCTGTCGACAAAGGCCTTGAACCGCGGTGTCAGCGGGCCGCGCGCCAGGTAGGGCACCAGGTCCTGCGCCGTTTCGGGGCTGTAGGCAAAGGGCACCTGCTCTGCCTGTGGCTCCAGGAAGAAATCGAAAGGGTTGTAGACCGCCATCTCGGCCACCAGGTCCACCGTCACCTTGAATTCGCGCGTCTTCTCCGGGAACACCAGGCGCGCCAGGTGGTTGGCGAACGGGTCCTGCTGCCAGTTGATGAAGTGCCCGGCCGGCTCGATGCGCAGGCTGTAGCTGAGGATGGGGGTGCGGCAGTGCGGGGCCGGGCGCAGGCGCACCACCTGCGGGCCCAGATTCACCAGGCGGTCGTAGCGGTAGTGGGTGACGTGGTGCAGGGCGACGTGGATGGACAAGGGTATTGCTCCGGGACGCTGAAGGCGTGCAGTGTCGGGGATGCAAGGTCCGGGCCAGTGGGGACCGGCACCCTCAGGGACGTGTCATCCAGTAGCGTGGCCGCTCGGCGCGTGCGCAGCGCCCATCGGCCTGGTCAGAGCGCCAGCTCCACGCGCCGCAGCGGTCGGTGCGCAGCACCTCGATGCCTCTGGCCTCGTAGCGCGCCACCACGTCGGGCGCGGGGTGGCCGAAGCGGCTGCGGTAGGCCGCCTGCACCAGCGCCACGCGCGGGGCCACAGCCTCCAGGAAGGCGGGGGTGGACGAGGTGCGGCTGCCATGGTGAGGCACCAGCAGCACCTCGGAGTTCAGCACAGGGCTCTGGAGCGCCGGGTCCGGCCCTGCCGCGGCACGGGCCACCAGCGCGGCCTCCTGTGCCGCTTCGATGTCGCCCGTCAGCAGCAGGCTGCGGCCCTCGGCGTCGCTCACCCGCAGCACGCAACTCAGCGCGTTGGGCCGCGCGGGCAAGAGGCCTGGCGGTGGATGCTCAGCCGACAGGGGGTGCAGCATCTCGAAGCGCACGCCGTCCCAGTCCCAGCGCTGTCCGGCATCGCAGCGCTGGTGGTCCGGCAGCATGGCGCGCAAGGGGTGAAAGGTCTCCAGCGAACTGCTGAGCTGGCGCACGGGCAGCGCCTTCATCAGCGAGGCCGCACCGCCCACGTGATCCAGGTCGCGGTGGCTCAGCACCAGCAGGTCCACGGCGCGCTCGCCCCGTGCACGCAACAGCGGCAGCAGCACGCGCTGACCGGCATCGGCCTCGGGGGTGTACTGCGGTCCGGCGTCGTACAGCAGCAGGTGTCCAGCCGTGCGCACCAGCACCGCCGTGCCCTGCCCCACGTCCACCACCACCGTCTCGAACCGCCCCGGCGGCGGCCGGTCCACTTGCGGCAACAGCAAGGGCAGCACCAGCGGCAGGCCCAGCACGCGCAGCCGCCAGGGCAGCGGCATCACCAGCAACGCGCCGCCCAGCAGGCCGGCGGCCACCGCCCAAGGCGGCGCGGCAGCAGCGTTCCACATCGCCAGCGGCCAGGCGGCCATGCCCTGCAGCAGCGCCGTCAGGCCTTGCACGCCCCAGGCCGCCACGGTCCACAGCGGGGGGAGGATCAAGCCGGCCAGGGCCAGCGGGGTGATCAACAGCGTGACCAGTGGAATCGCCACCAGGTTCGCGAGGAATCCCACGATCGACACCTGCTGGAAGAACACCAGCGTCAGCGGCGTGAGGCCGGCAGTGGCGATGGCCTGGGTGCGCAGCAGGGGGGCGAGGTGCGCGCTCCAGGCAGCCCGCACGGTCGAGCTCCAGCTCTGCCTCTGCGCGGGTGTACCGAAGGTCGCGGCGCTGGCCTCCCCCGCAGCCAGGCCACGGGGCGGCGGCCGATACGCCGGGTCGGACGCCATCAACATCGCCACGGCGAAGAACGAGAGCCAGAAGCCGGGCTGGCCCACCGCCCAGGGATCCATGAGCGTCACGGCCACCGCCGAGGCCAAGAGCACCAGCGGCCCTGGCCAATGGCGCCCGGCCAGGCGCAGCGCGACCACCACAGCCAGCATCAGCACGGTGCGCTGCGCCGGCACACCCCAGCCGGCCACGGCGGCGTAGGCCGCGGCCAGCACCAACCCGCCCACCAGGGCCGCCGTCTGCGCCGGCATCCACAGCATCAGCCACGGGCTGCGGCGCCAGGCCCAACCGACGCCCGCCGCTGCCAGCCAGGCCCACATGGTGACGTGGAGTCCGCTGATGCTCATGAGGTGCGCCACCCCCGTGGTGCGGAACAACTCCCAGCCCTCGCCGTCAATGGCTGCCTGATCCCCCACCGCCAGCGCGGCCAGCACACCGGCGGCCGCCGGGTCAGCCACGCGCAGCAGGATCGCGTCGCGCCAGTGCTGGCGCAGCCGCTCCAGCGGGTGGGCTGCGGCCACCGCCAGGCGCTGCGCACCCGGACGCACGTGGCCGGTGGCCCGCAGGTCCTGCTCGAACAGCCAGCGCTCCAGGTCGAAGCCGTGCGGATTCACCGCCCCGTGAGGACGCTTGAGGCGCACGGGCAGGCGCCAGCGGTCACCCGCCACCAAGGGCGTCGATGGTCGGCTCAGGACGGTGTCGACGTCCCAGCCCTGAAACCAGCCCAGGGACACGCGCTGCGGCACGTTCACAGGGCGGGCGGCGTTGGCAGAACCCGGACGTTTGTCCAGCCACTCTGCTGCCTCCACCTCGAACACGAAGCGCACCCCCACGGCGCTCACGCGCGGCAACTCCGCCACCGTGCCGGTGACCACCAGGTCCTGGCCCTCCAGTTCCGGGGCCAGCGCCTGCTGCAGCCGGGCCTGGGCGCGCAGGTCCGCATGGAACCAGCCCAGGCCTAAGACGCCCAGCAGAGTCAGACCCGCCAGGAAAGCCGGGAGCAGGCGGGAAGGAAGCCTGGGCGCGCGCCGCCCAGCCCCCCAGGCCCTCAGGCCCCAGGCACCAACCCCTGACGCGAGGGCCGCGCCCGCCAGACCCGCCCAGGCCTGCGGGTCGGACGGCAGCGTGGCCTGCTGCATCTGCAGTGCCGTGCCGGCCAGCCAGGCCAGGGCCAGCAGGGCCGTCCAGGCCGCGGAGCCGCCCACCCGCAGGCCGGCGGTGCTTGCAAGGCCGGCGGTGCCTGCGGACGGCGCTGTGTGCATCAGAACTCCCGGGCCCGGAACGTCCGCCAGGCCAAGCCGGCCAAGTGTAGGATTCCACGGCTCAGCACCCGCTACCCCTCTTCACCCCCTCGCCCCTCCCCCCTCCCCCCTCACCCCTCACCCCTTCTTCACCCCTTCTTCACCCCACCGGACCCACCTCATGACCATCGCCCAACGCCTTGCCGACCTCGGCATCACCCTGCCCGCCGTGGCCGTGCCCGCGGCGGCCTATGTGCCTTTCGTCCGCACGGGCAACCTTGTCTTCGTGTCGGGCCACATCGCCAAGCAGGAGGGCAAGGCCTGGGTGGGTCAGCTGGGCCTGACGATGACCACGGCCGAAGGTCAGCAGGCCGCACGCGCCGTGGCCATCGACCTCATGGGCACGCTGCAGGCCGCGGCGGGCGATCTGACGAACATCAAGCGCATCGTCAAGGTGCTGAGCCTGGTCAACAGCACGCCGACCTTCACCGAGCACCACCTGGTGACGAACGGCTGCTCCGAGCTGCTGGTGCACGCATTCGGTGCCGAGGTGGGCGCCCATGCGCGCTCCGCCTTCGGCGTGGCGCAACTTCCCCTGGGGGCCTGCGTGGAGGTCGAGCTGGTCGCCGAGCTGGCGTGATCGCCGGGCTGTCTTTGCATCCTGCACGCCGCCATGAACAGCCTGCTTGACCGCCCGGCAGCCTTGCTGCTGCTGGTGGCCGGGGCCAGTCTGACGGCCATCGGTGCCGCGCTGGTGTCGCAACACGTGTTCGACATGCAGCCCTGCCCCTGGTGCGTGCTGCAGCGCGCGGTGTTCGCTGCCATCGCCCTGGTGGCCCTGGCGGGGGCCTGGCTGCCGCGGCGGCTGGCCAAGGCCGGTGCGCTGCTGGTCACGGCGCTGCTGGCCGCCGCGGGCATGGCCGCAGCGCTGTGGCAGCACCTGGTGGCCAAGTCCTCGTCATCGTGCAACCTGACGCTGGCCGACCGCATCATCAGCGGACTGCAACTCGACGCTCTGGCGCCGGAGGTGTTCGCGCCGCGGGCCTCCTGCGCAGACGCCGCCGTGAACCTGCTGGGCCTGCCCTACGAGTTCTGGAGCCTGGGCCTGTTCGCAGCGCTGGGCGGGGCTGCGGCCTGGACGCTGGTGCGGCTGTGGGCCCCCGGCGGGTCCCGGCGGGGCGGGCCATCAGGGTAAGCCTTGATGTCACGTCCCGGACAGGCTGATAGCGTACTCCTCGCGTGAGCCCGCCCCCCAGGCACAGCTCGCCAGGGGGGACAAAAAATGGGCACACAAGCCTCGTCCACAAGGACCGACGACAACGAACAAATGGTGAAGGCGTTCATCCATGAGCGCTTCATCGAACTGTTCCTGAGCCAGAACAAGCGCTCGCAGCTGAGCCTGATGGGGGCGGCGGTCTTCATCTTCATCACCTGGTCCCTCAGCAGCCGTTCCCCCTGGATCGTCGCCTGGCTCTTCAGCGTGATGCTGTTCGCGCTGTGGCGGCTGCGCTGGACGGCCGGCGTGCTCCAGGCGCAAGGGGGCCGCCACGCCGAGCTCAAGGTGGGCCTTCTGATGGCCGGCGGCGGCGTGCTGATGGCCGTGTCGGTGCTGGGCTTTGGCGGCATGAGCGACCTCGGCCACGCCGCTGTCTCCATCATCCTGCTGGCCGTGGCCACGGGCTCCGTCATCAGCACCGCAGGCTACCGGGGCGTTTTCCTCGCCTATGCGGTGCCCATGCTGCTGCCACTGGCAGTGGGCTGGGCGCTCTCCCCGCACGACCCCGCCGAGGCCACCATCCACTGGGGCCTGAGCGTGCTGATCCTCATCTACCTGGCCTTCCTGGTGGGCGTGGCCAAACAGCAGGCCGCGGTGTTCGAGGACTCCTGCCGCATCCGCTTTGCCGAGAAGAAGCTCAACGCCCAGTTGCAGCGTGCGCTGGAGAACGAGAGCGAGGCGCACCGGGCCAAGACCCATTTTCTGGCCGCCGCCAGCCACGACCTGCGCCAGCCCATCCACAGCATGAACGTGCTGGTGGCGGCACTGAGCATGCGCCCGCTGGACGAGCGCGGGCAGCAGATCACGCACTTGCTGGCCAATGTCAACAAGACCCTGGCCGCGCAGCTGGACGCGCTGCTGGACATCTCGCGGCTGGACGCCGGCACGGTGGAAGTGGCCCACCGACTGCAGCACCTGGACCGCCTGGTGACCGAGCACTTCCAGCTGATGGAGAACGCAGCGCGAGATCGCGGGCTGCGGTGCTCGCTGCAGGTGGACGGGCCGGTGCCGGTGTGGACCGACCCCGGGCTGCTGCTGCGCGTGATCAGCAATCTCACCGATAACGCCATCAAGTACAACCGCCAGGAGGGCGAGGTGCGCCTTCGCGTCTGGCGCGAGGGCGACCGGGCCTGCCTGAGCGTGGCCGACACCGGCATCGGCATCCCCGTGGCCGAGCAGCCCAAGGTGTTCCGCGAGTTCTACCAGGTGGACAACGTGGAGCGGGACCGCACCAAGGGGCTGGGCCTGGGGCTGTCCATCGTGCAGCGGCTGTCGGCGCTGCTGGACATCCAGGTCGCCCTGGCGTCCACCGCGGGTCAAGGCACCGAAATCACCCTGCGCATGCCGCTGGCCGCGCAGGCAGGCGCGCCGGCCGCGCCAGCCGCCACCACAGGCGAGGGTTCCGCCGGGCAGGCACCGAGCGGGCTGCGGGTGCTGGTTGTGGACGACGACGCACAGGTGCGCCAGAGCATGGAATTGCTGCTCACCGAAGTGGGCTGTCAGGTCTATCTGGCCACGGGCACCGCCCAGGCCTGCGAGATCGCGCGCCGTCACACCCTGGACGTGCTGCTCAGCGACATGCGCCTGCTGGCCGGCGACGACGGCCTGAAGGTGCTGCAGTCGGTGCGCGCCCTGCAGCCGGGCCTGCCGGCGGTGCTGATCACCGGGGAAACGGGGCCCGAGCAGTTGCGGCTGGCCCGGGGCGCGGGCGTGCCGCTGCTGCACAAGCCCGTCCATCTCGACGCGCTGCGCGCCGTGCTGCCGTCCGGCGCCCGTCTCGCCTGGCCGGCTGCGAAGCCACCGGTGATGCCCGCAGCCTGAGCTTGCCGGCGCGGGAGCAAGACTTGGCATTGACACCCCTGCTCGGCCGCGGTCTGCACGCGCTGTGGTCAGACCAGGCCGAGCCCGGGTCTGACGGCGATCGCCCGCAGCCCTGGGATGTGGTCATCGTCGGCACCGGCTACGGCGGCAGCGCCGCCGCCGCCGCACTGGCCGGCAGCAGGGTGGCCGACGGTCGCGGCGGATACCGGCCCGTTCGGCTGTGCATCCTTGAGCGCGGCCAGGAGTTGCGTCCGGGGGACTTCCCCTCCCGGATGGCCGACCTGCCCGGGCACCTGCGCATCGGCCAGCAGGCCACGGGCGAGGTGGGGGGGCAGGCCGAGGGCCTGTTCGACCTGCGCGTGGGCGATGACGTGATGGCCCTGGTGGCCAATGGCGTGGGCGGTGGCTCGCTGATCAACGCCGGCGTGCTGCTGGAGCCGCAGCCGAACGACCTGCGCCGGGCCCACTTTGCCTCCCAGGTGCGCGAGTTGCAGCAGGCGGGCTGGTACCCCCGTGCGCGCACGGCCCTGGGCGGCGAGTTGCCAGGGCGCCTGAACACCATCGCCCTGCACCCCGAGCACGCCCGCGAACCCCTGGCCAAGGCCCAGGCCCTGAGAACCCTGGCCGGGCGGCATCTGCCGGTGCAGGAGGTGCCGATGACGGTGGCCATGACCGCCAGGCCCAACGCCGCCGGCGTGGCACTGCCCGGCTGCACCCTGTGCGGCGACTGCATGACGGGCTGCAACGTGGGCGCCAAGGATTCGCTCGACGTGAACCTGCTGCGCCAGGCCGTGGACGCCGGGGCGCAGTTGTTCACCGGCGCCAGCGTCAGCCGGCTGAGGCTGGCACAGGACCGGGAAGCGAAGCCGCGCTGGACGCTGGAAGTGCTGCACACCCGGCATGACCTGCAGGCGCGCGAGGCCGGGCCGCTGGAACTGCAAGCGCGCCACGTCATCCTGGCCGCAGGCACCTTCGGCAGCACCGAGATCCTGCTGCGCTCCCGGGATACCGGGCTGCCGCTCTCGCCACGGCTGGGCGAGCGCTTTTCCTGCAACGGCGACAACATCGCGGCGGTGCACCGCCTGCCCCGGGCTGCCCACCCAGGGGCCGACGAGTCCGCCGCTCTGGACACCCGCCGGGTGGGCCCCACCATCACCACGGCCATCGCCTTCGGGGCGCAGCCCCAGCGCGGCAGCCGGCCCTTCTGGCTGCAGGAGTTCTCGGTACCCGGCGCCCTGCGCTGGCTGTTCCAGCAGACCGTGACCACGGGCCACGCCGTGCACCAGTTGCCGCAGGCCGACCTGGCGCGCCACGGGCCCGGCGCTGACCCGATGGCCGACCCCGCCGCCGTGGACCCCGAGGCCATGGAGCGCACGTTGCTGGTGGGCCTGATCGGTCACGATGATGCAGACGGGGTGCTGAAGCTGCCTCACGCGTTCACGGCACCGTCTTCCCAGGCACCCGCCCTGGGCACGTTGCGGGTGCACTGGCCCCAGGCGAGGCTTTCTCCCACGCTGGACACCGCCAGCGCCGCCGCACAGCGCCAGGTAGACCATCTGCGCAGCCTGCGGCGGGAGGCCACCGAGGGGGACACCGAGGGGGGCGGACAGGCGCCCATCGACGGCCCGCACTGGGTGCCCAACCCGATGTGGCGCCTGCTGCCCGATGAACTGAGCATGCTGACCGAACAGCCGCGCGGGCCCGTGCTGACGGTCCATCCGCTGGGCGGCTGCCCCATGGGCGAGAGCGCCCGCGAGGGCGTGGTCGATGCCTGCGGGCGCGTGTTCGATGGCCGGGACGCCCAGGGCCTGCAGGTGTTGCCGGGCCTGGCCGTGCTGGACGGCGCGATCATCCCCGAGTCCCTGGGCGCCAACCCCTCCTTGACCATCGCCGCGCTCGCCCTGCGCGGCGCGCAGGCGCTGCGCGCTGACTGGGGCCTGATCGAAGGGCCGGCGTCGCACCTCGAAGCGGACCATCACCAGCCGCGACCCATGGGCGCACCGCGCCCACCCCTGCCCGCCCACGCCCGCCCGCAGCCCACGCGCATCGGCGTCATCGAACGACTGACCGGGCCGGTCTGGCTCGACTTGGGCGACCGCCCCGGCGGCGCCCGCCCGTGGGTGGTGGAATGGACCCTGGAGTACCGGCCCGCGCGCCTGGACGCCCTGGCCACCACGCTCGACCGCCGGCTGCAGGTGGACGAGGCATCCGCCCACAGCCGCGTGCGCTTGTACGAGGCCACCACCTGGGAAGACCGCAGCCTGGCCGGACAGGCCGACGAGGTGCGGCATCGCCACGCCGTGCTGGAGGCCCAGGTGTCGGGCAGCCTGCGTTTCCTGCACCGGGAGGACTCCTTCGCCCTGCAGCGTATCGTGCGCGGCCTGCGGGCCTGGGTGCGCCACCGGGGACTGCGCGACCTGTACCAGCGCTTCACCGACCCCGGTCCTCAACCCGGTACCGGGCTGGGCGCACTGGTGACGGGCCTGCTGCGCACGGCCAGCCGCGCGGGCGAAGTACGCCGCTTCGACTACGACCTGCGCGTGGTTGAAGTGCTGCGATGCACCTTGAGCGATGCCGATGGCCGCCAGCCCAGGCCTTTCGTCCCTGGCGATGTGCTGCAGGGCCACAAGCGCCTGACCTATGCCGTGGCCGGAAATCCGTGGCGGCAGTTGACGGAACTGCGGGTCACCCGGATGCCGGGCCTGCCCGCATCCGGCCCGTGGCGCGGCGGCACCCTGGTGCTGGACCCCCGCTTCCTGGCCAGCCGGCAGACCCCGCTGCTGCGCATCGTCGAGCAGCAGGACCAGGTGCAGGCCCTGGCCGACCTGGCGGGCTTCGGGCTGACGATGCTGCGCCTGCTGGCCTCCATCCACCTGTGGACCTTCCGCAAGCCCGACACGCCGCTGACACGCGAGCCCGTGCGCCTGCCCCAGCCCATTGCCGGCCTGCCGCCACCGCAGATCACCGAGTGGCCCGTGGCACCCGCAAGCAAGGACAGGCCCGAGGCCCGGGTGCGCCTGACGCGCTATCCGCCTCCCACCGGCGCCGTCCCGGCCCCGGCCCTGGTGATGATCCACGGCTACAGCGTCAGCGGCAACACCTTCACCCACGAGAGCCTGCGCCCCAGCGCCGCCGAGTGGTTCCACCGCCAGGGGCGCGACGTGTGGGTGCTGGACCTGCGCAGCAGCAGCGGCCTGCCCACCGCCTTGGTGCCCTGGACGCTGGAAGAGGTGGCGCTGGTGGACATTCCCGCTGCGCTGCTGCACGTGCGGCAGGTGACGGGCGCGCCGGTGGACGTGCTGGCGCACTGCATCGGCTGCGTGATGATGTCCATGGCCCTGCTGTCACGCCCGCAGGAGTTACGGAAGCGGGCCCACAGCCTCGACCGCCCGGACCCGCTGGACGGTGCGCAGCAGGCCGCCCTGGCAGCCTTCAACGGCGAAAGCGGCGAAGGCCACCCGCACCCCACCGTGCGACGACTGGTGCTGAGCCAGAAGGGCCCGGTGCTGCGCTATACCGACGCCAACGTGCTGCGCGGCTGGGTGATGCAGTTCGCGCGACGCTGGCTGCTGCGCGATGGCTTCCAGTTCAGGCCCTCGGCCCAGCCCGGCGCAGGCGAACAACTGATGGACCGCCTGCTGTCCAGCCTGCCCTACCCCGACGCCGACTGGCGCGTGGAGAACCCGGTGTGGCCCTGGCGCCGCACACCCTGGACGGCCACGCGCCACCGCATGGACGTGCTGTACGGTCGCGATTTCGAGGCCCCGGGCCTGAGCCGCGCCGCCCTGGAGGCCATCGACGACCTGTTCGGTCCGATCCATCTGGACACGGTCTCGCAGACCATCCATTTCACCCAGGCCGACCAGGCCACGGACCACAGCGGCGCCGGCGACTACGTCACGCCGCAGCGGCTGCGCGAGCGCTGGTCGGGCATCGAGACCCTGGCCCTGCACGGCCGCGACAACGGCCTGGCCGATGTCTTCACCCAGCGCCTGCTGGGCCTGCACCTGGGCGCCGCGGGTGTGCCCGTCATTGCCCGCACCTTCGACGGCATGGGCCACCAGGACCTGCTGATCGGCCAACGCTCGGCGCAGGTGTTTGCGGAAGTGGAGCGCTTTCTGCGGCAGGGTGTGGCCGGATTCGGTGCTCCTTCGCCAGACCTTCAGGCGCGGATGCGGTCGCAGCTTCAGCCGCAGCCGGTGGCACAGCAGGCCGAAGCCGTGATCCGCCCGCCCTGGCTGGGTCCGCGCCTGGATGTGCTGGCCCCGCCGCGGTTCAGTTCCGGCACCACCTTGCTGCGGGTGGCCGCCATGCCGCCGCTGGACGCCGGCCTGGCGCGCCTGGCGCTGGTGCCGGTGCAGCGCACGGCGCAGGGCTGGTGCGTGGCCCAGGGCCGGTTCGGCCTGTCACGCGCACCGGGCCACAGCCGGCAATGGCAGTTCGTGCATGCCGGGCGGCTGGTGCAGTCGGGCCTCCCGCCAGACGGGAACACCTCAGGGTCGCCCCCGCCAGACGGCTGGCTGGCCCTGATGGTCTACCCTCCGGCCGAGCAGGCCGACCTGCCCATGGATGTGCCCTGGCCCGGTCTGCAGGGACCGCCGCCGCTGGCGCACCAGGCCGGGCCACCCCCCAACCGCAAGACGGGCGGGCGCATCCGCCAGGCGCTGAACGGCATCCGGCGCTGGCTGCAGAGCGCCGGCGCCGAGGACATCGAGGCCTGCCTGGTGCCGCGCCAGGCCTTGCAGCGCCTGGCAGACCGGCTGCCCCGTCCTGGACCGGCGCCCCATCATCCAGAGGCCGCCCAGGCTCCAACCCGTGTGCACCTGGCCGTGGGGAGTTGCCAGTACCCGCAAGGGCCACTGGACAGCGCCCCGGCGCAGGCCAGCCTGCAGCGCATGGCGCAGCGGGCCGACCAGGGCGAACTGGACCTGGCGCTGTTCCTCGGGGACCAGATCTACGCAGACGCCACCGCGGGCCTGGTGGACCCCACGCGCCGAGATGAGCGCTACGAGATCCCGCACGAACGCGCCCAGCGCGCGCCAGGCATGCGCCGCGTGCTGGCCCGCCTGCCGAGCGTGATGTTGCTGGACGACCATGAACTGGTGGACAACTGGGAGCCCCGCCCCCCAGGTGCCGACCCCGACCTGCCCCTGTGGCGCAGCCGGCAGGACGCCCTGTGTGACGGCCGCTGGGGCTATTGGAAGTACGAGCGCCTGCGCCCCCAGCAGCGCTACCAGCCCCTGCGTGACCTGGCCGACAAGGCCTTCCGCTTCGCCGGCCTGCCCATCTACCTGGCCGATACTCGCATGGGCCGCCAGACTCGCAGCGCTGCCACGTCCTCAGGTACTCGGCACATTCTGAGCACCTGCACGAACCCGTCCACGCCAGGGCAGTTCGAGCAACTGGAAGACTGGCTGCTGCAACACAAGGATGAAGCCAAGGTGGTGGCCACCCCGTCCCTGCTGCTGCCCCGACACGCTGAAGGGGTGCAGGACCGCAGCGACGCGGGGCGCAGCGATGCCTGGGACGGCTACCCGGCAAGTCTGGATCGCCTCCTGGACTTTCTGATGCGCCACCAGATCCAGCACACAGTATTCCTGTCGGGTGACGAACACCATGCGCTGGTGTGCGAGGCGACGCTGGCGCCGCCCCCGATCCGGCAGGACCGATGGAAGGAGGTGCGACTGACCTCTGTCCACAGTTCGGCCCTGTACGCGCCCCTGCCGTTCGCCAATGGCCACCCGGCCGACCTGTCGGACCAGGCCTTCGTCACCGTGGGTGGCACCCGGGTGACCATGCGCACGCGCTGCGCGCCGCCGGGCGACGGGTGGGCCCGGGTCAGCCTCACGCCGGGGACCGGGCCCGGGGATCTGGAAGTGGAGTTCGTCAAGGCGCGTCCGCCGCAAGACGGCGCCTGAACGCGCGCCGGGAATTCAGCGGAAGCGCACTCCCATCCTGGCCAGCAGGTACACCGCCTCGGTGCGGTTCTGCAGGCCCAGTTCCCTGAAGATGGCGTAGGCGTGCTGCTTGACCGTGCCTTCGGCGATGTCCAGCTCGCGGGCGATCTCCTTGTTGGACAGACCGCGCACGATGTGCCCCAACACCTGCACGTGCCGGGTGGTCAGGTCCGGGAAGGCGGCGCCGATCTCGGTCAGCGCGGCGCCGCTGCCGCTGCGGGCGCTCGCTTCAGACGACAGCGCGTCCGACGCGAAGGCACGGCTGAAAAATGGGGCCTCCGGCAGGCGCGCCGCGTCCGCGGCCAGTGCCGCCTCTGGCAGGGAGATGCCGCCGCGGGCGACGATGTCCAGCGCCTGGATCATGGCCTCGGGCGAGGACTCCTTGGGCACAAAGCCCACGGCGCCGGCGTCAATGGCGCGGCGCACGAGATCAGGATGCGCTTCACCCGAGACGATCACCACCCGCGCCTGCGGCAGCACCTCGTGCAGTTGCCCGATCAGCGTCACGCCGGAGGGTTCGCGGCCCAGGTGCCAATCCAGCAGCACCAAGACATACGGGATCCTGGCCGCCTGTTGCAAGGCCTGCGTCCCGCTGGCGGCACAGTCCACCTCGCCCAGGCTGCCGGTGGCCTGCAACAGCAGGCGAAGGCCGGCACTGAACAGCAGATGGTCGTCAACGATGAGCGAATGCATGATGATCGCCACGATAGCAGCCGGCCCGGACGATCAGCATCACAGCCCTGGCCCTATGCGGGGCACCTGAATGGGGGGGGAAGGGGGAGGGGGGGGAAGGGGGAGGGGAGCGAAACGAGCACAGATGGGGGGGCGCAGGGCCAGTGCAGGGCCAGTGCGGGGGCCACCGGCGGCTGGCCGATCCACTTGCGCATGCGCAATCCCGGCCCCCTGCCCCGCAGGTGCAATGCTGTCATCGGATATGCCCGCTGACCACGGGCGCGCTGCCGTCCTACCGTACGAACAACACCCACGAACGCCACCTGAAGTTCATCAGAACAGTCCCCGCATCATGCCTTGCCGAAACCTTCATCCCCTTCGCTACCTGCAGCCCCATCACGCCGTGGTCGCCCTGACGCTGGCGGCTTGGTTTCCAGCCGCCATGGCCATTGAGCGCGGCACCTCAGCCGCAGGCGTCTCTTACGCCAGTGGCGGCGTCAGTCACTCGGAATTGCAGGAATTGCACGCACAGCGCCTGGACTACAGCTTCTGGCTCACCACCGCCGCCATGAAGAGCGGCGCGCACCTGGCCGGCGTGGCCGTTCGCATCACGCCATTGCGTGACACGGCGCCCGTGCTGGACCACACCACGGGCGGGCCGTGGCTGTTTGCCGCCCTGCCGCCGGGCCGCTACCAGGTCGAAGCAAACTTCCAGCCCTCGCCCGACCGCCCGACCCAGGTGCGTCGAGGCCTGACCACCATCCATCCGGGCGACCATCACCAGATGGTGCTGTACTTCGACACGGGCGACGAGGTGGGCGCGGACCACATGCCTGCGGTGCCGGGCAACCCTTACGGTGCGGGAGGTGCCAGACCCTGAACCTGCGGCGGCTTCACGCGGGCGCCGCGGTCTCCTCGTCGGCATAACGCGCCGCGATACGCCGGAAATCCTCCCGCACCGCTTCGAAGGCCGCCACCACCTCCGGGTCGAAGTGCCGGCCTCCTGACTCCAGGATGATCTTCACCGAGGCCTCGTGGCTGAAGGCCGGCTTGTAGACCCGGCGGCTGATCAGCGCGTCGTACACATCCGCCAGGGCCATCAGGCGCGCCGACAACGGGATGGCGTCGCCCTTCAAGCCCTCGGGATAACCGCTGCCGTCCCACTTCTCCTGGTGCGACAGCGCGATTTCCTTGGCAAAGCGCAGAAACGGCACCGGCCGGCCGATGGACTGCTCGGCGCTCTCAATGGCTTCGCGTCCCAGCGTGGTGTGCGTCTTCATGATCTCGAACTCCTGCGCGTCCAGCGGGCCGGGCTTGAGCAGGATGTGGTCCGGGATGCCCACCTTGCCGATGTCGTGCAAGGGCGCAGACTTGAACAGCAGGTCGATGTTGCGATCGTCCAGCAGGGACTCGAAGGACGGGTGGTGGCGCAACTGCTCGGCCAGGCGCCTGACATAGTGCTGAATACGCCGCAGATGGTTGCCGGTCTCGTTGTCGCGCGTCTCGGCCAGCGACGCCATGGACAGCACCAGTGCATCCTGCAGGTCCTGGATCTCCGCGGTGCGGCGCGCCACCTCGGCCTCCAGCACATCGGACTTGCCGCGCAGGAAGTCCGTCATGGACTTGGACATCAGGTGCGCCTGGATGCGCGCCTTCACCACCATCGGATTGATCGGCTTGCCAATGTAGTCCACCGCCCCCAACGACAAGCCATGGGTCTCGTCCTCTGCGTCGGTGCGGGCCGTCAGAAAGATCACGGGAATGGGCTCGGTGGCCGGGTCGGCCTTCAGGCGGCGGCAGACCTCGTAGCCGTCCAGGCCCGGCATCATCACGTCCAGCAGGATCAGCGCCGGCGGCTCACCGCTGTGCACCAGTCGCAGCGCCCGCTCGCCGCTGTTCGCCACTTTGACACGGTAGTCATCCTTCAGCAAGGCCGTCATCACCGTCAGGTTACCCGGCGTGTCGTCCACCACCAGGATGGACGGCTTGTCGTGCACGACGAAGAAAGGTTGAGCGGACATGGTCAGGATGATGCGTCGCGGCGCGGCTGCCGCACCGCATCTTGTAACAGTCGCAAGGCCTCGTCAAAGTCGAAGCGCTGGAGACTGCCCTTGAGCGCATTGGTGGCGGCGGGCCCGAGCGCCTGCCGCACCAGGGGCTCCTGCGCAGCCACCCACTCGATCACCTCCGGGTCCCCTTCCTGCAGCAACTGACGCAGGCGGGCCGCCACAACGGGCCAGGACCCTAGGTCCGCGGCCTGATCCGACGTCGACACCACCCAGGACTGCACCACCGCCGCCAGGAGTGCCGGGTCCATGGGCTTGGTGATGAAGTCATTCATCCCGGCCTCCAGGCAGTCCTGACGGTCCTTTTCCATCGCATTGGCCGTCATCGCCACGATGGGAAGGCGCAGACCCTCGGGCAATTGCCGGATGGCGCGGGTGGCGCTAAGGCCATCCATCACGGGCATCTGCATGTCCATCAGCACCAGGTCGTAGGCCTGCACACGCACCAAATCCAGGGCCTGCTGCCCATCCAGCGCCACATCCACCTCGAACCCCTGGTTGCGCAGCAACTCACGGGCGATCTGCAGGTTCACCTCGTTGTCGTCCACCGCCAGGATGCGGCCGAGGGCGGTTCCGGTGGCGGCCCCGGTAGCGCGGGCGTCATGGGCAGCGGCGGCGCGAGGCGCCACCCCTTCGGCCGTGTGGGGCACCGGCTTCAGCGCAGGCTGCGGCTGCTGGGTTCGCCCCAGGCGGACTGTGAACCAAAAAGTGGAGCCCTCTCCCAGCTGGCTGCAGACACCGACCTCGCCTCCCATGCGTTCCGCGAGCTTGCGTGAAATCGCCAATCCCAGCCCCGTGCCACCGTAGCGCCGGCTGGTGGAAGAGTCGGCCTGATGAAAACTCTGGAACAGTTCTGCGGCCTGCTCCGGGGTGAGGCCAATGCCGGTGTCGCGCACGGCAAAGCGCAGGGTCACGTGATCGGGTTCCAAATGCTGCACCGACACCGACACCTGGATCTGGCCCTGGTGCGTGAACTTGACCGCGTTGTTGCCGTAGTTGATGAGCACCTGGCCGAGGCGCAAGGGGTCGCCCACCACGAAGTCAGGCACATCGGGCGCCACCTCCAGGATCAGTTCCAGCCCCTTGGCCTGGGCGCGGTCGGAGATCAGGTTGCTGAAGTTGTCCAGCACCGTGGCGATGGAGAAGTCGATGAGCTCCAGGCTGAGCTTGTCGGCCTCGATCTTGGAGAAGTCCAGGATGTCGTCGATGATGCCCAGCAGGTGGCGCGAGGACTGCTGAATCTTCTGCAGATAGTCCAGCAGGCGCGCATCCTGGGTGCCGCGCAGAGCCAGGTGGGTCATGCCCACGATGGCGTTCATGGGCGTGCGGATCTCGTGGCTCATGTTGGCCAGGAAGTCACCCTTCATGCGCGATGCGTCCTCGGCCCGTTCCTTGGCTTCGCGCAGTTCGCCTTCCTGGGCCTTCAGCCGCTCGTTCGCCTGTGCCAGATCGGCCGTGCGCTGCAGCACCCTGAGTTCCAGGGAGTCGTTCAACTCCCGGTAGGCCTGCTCGGCACGCTGTCGCTGCGTGACATCGCGCAGGATGACCGTCACCAGGTCTTCGCCCTGCGTGCGCATGCGCGAAAAGGAGGCGTCTGCCGCAAACACCTCACCGTCACTGCGCACGCCCCGCACGAGGCTCGGCACCCCCACGACGGCGGGGCCGGGCTCCAGTCCGCCCGCGTGCTCCGGATGGCGCAGGTGGAGGGGCCAGTGGTTCTCGGGCAGCAGTTCCGACAAGGGCCGCGCCGCCAGATCAGACGGGGTGTAGCCGAACATCTTGGCTCCCGCAGGGTTGATCATGCGGATGCGGAAGGCGTCATCCACGGTGATGATGCCGTCCGTGGCAGCCTCGACCACGGCCGTGTGGCGGGCGGCGCTGGCCTGCAGTTCCTGTCGCGCCTGCTGGATGCGCGTCGTCATCTCGTTGAAGTTGCGGGCCAGTTCGGCCACCTCGCGCGGACCGTTCACGGGCACGGGCTCGAGCACCTCTCCGTGGGCCGCGAAATCCAGGCTGGCCTGCTCCAGGCGCGCCAACGGCCGGGTCACGCGCGACCTCATCAGCCAGGCCAGCACCAGCATCACGACGGCAGACATGGCGATCTGGCGCGCCAGGTGCAGCAGCGATTCGTGACGCGAGGCCTCGATCTGGTGCGTCAGGTCCAGATCGACCAGCACGGCACCCTGGGCCAGATTGTGGACACGGTCTTCGGGGGAGTGGTAGTCGTAGGGCACGACGATCCGCACACGCCTGCTATCGGCCGATTCCTGCACCTCGCGGGCATACCTGGCCACCACGCGCTGCAGCAGGGCGTCGTCGAAGTCCGGGATGACCTTGGCTGCAGGCTCACCGCGCCAGGCCAGGCGGCTGGCCAGCACCACCGACCCGTCAGGGTCGATCACGGCAATGAGGCCTACGTTGTCCCCAGCGGCTTCCAGCGTCAGATCCGACGCCAGTGTGGACTGCGTGCCCAGCGATGCCCGTTCGGCGCTGCGTGCAATCTCCGAGGCCGAGGCCATGCCGTCCCGACGGGCCTCCCGCAGCAGATCGGCCTGAAAGCGGTAGAACGAGTCCAGGGTGGCCATGACGAGCGCCAGGGCCAGCACCGCCATCAGAGCCAGGGGCAGCGCCACCTGCAGGGTGAAGACTCGGCCGGTGCGCATCAGGCTTGCGGAAGGAACCGGGTATCGAGCAGGTCCTGCAGCGGCGCAACCCGCTGAAGCTGCCTCCTGGCCACCAACCCCTGTTGCAGCGCTTGCTGCGCCACATCGAACGGCCCGCCGGGGCGCAGCAACGCTCGGTGTGCCGCGGCCAAAGGCAAGCGCTGGCCCCGAAAGCTCAGTGCCAGCTGTTCGATGGAGGGCTCCTGCAGCAGAAAGGGCTCATGGTGCAGGCGCAGGCGCGGCGCCATCCGGCGGCACGCGCCTTGCGGGTCGCGTTGGAACTGGTCCACGGCGTTCCAATGCGCGGTCACCAGCCGGCGCACCGTCTCGGGCTGCGCCTGAAGCGATTGCGACCTGACGGCCAGCACGCTCAACAAGCGGTCTGGCAGGCGGGTGCTGTCGAAGACGCGCTCAGCGCCCAGCGCTTCGAACTGCGAAACCCAGGGCTCGGCCGCCACCACCGCGTCCACGCCCCCGGCACGAAGCTGCGCGAGCGCCTGCTCGGCGGTCACGGAAACACGCATCACCTCATCCTGGCGAAGAGACGCCGCGGCGAGCGCAGCCTCCAGCACCACCATGCCTGTCGACGGGTCCACCACGGCGATGCGCCTGCCCCGGAGTTGCTCAGGCCTGCTCAACCCGGGCCGGGTCATCAGGGCGTCCGCACCGTCCGACACACCCAGCACCGCCACGATGCGCAAGTCCAGCCGCTGGGTGCGGCAGATGAAAAACTCGTCAAGGCTGAGCACTGCGGCATCCAGCGCGCCCTCTTCCACCAAACGCATGTTGTCGGCTCGGGACAGCAGTTCCACCAGGCGAGTCTCCCGGGCTTGCAGCAAACCGGTTTCCCGACCCAGGAACAGGAACTCGCAGGCGGGGTGAAGCACCGTGCCCACCTTCAAGGGCTGCTGTGGCGCGGCGCATCCGGCAAGCCCCCCCAGCCAGGACAGCCCCCCCCACAACCCCGGCCAAGCGCAGCACTCGCCTGCGCCGTGGACATACAGGCGCGGCGTCGGGGACACCAAGGGACGCACCAAGGGGCACGGGCAGGGCCCACGAAACCGATCGCTCCGGCACTTCGCACATCGCCACACTATAGAAGCAGCCGTGGGCGTCGTCGAAGCCTCTGGATTCCCTCCTTGCGCGATACCCTTCTTCCAACCTGAAACCCAACGGCCGCCCGAAGGCGTCAGGAAACACAGCGGCCGCCCGAAGGCGGCCGCGTGCACGCGGAAACGGACGGGGCAGCCGTCCGTTCCGGCTCAGCAATCAGCGATCAACGCTCGCCGATCGGGCGCACCTGGCGCGGCGCGGCGCCCACGTAGAGCTGGCGCGGACGGCCGATCTTGTACTCGGGGTCGCCGATCATCTCGTTGAGCTGGGCGATCCAGCCCACAGTGCGGGCCAGCGCGAAGATGGCGGTGAACAGGCTCACCGGGATGCCGATGGCGCGCTGCACGATGCCGGAGTAGAAGTCCACGTTCGGGTACAGCTTGCGCGAGACGAAGTAGTCGTCCTCCAGTGCGATCTTCTCCAGCGCCATGGCCAGCTTGAACAGCGGGTCATCGTGCAGGCCCAGCGCATTGAGCACCTCGTGGCAGGTTTCGCGCATCAGCTTGGCGCGCGGGTCGTAGTTCTTGTAGACGCGGTGACCAAAGCCCATCAGCTTGACGCTGGAGTTCTTGTCCTTGACCTGCTTGATGAACTCGCCGATCTTCTCCACGCCGCCGTTGCGCTGGATGTCCTCCAGCATCTGCAGCGCCGCCTCGTTGGCGCCGCCGTGCGCCGGGCCCCACAGGCAGGCCACGCCAGCCGCGATGGCGGCAAACGGGTTGGTGCCGGAGCTGCCGCACAGGCGCACCGTGGAAGTGGAGGCGTTCTGCTCGTGGTCCGCGTGCAGGATGAAGATGCGGTCCATGGCCCGCACCAGCACCTCGTTGGGCTCGTAGTCCTCGCACGGCGTGGCAAACATCATGCGCATGAAGTTGCCGGTGTAGCTCAGCGAGTTCTTGGGGTAGATGAAAGGTTGGCCGACGCCGTACTTGTAGGACATGGCCACCAGCGTGGGCATCTTGGCGATCAGCCGGTGCGCGGCAATCTCGCGGTGCTGCGGGTTATGCACGTCGGTACTGTCGTGATAGAAGGCCGATAGCGCGCCCACCAGCCCGGTCATCACCGCCATCGGATGGGCATCGCGGCGGAAGCCCCGCAGGAAGAACTGCATCTGCTCGTTGACCATGGTGTGGTACGTGATGTTCTTGACGAACTTGACACGCTCCTCCTGGTTGGGCAGGTCACCGTAGATCAGGAGGTGGCAGACCTCGAGGAAGTCGCAGTTCTGCGCCAGTTGCTCGATGGGGTAGCCACGGTACAGCAGTTCGCCCTTGTCACCATCGATGTAGGTGATGGTGGAGTTGCAGGACGCCGTGGACAGGAAGCCCGGGTCGTAGGTGAATTTGCCCGTTTGCCCGTAAAGCTTGCGGATGTCGATCACATCCGGGCCGACCGAGCCCTTGTACAGGGGCAGTTCCATGCTCGGGCTGCCGTCGGAGAACGATAGCGTAGCTTTGACATCGGAGGGGGTCATCATGGCAAGGTCCTTCGCTTCAAGATCATGAATTCAAGGGCAGGGCACGCGCTGCGCGCATCTGATTCAACACGGCCCGCACATCCGGCAGGTCCAGTTCGCCTTCAGGCTCACGCCGGGCCAGCAGCAGGTCCAGCAGGTCAGGGTCAGAGAGGTCCATCAACGCCTGCAGGGCCTGAGCCTGGCGCACCGTGAGTGCCGCTGCGGTGGCGCGAAAGTACCGCTCGACGAAAAGGTCGTTCTCCAGCAGTCCGCGTCGGCAGCGCCAGCGCAGCTTGCTGAAGGCGCGCTCGTCCAGCAGCGCCTCTGCTCCACCTGGGGCAGTGGAGGCTGAAACGGTGTCGAGGCTCATTGGGTTGCGGCGTGGCGGGCGGAAGAGGCGGTCATGAAGCGCAGCCAGGGATTCAGACCGCCCGGCGCACCATCAGTTCCTTGATCTTGCCGATCGCCTTGGTCGGGTTCAGCCCCTTGGGGCAGACGTCGACGCAGTTCATGATCGTGTGGCAGCGGAACAGACGGTAAGGGTCTTCCAGGTTGTCCAGGCGCTCGCCCGTGGCCTGATCGCGGCTGTCGGCAATGAAGCGGTAGGCCTGCAGCAGCCCGGCCGGGCCGACGAACTTGTCGGGGTTCCACCAGAAGCTGGGGCAGCTGGTGGAGCAGCTGGCGCACAGGATGCACTCGTACAGGCCGTTGAGCTCGTCGCGCTCTTCGGGCGACTGCAGACGCTCCTTGTCAGGCGGCAGCGTGTCGTTGACGAGGTAGGGCTTGATCGAGTGGTACTGCTTGAAGAACTGCGTCATGTCCACGATCAGGTCGCGGATCACCGGCAGCCCCGGCAGCGGCTTGAGCACCACGGTGCCCGGCAGCGAGCGCATGTTGGTCAGGCAGGCCAGGCCGTTCTTGCCGTTGATGTTCATGGCGTCCGAGCCGCACACACCCTCGCGGCAGGAGCGGCGGAACGACAGCGTCGGGTCCACGGCCTTTAACTTCATCAGCGCATCCAGCAGCATGCGCTCGGAGCCGTCGAGTTCCACCTCGAGGGTCTGCATGCGCGGCTTGGCGTCGGTGTCGGGGTCGAAGCGGTAGATCTGGAAGGTTCTCTTGGTCATGATCGGTCGCCTTGCGGATGTCAGAAGGAGCGAACCTTGGGGGGAATGCTCTCGGCCGTCAGCGGCTTGAGATTCACCGGCTTGTAGTCCAGGCGATTGCCTTCGGAGTACCACAGCGTGTGCTTCATCCACACGGCGTCGTTACGGCCGTTCGGGAACTCCGGCGTGTCGGCGTAGTCGTTGACCGTGTGGGCACCACGGCTCTCGCGCCGGGCTGCAGCCGAGACAATGGTGGCCTGCGCGGATTCGATCAGGTTCTCCACCTCCAGCGCCTCGATGCGCGCGGTGTTGAAGACCTGGCTCTTGTCCTTCAGGCCGATGTGCCTGACGCGCTCGGCCAGGGCGGCCATCTTGGCCACACCCTCGTCCATGCTGGCCTGGGTGCGGAACACGCCGGCATGCTCCTGCATGGCCCGGCGGATGTCATTGGCCACATCCTGCGCGTACTCGCCGTCAGTGGTGTTGTCCAGGCGCGCCAGCCGGGACAAGGCGCGGTCGGCGGCGTCAGCCGGCAGGTCCTTGTGGGCCTTGGGCGCGTTCTTCACCGCGTCCACGATGTGCAGACCGGCGGCGCGGCCGAAGACCAGCAGGTCCAGCAGGGAGTTGGTGCCCAGGCGGTTGGCCCCGTGCACGCTCACACACGCGCACTCGCCCACCGCGTAGAAGCCGTTGACGATGTCATTGGGGTTGCCGTTCTTCGGCGCCACCACCTGGCCATGGATGTTGGTGGGGATGCCACCCATCTGGTAGTGGATGGTGGGCACCACGGGAATCGGTTCCTTCGTGATGTCGACGTTGGCGAAGTTGTGGCCGATCTCAAACACGCTGGGCAGGCGCTTCATGATGGTCTCGGCACCCAGGTGCGTCATGTCGAGCACCACGTAGTCCTTGTTGGGCCCGCAGCCGCGGCCTTCCTTGATCTCCTGGTCCATGCAGCGAGAGACGAAATCTCTCGGGGCCAAATCCTTCAGCGTGGGGGCGTAGCGCTCCATGAAACGCTCGCCGTTGCCGTTGCGCAGGATCGCGCCCTCGCCGCGGCAACCCTCGGTCAGCAGCACGCCCGCGCCGGCCACGCCGGTGGGGTGGAACTGCCAGAACTCCATGTCCTCCAGCGGCACGCCCGCCCGTGCGGCCATGCCCAGGCCGTCACCGGTGTTGATGAAGGCGTTGGTGCTGGCCGCATAGATGCGCCCGGCGCCACCGGTGGCGAACAAAGTGACCTTGCCTTCGAGGATGTGGACCTCGCCCGTCTCCATCTCGAGCGCGGTAACGCCCAGGACGTCGCCATCGGCATCGCGGATCAGGTCCAGTGCCATCCACTCGACGAAGAAGTTGGTGCGGGCCTTGACGTTCTGCTGGTACAGCGTGTGCAGCATGGCGTGGCCGGTGCGGTCGGCCGCGGCGCAGGCGCGCTGCACGGGCTTCTCGCCGTAGTTGGCGGTGTGGCCGCCGAAGGGGCGCTGGTAGATCGTGCCGTCCGGGTTGCGGTCGAAGGGCATGCCGGCGTGCTCGAGTTCGTACACGACCTTGGGCGCCTCGCGGCACATGAACTCGATGGCGTCCTGGTCACCCAGCCAGTCCGACCCCTTGACGGTGTCGAAGAAGTGGTAGTGCCAGTTGTCCTCGCTCATGTTGCCCAGCGAGGCGCCGATGCCGCCCTGCGCCGCCACCGTGTGCGAGCGGGTGGGAAACACCTTGGACAACACGGCCACGTTCAGGCCGGCCCGGGACAGGCGCAGCGCAGCTTGCATGCCGGAGCCGCCGGCACCGACGATGACGACGTCGAACTTGCGGCGGGGAAGGTTTGCGAAAGACATGGGACTCAGAGCCTCCAAAGCACCTGGACGGCCCAGCCGGCGCAGCCGACGAGCCACACGATCGAGAACACCTGAAGCGCCAAGCGCACGCCCACCGGCTTGACGTAGTCCATCCAGATGTCGCGCACGCCTACCCAGGCGTGCCAGGACAGCGACAAGATGACCACGAAGGTCAGCACTTTCATCCACTGCGCGGCAAAGATGCCGGCCCAGCGGTCATAGCCCAGCGGGCCGGGCAGCAGCACCTGCACCAGCAGCACCACGGTGAACAGGGCCATCAGCACAGCCGTGACGCGCTGGCTGAGCCAGTCGCGCATGCCGTAGTGGGCGCCGACGACGATGCGCTTGGCACCGAAATTGGGTTGTGCGCTCATGATGGACAGGCTCCTCAGTACAGGCCGAACAGCTTGGCGCCCAGCGCCAGGGTCAGCAGCACGCTCAAGGCCAGGGTGACGATGGCCGAGTTGTGGCCCTGCTCCCTGGTCACGCTGTGGGTGGCGTCCATCCACAGGTGGCGCACGCCTGCAATGAAGTGGTGCAGGTAGCCCCAGATCAGCGCCAGCACCACCAGCTTCACGAACCAGGCGGGCGCGAACCCGATGCCGGCGATGAAGGCGCTGGTGAACCGCTCATAAGAGATCTCGGAAGTGACGCTGGCATCGAACAGCCAGATCACGAAGGGCAGCAGCAGGAACATCATCGCGCCACTGACGCGGTGCAGGATGGACACGATGCCCGCAGGGGGCAAGCGGTACGAGATGATCTGCGAGACGTGGATGTTGCGGTGGACCGGCCTCGGTCTGCGGGTCGTCGACATGGGTGTCCTCTTCCTTCTCCTCGGTGGGCCTGCGCAAGGTGGGCGGGCCGGTGCTGTGTATCGCGGCCATCGTGACAGCCGCGGTTCTGGTGTCGTGGTGGTGTTCTTTGTGTTCTCTGTACAGCCGGCGCGTCGAGTTTATTGCATCGCAGCAACCTGACTCGAGGGCTACACGGCGCAGCCTCACGGGACCACTTGATGATCAGTTCAGCTCATTGCGGTAATGGTGGTGTTCGGTTCGGTACAGGCCCCGGCGCAATTCCACTGGCTTGTCGCCGTAGGTGAATGACAAGCGCTCGACAGACAGCAGCGGCGCGCCAGCGTCCACGCCCATTTCACGGGCCTGCGACGCATCGGCGGCGACTGCGCGGATCTTCTCTTCGGCTCGGATCATGCGAACGCCGAACTCAGCCTCGAAGAGACGGTACATCGGGCCTTTCCACGCTGACAGACGCTCGGCCGTCAGCCCCTTGAACAGCGCACCGGGCAGCAGGATGTCGTCGAGCACGACGGGCGCATCGGCCGCCAGCAGCACGCGGCGGATCTCGACCACGGGGTCCCCGCTCTTCAGGCCCAGGACACGGGCCGCGTCAGCCGCCACGCGCTGGCGGCGACAACCGATCAGCCGCCGCTGCAGGCCCGGGCTTCCCCCGGCATCGGACATGAGACGCAAGAAGCGGTACTGCGTGCGTTCCTCAGCGTGGGTGGCGACGAACGTGCCCTTGCCCTGACGGCGTACCAGCAGGTTCTCGGTGGCCAGCTCGTCCACTGCCTTGCGCACCGTACCCTGGCTGACCCGAAAGCGCGCGGCCAGTTCCATCTCGCTGGGGATGGACTGACCCGGCAGCCACTCGCCGCCCTGCAGGCTGCGGGTGATCAGCTCCTTGATCTGCTGGTACAGCGGGCTGAAGGCGGGCGCGTTGTCGTGGGCGGCTTCTGGCGCCGAGGCCGAGGCGGTGGGTACGGGCAAAGCCGGCATGACCCACATTGCAGCACAGGCCGCCCCCCGGAGCAAGAACTCTTGTACAAGATATAAGACTTCAGAGAGACGTCAGTCTGAAGCAGGGTCGGCGCCTTTAAACTCCCTGGCCACTCCATCCCAGACCCCGCTGCCGCCACCGTGCTGCCGCCCTTCACAACTTCCCGGAGCCTTCTGATGAGCAAGAAACCCGTACGAGTCGCCGTCACCGGTGCCGCAGGCCAGATCGGCTATGCGCTGCTGTTCCGCATCGCCTCCGGCGAAATGCTGGGCAAGGACCAGCCCGTGATCCTGCAGTTGCTGGAGATTCCCGATGAGAAGGCCCAGAAGGCGCTCAAGGGCGTGATGATGGAACTGGAAGACTGCGCCTTCCCGCTGCTGGCTGGTATGGAAGCCCACGGCAGCGCAGAGACCGCCTTCAAGGACACCGACTACGCCCTGCTGGTGGGTGCGCGCCCCCGCGGCCCCGGCATGGAACGCGCAGACCTGCTGGCTGCCAATGCGCAGATCTTCACCGCGCAGGGCAAGGCCCTGGACAAAGCAGCCAGCCGCAACGTGAAGGTGCTGGTGGTGGGCAACCCGGCCAACACCAACGCCTGGATCGCCATGAAGAGCGCCCCCAGCCTGCCGCGTGAGAACTTCACCGCCATGCTGCGCCTGGACCACAACCGTGCGCTCAGCCAGATCGCTGCCAAGACCGGCAAGCCGGTGTCGGCCATCCGCAAACTGGCCGTTTGGGGCAACCACTCGCCCACCATGTACGCCGACTACCGCTTCGCCACCATCGATGGCGCGAGCGTCAAGGACATGATCAACGACCACGTCTGGAACAAGGACGTCTTCCTGCCCACGGTGGGCAAGCGCGGCGCAGCCATCATCGAGGCGCGCGGCCTGTCCTCGGCGGCTTCAGCCGCCAATGCCGCCATCGACCACATGCGCGACTGGGCCCTGGGCACGAACGGCGAGTGGGTCACCATGGGCGTGCCCAGCAACGGCGACTACGGCATCCCGCAAGATGTGATGTTCGGCTACCCGGTCACCTGCTCAGGCGGCAAGTACGAAATCGTGAAGGGCCTGCCCATCGACGAGTTCAGCCAGGGCTGCATCGACAAGACGCTGGCCGAGCTGACGGGCGAGCAGGACGGGGTGAAGCACCTGCTGTAAACCAGAGGGATGCTGGCCCCAGTTGTCGCGAGGTCGGCGAGTGCAGGCACCCCCCTTCGCTCATGTCCTCCGGCCGGGCTGCGCCCGGCCTCCCCCTTGACTTCGCTGCGGGGGGAACCTGCCCTCGCCGCCCTTCCAACAGCGCAGTTGTCGAACGGGAACAGCCTACCTCTCTCAGCCAATCACTTCCGGCCATTGCGTGTGGAAGAACTGGCCTTCGGGCCGGTCCACGCGCTCGTAGGTGTGGGCGCCGAAGAAGTCGCGCTGGGCTTGCAGCAGGTTGGCGGGCAGGCGCGCGCTGCGCAGGCTGTCGTAGTAGGCCAGTGACGCCGAGAACGCCGGCACCGGCACGCCCGCAGTCACCGCCAGGCCCACCACCTCGCGCCACGAGGCCTGGGTGCGGTTGAGCACTTGCTGGAAGAACGGCGCCAGCGCCAGATGCGGCAGCGCCGGGTCAGCGCGGTAGGCCGCGGTGATGTGGTTCAGGAAGCGGGCCCGGATGATGCAGCCCCCGCGCCACAAGGCGGCGATGGCGCCCAGGTCCAGGCCCCAGTCCTTCTTGTGGCTCATGGTGCGCATGAGATCCAGGCCCTGCGCGTAGCTGATGATCTTGGACGCATAGAGCGCGTCGTGGATCTTGTCGATCAGGGCCTCCTGCGCCGCCGAGCCTGGGGCCCCAGAGGCCAGCAGGCCCGAAGGCCCGGCCAGCAAGGGGCTGGCCTGCACGCGCAAGGCCTTCATCGACGACAGGATGCGCGCGTCCACCGCCGCGTGGATGGTGCCCACGGGCACTGCGTTCTCCGCCGCATTGATCAGCGTCCACCGGCCCGTGCCCTTCTGGCCGGCCTTGTCGAGGATGACGTCCACCACGGGCGCGCCGGTGTCGGGGTCGGTCTGCTCCAGCGCACGGGCGGTGATCTCGATCAGGTAGCTCTGCAAGTCGCCCTGGTTCCAGCGGTCGAAGACGCGTGCCGTCTGCGCCACCGGCAACCCGGCCGCACGCATCAGGTGCCAGGCCTCGCAGATGAGTTGCATGTCGCCGTACTCGATGCCGTTGTGCACCATCTTGACGAAATGCCCGGCGCCTCCGGGGCCGATGTGCGCCACGCAGGGCTCACCCTCGGCGCGCGCGGCGATGGCCTCGAACACCGGGCGCAGTTCCTGCCAGGTGGAAGCCGGGCCGCCGGGCATGATGCTGGGCCCCTTGCGCGCGCCCTCCTCGCCCCCGGACACGCCGGCGCCCACGAAGCGCAGGCCCAGGGGTGTGAGCCAGGCGTCCCGGCGTTCGGTGTCGGTGTAGAGACTGTTGCCGCAGTCCACGACGATGTCCCCGGGTTCCAGCAAGGGGATCAGCTGTTCGATCACCGCGTCCACCGGTGCGCCGGCCTGCACCATGATCAGCACCTTGCGGAGGCACGAGAGGGCGCTCACGAAGTCCGCCAGCGTGTCGGCCCCCGTCAAGGCCTTGCCGGCATGCTGGGCGACAAAGCCTTGCGTCACGCTCAAGGTGCGGTTGTAGACCGCCACCCGAAAGCCGCGGCTCTCGATGTTCAACACCAGGTTCTGGCCCATCACCGCCAGGCCGATCAGGCCGATGTCGCATTCAGCGCTCATCGTGTCAGAGTCCAAGAGGGTGAGGCACGGGTGGGCGCAGCAGGCCATAGTGGCCGACACCCAGCAATAGGATTCTAATCAGGCGCCAGCCGCCCAAACGCCCGACCCGGGAGAAAGCCGGAGGTCGGGCGCCGGGGTGGCGCCGATGTGGCCGCTCAGGCCTTCTTGGCCAGGCCGGCAGCGGTCATTGCCGCGCCCATGGCGCGGTCGCCATCAGCCATGAAGCGGGTAAAGCCTGCCGGGTCGGACCAAGTCGTGCCGAAGCCGCGGTTGCGCATGAAGTCCTGGAACTCGGCCGAGTCGTAGGCCTTCTTCAACTCGGCGGTGAGGCGGTTCGCGACGGCGGGGGGCAGGCCATTGGGCCCTGCGATGCCGCGCCAGGCGCCCACCGAGTAGTTGATGCCCAGCGTCTCGTTGAGCGTGGGCACATCCTTGAAGGCCGGGTTGCGCTGCGGCGCCATCACCGCGAGGCTGATGGCCTTGCCGGCGTCCAGCATGGCCTTGGCCTCGGGCACCGAGCAGGTGACGATGTCCACGCCCCCCGCGGCCAGATCCTGCATGGCCGGCGCCGCGCCGTTGGAAGGCACCCACTGCACGTGGTTGGGCTGCAGACCCATGGCCTGAAGCCAGCCGATGAGCGCCAGGTGCCAGATGCCGCCCTGCCCGGTGCCCGAGGCCTTGAACTTGCCCGCCGGTGCCGCCTTGATCGCATCTGCCAGGGCCTTGATGTTCTTGTAGGGCGAGCCTGCATTCACCTGCACGCCGGGCGGGTCCACGTTCATCAGGGCCAGCGGCGTGTAGCTGGTGGGCTTGAGATCGGTCAGGCCCTGGTGGTGCATCATCGTGATTTCCACGGTGATCATGCCAATGGTGTAGCCATCGGGCGGCGCCGTGGCGATGGCCGAGTGGCCCACCACTCCCGAACCCCCTGTGCGGTTGACCACGTTGAAGGGCTGGCCCAGGTTCTTCTCCAGGATGGCCGCCACGATGCGTGCGGTGGCGTCCGTGCCGCCGCCAGCGCCCCAGGGGCACACCACCGTCACCGGACGGTTGGGCCAGGCGCCTTGCGCGTGGGCGGCGGCCGGCAACAGCGAGCCCAGCCCTGCTGCGGCCAGCCCTCCCAGGACGGTCCGGCGATCGGTGGTTCTGTTCATGGTCTTCGTCTCCTCGTGGTTGGGGCGGATGCCCGTTCATCGACGCTGGGATGCTTGTACCACCCCGCCAGAAGCAGCGTCAACGGTGGTTTCACGGCCTGTCTGGGCCTCGGCTCAGCGCCCGCTGCGGATCCCCCCCCGCCATGGCACCGCCGCCATGGAGACCTCGACCTCGTGGCGTTGAGGACACCCCAGCCGCCCGCCGAATCGGGTGCACTTCAGAGAGGCGGCGTGGCAAGCGAAGCGCGCCGCCTCGGCCACGCACTGGCCCTCTGCCAGGGCCAGCGCGAAGGCCCCGTGGAACACGTCGCCCGCAGCCAGCGTGTCCAGCACCGGCACGGCGGGAGCCGGCACGCGATGGACGGCGCCGCCCTCCCACCAGGCATAGCCGTCCGCACCACAGGTGGCGCCGACATGCCCGGTGTGGCCCTGTGCCACCTCGTGCAGCGCGGTCTCCACAGTCGGCGCGCCCGTGAAGGCCAGCAGGCCGGCGTCGGAAAACACGGCGTGGGTGGCCAGTGGCACCAGACGGCCGAGAACCCCTGACCCAGCGATCTCCCCATCCAGCATGCAAGGCACGCCCACAGCACGCGCGGCACGCATGGCGGCCTCCGCACCCTCGGGCCAGCGGACATCGCACAGCACCATGTCGGCACCTGTGAGGTGCTGCAGCGGCAGCCAGTCAGCCGACGCGTCCACAGCGGGATCGTGAAAGGGCACGACCAGGCGCTCTCCGCGCGCGTCGACGATCACGGTGGCCTGCGAGGTGGCGCTGCCGGGCACGGCGCGCAGTCCGCTCACGTCCAAGCCCTCGGCCTGCAGCACGGCGCGTGCCGCCCTGCCGGGCTCGTCGTCGCCGCAGCGCGCCCAGACGCCGGCGCGACCGCCCAGCCTGGCGAAGGCGCAGGCGGCCGACAGGGCCATGCCGTCCACCACCTCCACCAGGCGGCGGGCCATCACCTTGGCCGGCAGCGACGGCACGGCCTCGACCTGGAAGATGCGCGTGGCGCAGAGGGCGCCCACGGCGATAGCCCGTGGGGGAGTAGAGGAGACGCTCATCGGCCCGGCGAGCAGCCCCGCAGAACCGAGAGGGCGGGCCGAGGTCCGTTGTTCATGTCGCTCATGCAGAGCGCGCGGACATGAAAGCCGCAGCCTGCCGGGCCAGCGCGGTGATGGCGGGATAGTCTCGGGCTGCCACCAGCGCCCGAGGAGTGACCCAGCTGCCCCCCACCGTCGGGCAGCTGCGCAAGGCCAGGTACTGCGGAATATGCTCGGGCTTGATGCCACCCGTGGGGCAAAAGCGGGCACGCGGGAAGACGCCCTGCAGGTGCTCGATCTGCTGCACGCCCTGCAAGCCATTGGCTGGGAAAAGCTTGAGCGCCTCGAAACCCCAGGCCATGGCAGACATCACCTCGCTGGCCGTCCACACGCCGGGCAAGAGCGGCAGTTGCAGCCGCACCGCGGCCTGCGCAAGATCCGGCACCAGGCCGGGGGTGACGCCGAACTGCGCGCCAGCGTCCAGCGCTCGCTGCACGTCGGCGGCGCACAGCAGCGTGCCCGCGCCGACGGTGGCTTCCGGGACATGCCGGCGCACGGCCTCCACCGCCTGCAAGGCCGCAGGCGTGCGCAGCAACACCTCGAAGACCGTCACCCCGCCCTCCACCAGCGCCCGCGCCACGCCCACGGCGGTGTCGGCCTCGTGGATCCAGATGATGGGCATGACGGGCGTACGCGCCAGCAGATCCAGCATGCCCTGTGCACTGCGGTGCAGATCCTTGAGTTGACTTGCCGGGACCTGGACCATGGCGCCGTTCATGCGCGGGCCTTGCGCATCCCGGCCAGCGCGCGCCAGGCCATGACCAACCACACCAGCAGCGTGAGCGCTCCCAAGGTGCCGGCGATCGGGCGGGTGAAGAACACGGTGGGGTCACCGTCGGCCTTCATCATCGAGGTCAGGAAGCTCTGCTCCAGCAGTTCGCCCAGCACGATGCCCAGCACCAGCGGCGCCACCGGAATACCGTTCTCCTCCATCAGCCAGCCGACGATGCCGAAGATGAGCATCACGAGGATGCCGTAGGGGCTGTTGGTGATGGCAAACGAACCCACGATGCAGAACAGCAGGATCACCGGCAGCAGGATGTTGCGCGGCGCGCGCAGCAGCTTGCCCGCGCCCTTGATGGCCGCCCAGCCCAGCGGCAGCATCAGCAGGTTGGCCAGGATGAAGATCATGAACACCGCATAGATGAACTGCGGGTTCTGCAGGAACACCGTGGGGCCGGGGTTCATGCCCTTCATATAGAGCACGCCGATCACGATGGCGGTGATGGAATCGCCAGGGATGCCAAAGACCAGGGCTGGGATCCAGGCACCGCCCAGCGCCGAGTTGTTGGACGAGGTGGACTCCACCACGCCCTCGACATGTCCTGTGCCGAACTTCTCGGGCTCTTTCGAGAAGCGCTTGGCCATGGCATAGGAGACCCAGGCCGCGATGTCGGCGCCGGCACCGGGCAACGCCCCGATGGCCGTGCCGACCACCGAGCCGCGCAGGAAGTTACGCCAGTAGCGCCGGGCGACCTCGCCTATGCCTCGGAACAGGGCCCCCACCTTCTCCTGCACCAGGGCGCGCGTGTCGGTGCTGGCCAGAGCGCCGCGCAGCAACTCGCTCACCGCGAAGGCCCCGATCATGGTCGGAATGAAACTGATGCCCGACATCAGATCCACGCTGCCGAAGGTGAAGCGCGGGTGGCCCGCCACCGGGTCCATGCCTACGCAGCCGATGCCCAGACCGATCAGCATGGACAGCACCGCGCGGGTGCGGCCGCTCGCGGTGATGAGGGTGGCGCAGCTCAAGCCCAGACATGCCAGCCAGAAGTACTCGAACGAGGAGAAATTTAACGCCGCCTCGGCCAGGATGGGGGCCGCACCGATCAGAACGATCACGCCCACCAGGCCGCCCGCCACCGAAAAGACGAGATTCACCCCGAGGTTGAGCTCGAGCTGGCCCTTGCGCGCCATGGCGTAGCTCTCGTCGGTGTAGGCGGCCGAGGCCGGGGTACCTGGCATTCGAAGCATCGCGCCAGGGATGTCGCCGGCAAAGATGGCCATGGTGCTGGCCGTGACGATGGCGCCCAGGGCGGGCACAGGCGGCATGAAGAAGGTGATGGGCACCAGCAGCGCGGTGGCCATGGTCGCCGTGAGTCCGGGGATGGCCCCGACGAAGAGGCCGAAGACGGCGGAACCCACCACCACGGTGATGACATACGGGTCGAAGACCAGACCGGCCGCTGCCGCGATGGCGCTCACACGATCTCCATCAACCGCCGGCGATCAGCTGCATGAACCAACCCCGCGGCAAGGGCACGCGCATCAGCGTGCCGAAGAACCACTGCACCAGTCCCGCCACCATCACGCCGGTCAGCGCGGCCCACCACCAGCGGACGCCGTTCCACAAGCACAACCCGCCCACGATCAGGGCCGCAGTGGGCAGGAACCCCAGCTGATGCGCGAACAGCAGGTAGAACACCACCGCCAGGGGCATGGCCAGCAGGGCCAGCCAGCCTTGCACGCGGCGCAGGGGCGGACTGATCGAGATCCAGGGCAGCCCAGAGCGCCAGCCCCGCAAGGCGATGATCAATCCGCAGGCGGCAATGCCCAGCGCGATGAGACGCGGGAACAGCGAAGGGCCGTACTTCTGGCCCGGCATGTCGGGGAAGGTGAAGGTGTAGCCAAAGAAGGCGGCAGCCACCGCCACCAACAGGGCGCCGAGCAGGGTGTCGTGCAAACGCATGGACCGTGATGCCGCCAACCGCTCAAGCTGAACCGCAGCGGCGGTTGCTTACAGAGGCGGGGGCAAGCGGCATGGAGATTCCTCAGGTATCCCGGCCAGTGCAGACCGGTGGATTCATCGTTCCATCGCCCCCGAAGCGTGACAATCCGTGAAAACCATCAGCGCCTCATGATGTCTTCTGTGCCGTCTGCCAAGCCCCGCCCACTTGACCCCCGTCAAGCCCTGTTCGACCCGGGCGAACCCGTGCCCGTGCCGCTGCCCGTGTGCGACCACTACGCCGGCGTGGAGGTGCGCATGCGCAAGAGCCTGGCGTTGCAAGCTGAACTTGGGCCGGTGTTCGATGTCACGCTGGACGGCGAGGATGGGGCTCCGGTGGGCGGCGAGATCGAGCACGCCCACCTCATCGCCGAGCTGGTGGCCTCGCCGGCCAACCGTTTCGGGCGCGTGGGCGCCCGCCTGCAGCCCGTGGACCACCCGCGGTTCGAGGAGGTGGTGGACCTGCTGGTGCGCCGCGTGGGCAGCCGACTGCCCTACCTGATGATCCCCAAGCCCCGCGGCGCGGCCGACATCGCGCGCGCAGCCGCCTGCATCGACGCCGCCAGTGCCCGGCACGGCTTGCAACCCCTCATCCCGCTGCACGCACTGGTGGAAACCCACGGCGCGCTGCGCGAGGTGCAGGCCCTGGCGGCGCACCCGCGCGTCGAGTCGCTGTCCTTCGGCCTGATGGACTTCGTCAGCGCGCACCGAGGCGCCATACCCCTGTCGGCCATGAGTGCCACCGGTCAGTTCGACCACCCGCTGGTGGTGCGCGCCAAGCTCGAGATCGCCGCAGCTTGCCACGCGCACGGCAAGACCCCCTCGCACGGCGTGGTCACGGAGTTCAAGGACCAGGAGGCCCTGCGAACAGCAGCCGAGACCGCCAAGGACCTGCTGGGCTACACCCGCATGTGGAGCATCCACCCCGGCCAGGTGCGCACCATCGTCGAGGCCTTCGCGCCGACCGCGGCCGAGACCGAGCAGGCCGGGGAGATCCTGCTGGCGGCCCAGGCCGCCCAATGGGCCCCCATCCGCCACCAGGACACCCTTCACGACCGCGCCAGCTACCGCTACTTCTGGCACGTGCTGGAGCGGGCCCACCGCACGGCCTCAGGTGGCGGCACCACCCTGCCAGCCGAGGTGCGACAGGCCTTCTTCGGCACGCCCCAGCCCTGACAGGGGTCATGAAAAATCGCTTGGCAAGTCTTATATAAGACATAAAATACTGGTAAACCCGAGGAGAACACCATGCTCGCTGCCTACCGTCAACACGCCGCCGAACGCGCCGCGCTCGGCATTCCCGCGCTGCCGCTGAGCGCCCAGCAGACCGCCGAGCTGATCGAGCTCATCAAGAATCCGCCTGCGGGCGAGGGCGCTTTCCTGCTGGACCTGCTCACCCACCGCGTGCCTCCGGGCGTGGACGACGCCGCCAAGGTCAAGGCCAGCTTCCTGGCCGCCGTGGCGCATGGCGACCTCACCGTGGCCCTGCTCCCGCGCGAAAAGGCCACCGAGCTGCTGGGCACCATGGTGGGCGGCTACAACGTGCACCCGCTGATCGAACTGCTGGACGACCCCAGCACCGGCCCCGTGGCCGCGCAGGCGCTGAAGAAGACGCTGCTGATGTTCGACTTTTTCAACGACGTGGCCGAGAAGGCGCGCGCCGGCAACGCGCTGGCCCAGGCCGTGATGCACAGCTGGGCCGACGCCGAGTGGTTCACCAGCCGCCCCGAAGTGCCCAGGTCCATCACCGTATCGGTCTTCAAGGTGGGCGGCGAGACCAACACCGACGACCTGTCCCCCGCCCCTGACGCCTGGAGCCGTCCCGACATCCCGCTGCACGCCCTGGCGATGCTGAAGAACACGCGCCCCGGCATCACGCCAGAGGAAGACGGCAAGCGCGGGCCGATTGCCTTCATCGAGGAACTGAAGCAACGCGGCCACCTGGTGGCCTACGTCGGCGACGTGGTGGGCACCGGCTCCAGCCGCAAGAGCGCCACCAACAGCGTGATCTGGCACACCGGCCAGGACATCCCCTTCGTGCCCAACAAGCGCTTCGGCGGCGTCACGCTGGGCGGCAAGATCGCCCCCATCTTCTTCAACACGCAGGAAGATTCCGGCGCGCTGCCCATCGAGGTGGATGTCAGCGCCCTGGAGATGGGCGACGTCATCGACATCCTGCCCTACGACGGCAAGCTCGTGAAGAACGGTGCCACCGTGGCGCAGTTCCAGATCAAGAGCGACGTGCTGTTCGACGAGGTGCGCGCCGGCGGGCGCATCAACCTGATCATCGGCCGCTCGCTCACGGCCAAGGCACGCGAGTTCCTGGGCCTGAGCGCTTCCACCGCGTTCCGGCTGCCGCAACCGCCCGCCGCCACCACCGCAGGCTTCACGGTAGCGCAGAAGATGGTGGGCCGTGCCTGCGGTCTGCCCGAAGGCCAGGGCGTGCGCCCGGGCACCTATTGCGAGCCCCGCATGACCAGCGTGGGCAGCCAGGACACCACCGGTCCGATGACGCGCGACGAGCTGAAAGACCTGGCCTGCCTGGGTTTCTCGGCCGACCTGGTGATGCAGAGCTTCTGCCACACCGCCGCCTACCCCAAACCGGTGGACGTGAAGACGCACCGCGAACTGCCCGCCTTCATCAGCAACCGCGGCGGGATCTCGCTGCGCCCGGGTGACGGCGTCATCCACTCTTGGCTCAACCGCATGCTGCTGCCCGACACCGTGGGCACGGGTGGCGACAGCCACACGCGCTTTCCCATTGGCATCAGCTTCCCGGCCGGCTCGGGCCTGGTGGCCTTCGGTGCCGCCACCGGCGTCATGCCGCTGGACATGCCCGAGAGCGTGCTGGTGCGCTTCAAGGGCCAGATGCAGCCCGGCATCACGCTGCGCGACCTGGTGCACGCCATCCCGCTGTTCGCCATCAAGCAAGGTCTGCTGACGGTGGCCAAGCAGGGCAAGAAGAACGAGTTCTCCGGCCGCATCCTGGAGATTGAGGGCCTGCCAGACCTGAAGGTCGAGCAGGCTTTCGAGCTGTCCGATGCCAGCGCCGAGCGCAGCGCGGCGGGCTGCACCATCAAGCTCAACAAGGAGCCGGTGATCGAGTACCTCAACAGCAACATCGTGCTGCTGAAGAACATGATCGCCCAGGGCTATGAGGACAAGCGCAGCCTGGAGCGCCGCATCCACAAGATGCAGGAGTGGCTGGCCGCTCCCCAGCTGCTGGAAGCCGACGCGAATGCCGAGTACGCCCACGTGCTGGAGATCGATCTGGCAGACATCAAGGAGCCGATCCTGTGCTGCCCGAACGACCCCGACGACGCCAAGTTCCTGTCCGAGGTGGCCGGCGCCAAGATCGACGAAGTCTTCATCGGTTCTTGCATGACCAACATCGGCCACTTCCGCGCCGCCAGCACGCTGCTGGCCGGCAGGGGCGAGATCCCGGTCAAGCTGTGGGTGGCCCCGCCCACCAAGATGGACCAGTCCGAGCTCATCAAGGAAGGCCACTATGCCAATTTCGGCAGTGCCGGTGCGCGCACCGAGATGCCCGGCTGCAGCCTGTGCATGGGCAACCAGGCCCAGGTGAAGGAAGGCGCCACCGTGGTGTCCACCAGCACGCGCAACTTCCCCAACCGTCTGGGCAAGAACACCAACGTGTACCTGGCCTCGGCCGAACTCGCGGCCATCTCCTCGCGCCTGGGCCGCCTGCCCTCGGTGGCGGAATACCACGCCGACATGGGCGTGATCAACAAGGACGCCTCCAAGGTCTATCGCTACATGAACTTCGACCAGATCGAGGAGTACGCCGACGTGGCCAAGGAAGTGGCGGTCTGAGTTCGCTGCCGCAGGCAAGGGCCGTCACCGACGGCCCTTTTTCTTTGCAGGGCTGCCACGTGGCCACCGTCAGAGAAGTTCGGTATCGTTGAACCTGACTGATCAGCATCCACCGAAGAAGGCCTCGATGAACGCTCAACAAAACGAACGCCTGACCCGTACCGGCCCCGGCACCGACGGCGGCGCCTTGCTGCGCCGCTACTGGCAACCCGTGGCCCTGGTCGACGAGTTCGACCCCGCCACCGACCCGCGCATGGCGCAGCGTCCGCTGAAGGCCGTGCGCGTAATGGGCCAGGACCTGGTGCTGTTCCGTGACGAAGCCGGGAACTGGGGCCTGCTGGACCGGGACTGCCCCCACCGCGGTGCCGACCTGGCCTACGCCCGCCACGAGGGCGACGGCCTGCGCTGCCCCTTCCACGGCTGGAAGTTCGACGCCACGGGCCGCTGCCTGGACACCCCGGCCGAGCCACTGGGCAGCCGCTTGCACGAGCGCGTAAGCCAGCGCCAATACCCCGTGGTGGAGCGCAGCGGTGTGCTGTTCGCCTGGCTGGGCGAGCCGGGCACGCAGCCGCCCTTCCCCCGCTACGACTGCTTCGAGGCCCCGGGCTCCCACACCTTCGCCTACAAGGGCCTGTGGCACTGCAACTGGCTGCAGGGCTTCGAGGTGGGCATCGACCCCTGCCACACCTCGTTCCTGCACCGCTTCCTGAACGACGCCTCGCTGGCATCGGTGGGCGACAACGCCGGCGCGAGGCAGTTCCGCAGCGCCAGCCTGGGCGAGGTCAACGGCGAGGCCTGGCCCATGTCGCGCATCATGCGGGAGTTCCACCGCCCCGAACTCTCCAGCGAGCCCACGCCCTGGGGCCTGCGCATCACCACGCTGCGGCGCATGACGGAAGAATTGACGCATGTGCGCGTGACGCACGAGATCTTCCCGCAGACCTTCTGCATCCCGCTGTCACCCACCATGACCATCACGCAATGGCATGTGCCGGTGGACGACACGCACACCTACTGGTTCGCCTTCTTCACGAGTTACGACAAGCCCGTGGACAAGCAGGCCATGCGCGACCAGCGCGCGCCCTTCATCCCCCCGCCGCTGTACGTACCCAAGGCCGGACGCCACAACGACTGGGGCTTCAACCCCGAGGAACAGCGCACGCGCACCTTCCTGGGCATGGGCGAGGAGGACATCAACGTGCACGACCAGTGGGCCGTGGAGAGCATGGGCGCCATACAGGACCGCACGCGCGAGCACCTGGGCACCAGCGACAAGATCATCATGACCCACCGTCGCCTGCTGCTCAAGGCCATGGACGAAGTGAAGGCCGGCGGCACCGCGCCCTTCAGCGCCGACCCCGCCACCGCCGCCCAGCAGGTGGGCGGGCCGGACGCGGTGGACGGCATTGCCCCGGCGGGAACCTGGAGCGCCTGGTGGAAGGCGCAGGCTGAAGCACGCAGGCAGGGCTCGCCGTGGTCGGCGCAGCCCACCTCCCCCTCCATTCCGCAGGCTGCGGGCCATCCCACCTTGACCACGACATGATCACCCTCCACCTGCAACACACCGGCCCGGGCGGTCGCGTGACCGGCTACGAGATCACCGGCAAACCCGGCGAGAGCCTCATGCAGGCGGCCGTGGCCGCGGGCGTGGACGGCATCGCCGCCGACTGCGGCGGCCTGCTCACCTGCGCGACCTGCCACGTGGTGGTGGCGGAACCCTGGCGCTCCGCCCTGCCCCCTGTGGCCGCTGAGGAAAACACCATGCTGGACTTCACCGCCACCACGCGCTGCGAAGGCAGCCGCCTGAGCTGCCAGATCGTGCTGAGTCCAGCGCTGGACGGGATGATGGTGGAGTTGCCGAAGAGTCAGTATTGAACATGGCGGCGCGGTGCGCAGTGGCGCGCAAGAGTGCTGCCCCGAGATGAGTGACACTGAGAGCGCTGTGAAAACCATCGTCAACACGCCCGATGAGAAGACGGCTCCAGACGCCCATGTGACCGACCAACTGCGGTCTGCCTTGACAGGCTTTCCGGGTCTGGAGCTGGTACTTCTGTTTGGATCTCTGGCGCGCGGGCACGCCCCGCCGGACAGCGATGTCGACATCGCCGTGCAAGCCGACCACCCCCTTTCCGCGCAGGAACGGATGGCCTTGATCGACGCCGTGTCACGAACCCTGCAGCGGCCTGTGGATCTGGTCGATCTGCGCACCGCGGGTGAACCCACCAAGGGCCAGGTGGTGCGCCACGGCCGGCGCGTCCTGGGCAGCAGCGCGGCGCACGGCCGCCTCATCTACACCCAGCTCGTCGATCAGGCGGACTTCGGACCGCTGCGCCGTCGAATCCTGGAGGAAAGGCGGATAGCGTGGACAGCGAAGTAGTCGAGCAGAAGTTGGAGTCCTTGCGCCGATGCGTGCAGCGTGTGGCCGACAAATGCCCCGACGACGCCGAGACCTTGGCGCGTGAAGTGGACCTCCAGGACATCGTCACACTGAACCTCAGCCGAGCGGTACAGATGTGCGTGGATGTGGGTGCGCACATGATCGCGTCGACCGAGACGCCTGCCCCGGCGACCATGGGCCAGACGTTTGAATTGCTGAGCCAGAAGGGCATCCTCCCTGAGGCGTTGGCGACTCGCCTGCAGCGCGCAGTGGGCTTCCGCAACATCGTCATCCACAACTACGAAGCCATCGATTGGCAGGTGGTGCATGCCTTGGCACGGGATCACCTGGGTGACTTCGCCGCCTTTGCTCGCGCCATCGTGGAGCACCTCGGCAAGCAGGGCGCAACCTGAGCAACGACCTGCACCCCTCCTGTGCGGCGTTGTCCTTGCTGTCTATCGATCGCAGCGATGCTTGCCGACCCAACGATCCGGGCAAGATCTCGCGAAGCCTCGGTCTGATCAAGGGGCGGATAGGCCGGGACCGACGGCGACTTGCGTTGCCACCCGCCGTTCTGCGTCAACTCAGGCCTTAGCCTTTGGCCAATTGCTCAAGCGCCTGACTTGAAAGCCGGAACGACAGGCGATCTTCCACCTGTTGGCCGCCAAGCGAGTTGTAGAAGCTGATACCTTTCGGATTGGACGCCCTGACATTCCAGTCCATCCGCCCGCAACCTGAGCGAATGGCGTATTCCGCAGACCACTGCATCAGGAGCTTGCCGACGCCTGCACCCCGGTAAGTGGAGCGGACGTAGAGCTCCTTCAGAAGGCACTGCCTGCGATGCGCTGGGCTTGCGTCGACCAGCGAGTGCATCAGCACCAGTGCTGCGAAGCCCAACACCTGATCGTTCTCGTCAACGGCCACAGGCAAACACAGACCGACCTGTTCCAGCAGGTTCTCGCGCAGGTGGGCTCGAATCTCTTCCGGCGAGGCGGTTGGCGGCTGGTTGTAGAAGGCATGCAGCTCAATCAGCAGCGTGACAAACGACTCATGAAGATCCGGCGACACGGGCTTGACAGCAATTTGCATGGCTTTCTCAGCCTGTGTGAACGTGAGGCGGGTCAAGCCGGGCGTTTCAAGTCCGGTCAGCCCAGGTATTCAACGTGGAGGCTCCGCTCCGCATCTGTTGCCAATAGCGTGCTCAGGCCCCGGTCCAAGGTCAACAGCTTCATGCCTTCGCGAATGGCAGTCGTCAGCAGATAGGCATCAGTCACCTGTCGATGGCCAACGACTCCGCCCGTGCAGCATGCCAGCACATCAGTGAAGTCAAAGTCCAGAGCCACCAAACGGTGGCCGGGGTGTGCCAGGTTGCGCTCAAGCGCAAGCGCAAGTTCAGCAACGGTCGCGCCTGTGGCCAAGGAGGGCTGGCTGAGCACACGAATGAAGCCTGCCTGGGTCAGTGCGCAGGTAGCCCAGCCGGCCCGGCCGTTGCGCCTGAACCAGGTCGCCATCTCGCGATGACGCTCATGGCCTTCCCACCCGAGAGCGATCAGCGCGTTGACGTCCAGCAGCCGTGCACTCACAAGTCAGCCGTCAGGACAGATCCTCGATCATTTGCTTGACCTTTGCTGAACCGACCTTGGGCTTGTCGGGCGGTGCAGCAATCACCCAGAGATCGCCCTTCTTCTTCAAGCCAACGGGGGGTACGCTTGCACGCCGGATCAACTCCGACACTGCTTTGCCCAGGCGCAAGGAGCGCGCTTGAGCATAGTTCTGAGCCAACGCAGCAGCGTCGTCATCCAGGGTGAAGGTGGTTCGCACTAGCGGCTCCGCGACAATTCATAAAGTCGTATTCAGTATAGACAGTATAGACCTCGCTGCATCAAAAGGTTGCAGCTGCATCACATCTGCCCACCCTCACTGCACCACCACCGGCACCTCCATGGCCGGAAGGGAATTGCGGCTGCGGCCGGAGCGCAGCGCGCCGTCGCTCATGACCAAACCCACGCCGGGCAGGTCGCCGAGCTTGACGCCTTCCAGCAGGGTGCGGCTGGCGGTGTGCAGGGCGCGGTCCAGGAACATGAAATCAGCGGCGCGCCCGGGCTCGATCAGGCGGATTCCCGTTGGACGATCTCGAAACCGAGGTCCATGTGGGTGGGGCCAAGCCCGTTTCCATCGAGTTGGTCAAGCAGGACCTGGGCTGCGCTGGCCCCGATCTCGCGACCGGGAATCCGCACGGTCGTGAGCGCGGGTGACGTGTGCGCGGCGACGTCGAAGTCACCAAAGCCGAGGATGGACAGCGCCGCGGGCACTGCGAGCCCACGGTCGGCCGCCGCCCGCAAGGCAGCAGTCGCGAGCGCGTCATTGGCGCAGAACAGGGCGTCGGTGTGCGGATGGGCATCCAGCAGCGCGAGGACCGCAGCGTGACCGGCGGATGCGCTCATGCCGTCTTCAACAAAGGCAGTGACTGGCGCGGCAACGCCAGCGGCTCGCGCCGTTTCGCGCAGACCGCGCAACCGCTTGCCCGAGCGGCCCTCGCGCCCGGGCCGCGATCCCAGAAAGGCCCAGTGACGCCGTCCGCGCTGCGCAAAGTACCGGCCAGCTTCGCGACCAGCGGCCACGTTGGAGAAGCCCACCACGCTGCCGATCGGCTGCGCCGTGAGGTCCCAGACCTCCACCACGGGCAGATCATGACGAGCGAGCAGTTCGCGCGTCGCGTCGTCGTGCTCCACACCGGTCAGCACCAGCGCGTCAACGCGTCGGCCCAGAAAGCTGCGCACCAGCGAGGCCTCGGTCCGCAGGTCGTAGCCGCTGTCGCCGATCATCAACTCGTACCCGGCCCCGCGCAACACCGAGGCGAGACCGTGAACGGTACTCGCATAGACCGAGTTCATCAGGGTGGGCACGATGGCCGCAATGATGTGACTGCGACGGGTGGCCATCGCGCTGGCCGCGCTGTCGGGCAGGTAGCCGAGTTGTGCCACCGCGCGCTGTACCGCCTGCAGGGTGAGCGGGGCGACCTGCTCGGGGCGGCGCAGTGCCCGCGATACCGTCATGGTCGACACGCGCGCCAGGCGCGCAACCTCCACCAGCCTCGCGGGCGTGCTGCGCACATCGTCGGCGGTGCCCAAAGGGGCGGGTTCACCCGAGGTGCCCAATGCTGCAGTGCGTCTTGACATGGTTCCAAGACTAACGCAGACTGGCTCGAAATTGTTAGCGCTAACAGTTGCACGCATATCAGACATGGACGCCAAGACCCTTTCACCGCAGCAGGTTGATTTCTATCGACAGGAGGGCTATCTCGTCGTGCACGACGTGCTGGCTGCACCGGAGCTTGACCGCCTGCGCGCCGCCACGGACGAACTCTTGGCCGGGGCTCAGGGCCTGGCTGAGAACACCGCCCTCTACGACCTGGAAGACACCCACACACCCGACGAGCCCAGGGTGCGCCGTCTGAAGTTGCCGCACAAGCACCACCCGGCCTTCGCCGACCTGATCCGCAGCCCCAAGGTGCTGGCCTTGCTCACGCCACTGCTGGGTCCTTCGGTGCGGATGCACACCTCCAAACTCAACCTGAAGTCTGCCGCGTACGGCGCACCGGTCGAGTGGCATCAGGACTGGGCCTTCTACCCCCACACCAACGACGATGTGCTGGCCATGGGCGTCCTGCTCGATGACTTCGTACCCGACAACGGGCCGATGATGGTCGTGCCTCGTACGCACTTCGGGCCGATCCACGACCATCACCACGGCGGGGTGTTCGCTGGCGCGATCGATCCTGCCGGCATCGCGGACGAGATCGACCGGGCAGTACCGCTGATCGCGAGGGCAGGCTCGATCACGCTGCATCACGCCCGCCTGATCCACGGCTCGGCGCTGAACACCTCCAGGCGTGCGCGCACCTTCCTGCTGTACGAGGCGATGGCTGCCGATGCCTGGCCGCTGGCAGGTGGGCTCTTCGGCAGCCTGGAGGAGTTCGATGCGCGAATGCTCTGCGGCGAACCCACGTTGCAGCCGCGCATGACGGCCGTACCCATCCGGATGCCGTTTCCCAAGGCGCCTGAGTCGGCATCGCTGTACCAGTCGCAGAAGTACATGGCCAATCGTTTCTTCGAAGTCGCCCGCTAGTGGCGGCTCGCCCCGCGCCGGGCTCGCACGGGCCCGGATACGGTCCACCAGCAAGTCGGGCATGTCCCGCAAGGAGAAGATGATGAGGAGACATTGGATCAAGGCCCTCGCACTGAGCGCGGTGATGCTCGCGACACCGGCGGTGTACGCGCAACCCGCGCTGACCTTCGGCGGCTCGGACGCCATCGGCACCGTGATCGACCGCACCAACGCGATGTTCACGAGGCTCGTCAACGAGCGGGCCGCTGGCAAGGTCAGAGTCAACTTCATCCAGGGCGAGCAGTTGGGCAGTGACGTCCAGGTGATCGAGCAGATGATGAAGGGCTCCGTGGCGCTGTATGGCGACGTGCTCGACTGGTACGCCAACTGGGTGAAGGACTTCTCGGTGCTCGCCTGGGGCTTCACGTTCCGGGACAACGATCACTTCCAGAAGTTCCTGGATTCGCCGACGTTCGCCGCGATGGCCGAAGAACTGCGAACCAAGCAGGGGTTGCGCATCCTGGCCTCGGCCCCCACCCAGCCCCGGATCCTGTTCTCGAAGAAGGCCGTGAACACGCCGGAAGACCTGAAGGACGTCAAGATGCGCGTGCCCGAGATCAAGACCTACCTGAACCTCTGGCAGGCGATGGGCACCAAGCCTGCGCGCGTGGCTTGGGCGGAGGTGTTCCTCGGACTCAAGACGGGTGTCATCGACGCCGCCGAAGGCCCGATCGGCTCGGCCTACGCGCAGAAGTTTCACCAGGCCGCAACCAACGTGATGCTGACCGATCACCTGGTATCTTCACAGCACATCACGATCAACGAGAAGGTCTACCAGTCGCTGCCGCCGGACGTGCAGAAGATCATGGTCGACACCGCCCGTGAAGCCATCGCCTGGGGTCGCAAGGAGGCTGAAGCCGAGACCGCGGAACTGGCGAAGAAGATGGCTGCCGAAGGTGCCCGGGTGATCAGCGTCAACCGGGCGCCGTTCGCCGAGCGCGCGTTGTCCGCCGTCAAGGGCATGGAGCAGGACGGCGCCTGGTCGTCCGGCCTGTACCAGCGCATCCGCGACATCAGGTGACGCGCCCTGCCGCGTACATCCCGGGCTCCTCCCGGGACGTACGCGGTCATGATCTTTCCGCCGGACACCCCCCATGGACATGCTGCTCACCCGCTGGTGGCGGTTGCTCGAGCTGATCGGCCGCCTTGAGCGGGTGATTTGCGTCGTGCTGCTGTCAACCATCGTCGTGTCGATCACCATTCAGGTGATCACCCGCTATCTGTTCGGCCAACCGCTGGTCTGGGTGGAGGAACTTGCGGGCTACTGTTTCCTGTGGGGCGTGTTCCTCGGCGCTGCCGTGGGCATGAAGGAACTGCGGCACATCCGCATCGAGACCTTCGTCTCAAGACTGTCACCGCGGCCACAGGCGATGTGGCGCGCTCTCACGTGGGCGATCGCCACGGCGTGCTGCGTGATCATCGCAGTGCAAGCCTGGGACATCATGGACGTGGAGTCGCGCAGCCGCACCATGTCGCTGCCGATCGACCTGCCACGTCACCTCTTCTACTCCACGCCGCTGTTCGTCTGCACGGTATCGATCGCGCTCACGGGCTTGTACCTGGTGTGCGCCGAACTTGCGCTCGGCCTGGCCGGGCGTCCGGTGGACGCGCAGTTGGCACGCCTGGAGCGCGAACGGGCGGCGGCGGAGGATGACGCTCAGGCCGATGCAATCGCTGAGCGCATGGTGGCCGGCGCGCCTGCGCCGCCCGCACCGGGAACAACACGTCACGGGGAGGGCGTGCTGTGAGCGTACTGCCCATGTTCCTGGTCATGTTCGGCCTGATCGCCATCGAGCTGCCGGTGGCATTCGCGCTCGTCGCCGCCGCGCTCGCCTGGCTGCAGTTCAGTTCGCCGGTGCCGATTTCGCTGGTCGTGCAACGCATGTCTTCGGGCATCGACAGTTTTCCGCTGCTGGCGATTCCGCTGTTCGTGCTCGCAGGCAACCTGATGAACATCGGCGGCATTGCCGCACGGATCTTTGAGTTCGCGGTGGCGCTGGTGGGCCATCTGCGCGGCGGCCTCGCACAGGTCAACATCTTCGCCAGCCTGATCTTTGCCGGGATGTCAGGCGTGGCGCAGGCCGACGCCGCAGGTCTGGGCACGGTGGAGATCAAGGCGATGAAGAAGGAGGGCTTCGATGCCGCCTTCGCCGCCGCGTGCAGCGCGGCGTCGGCCATCGTGGGTCCGATCATCCCGCCGTCGGTGATCATGGTGGTGTACGGCGTGCTCGCGCAGGTCTCGATCAGCGACCTGTTTCTCGCCGGCCTGGTGCCCGGATTCATGATCGGCGGCCTGCTGATGCTGACGGTGTGGTTCCTGGTGGCCACCGGGCGCGTCCATGCGCCGGTCCAGCCGAAAGCAAATCGTCAGGCGCTGGGCCGCAGTTTCTTGCGCGCCATCCCGCCGCTGATGGCACCGGTGATCCTGGTCGTCGGCCTGCTGTCCGGGGTGGCCACACCCACCGAACTGGGCGCCATCACCGTGGTGTATGCGATAGCGCTGGGCTTTGCCTACCGCGAGCTGACGCTCAAGCGCCTGTTCGCCTGCATCAGCGAGACCGCAGTGACCAGCGGCGTGTTGGTGTTCATCATGGCCGCCGCGGTGCCCTTCGGCTGGGCGATTGCGGTCAACAACGTGCCGGCACAGCTGGCCGCCTGGTTGCTGGAAATCACCACCAATAAGTGGCTGATCCTCGCCATGATCAACGTGCTGCTGCTGGTCATCGGCTGCCTCATGGAGACCACCGCCATCCTGCTGATTGCGGTGCCGACCTTCCTGCCGCTGGTCATGCAGCTGGGCATCGATCCGATCCACTTCGGCCTCATCATCATCCTGAACCTGCTGATCGGCGCGACCACCCCACCCTTTGGTGTGCTGCTGTTCATCGCGCAGGACATCGCCAAGGTCAGTTTTGGTGCCTTGGTGCGCGCCATCCTGCCGTTCTACGTACCGCTGGCCATCGCGCTGCTGATGATCACCTACTGGCCCGACCTGTCGCTGTGGCTGCCGCGGATGTTGAAGTGACGTGGCGGGCGCGGCGCCTCAGAGATGTGCGCGGTGATGCCGCAGGTGGTCTTCGATGAAAGTCGACACGAAATGGTAGCCATGGTCGTAGCCCGGCTGAAGACGCAGGTGCAGCGGGACCTTGGCGGCCGCGAAAGCCTGCTCGAGCAGCTCGGGGCGCAGCTGGGTGGCGAGGAAGGGGTCGGCCTCGCCCTGGTCCACCAGGATGGGCGGGCCTGACCAGCCACGCGACTGCACCAGCGCCGTGCTGTCGTACGCTGCCCAGGCAGCGCGGTCCTGCCCAAGATAGCCCGCAAGCGCCTTTTCACCCCACGGACAGCGCATGGGCGCTGCAATGGGCGCGAACGCTGACACACTGCGGATCCATCCCGGCATGGACAGCGCCATCGTCAGCGCACCATGCCCGCCCATGGAGTGGCCCGACATCGCGGTACGTGCTCCATCCACAGGGAATTCAGCCTCGACGAGGCTGCGCAACTCCTCAGAAATGTATCGGCGCATCCGGTAATGCTGCGACCAAGGCTCGCAAGTGGCATCAACGTAGAAGCCTGCCCCGACTCCGAAGTCCCAGGTGTCTCGATCTCCCGGCAGCGTGATGCCGCGGGGGCTGGTGTCGGGAACCACCAACGCCAAGCCGAGCTCGGCCGCAACCCGCTGGGCGCCCGCCTTGGCGATGAAGTTTTCCTCGGTGCAGGTCAGCCCGGAGAGCCACCACAGCGCCGGCACACGGCCCGCATTCGCCTGCGGTGGCAGGAACAAGCCAAAGCGCATCGTGCAGCCGGTCGCATCGGACGCGTGCGACCACACCTGCTGGGCGCCGCCAAAGCAGCGGCTGTCGGAGACCTTCTTCAGCGTCATCAGAAGGTGACCACCGAGCGGATGGAGCTGCCTTCATGCATCAGGTCAAAGGCGTCGTTGATGCGCTCGATCGGCATCACATGGGTGATCAGGCTGTCGATGTCGATCTTGCCGTCCATGTACCAGTCGACGATCTTCGGCACGTCGCTGCGACCGCGTGCGCCGCCGAAGGCCGAGCCTTTCCAAACCCTGCCGGTGACGAGTTGAAAGGGCCGGGTCTTGATCTCCTGGCCAGCGCCTGCCACCCCGATGATGACGCTGACACCCCAGCCGCGGTGGCAGCACTCGAGCGCCTGGCGCATGACCTCGACGTTGCCGATGCACTCGAAGGAATAGTCCGCTCCGCCGCCGGTGAGCGCGACGAGGTGGGCCACCAGGTCACCGCCGACCTCCTTCGGATTGACGAAGTGCGTCATGCCGAACTTCTCGGCAATCGCCTTGCGAGACGGGTTGATGTCCACCCCGATGATCATGTTGGCGCCCACCATCCGGGCGCCCTGGATCACGTTCAGACCGATGCCGCCCAGGCCGAACACGACCACGTTGGCGCCCGGCTCGACCTTGGCGGTGTTGATGACCGCACCGATGCCGGTGGTCACGCCGCAGCCGATGTAGCAGATCTTGTCGAACGGCGCATCTTCGCGGACCTTCGCCAGCGCAATCTCGGGCAGCACCGTGAAGTTGGAGAACGTCGAGCAGCCCATGTAGTGGTGGATCTTGCGTCCGCCCATCGAGAAGCGGCTGGTGCCGTCGGGCATCACCCCCTGGCCTTGCGTGGCGCGGATGGCCGTGCACAGGTTGGTCTTGCGCGACAGGCAGGACTTGCACTGCCGGCACTCCGGCGTGTAAAGCGGGATGACGTGGTCACCCTTCTTCAGCGTGGTCACGCCCACCCCGACATCGACGACCACGCCGGCGCCTTCGTGGCCGAAGATCGCGGGAAACAGCCCTTCCGGATCGGCACCCGATCGCGTGAACTCGTCGGTGTGGCACACCCCGCTGGCCTTGATCTCGACCAGCACCTCCAGGGCCCTGGGCCCCTCAAGCTGCACGGTCTCGATGACCAAGGGCTTGCCCGCCTCGTACGACACCGCTGCTTTCACGTCCATCGTCTGCTCCCTGCGCGGCTTGAGCGCTGTCCAAAACACCGATGTTCGGGCACGGGCGAGCGCGCTGTCAATGCATAGTCTTGTCCAACGAGGTTTGAGCCTGGAGGCGGGCCCGTGATTCCAGCGAGGAATGAGCCTGGAGGAGTGCAGAGGGGGGTGGTTTGTTGCGGCCCGTGGTGGGCTGCTGCGCGGGGCGTCGA
>Ga0315906_10000539_pt1 | contig 60569 bp, 61 predicted proteins | sample LakEriMetagenome_4_FD_203526 | JGI IMG/M metagenome (GOLD analysis project Ga0315906, IMG submission 203526) | Freshwater fungal communities from buoy surface, Lake Erie, Ohio, United States - Buoy 2 MA122 | ecosystem: Environmental > Aquatic > Freshwater > Lake > Lake biofilm | place: USA... | reverse complement strand
CAACCAGGCGTAGCGCCCCTTCCGGCAGAGGCGGGGGCAGGATCAGCAACATTGGCAGGAAGGCCAAGACACCAATCCAGCGCGCCGGAAACCCGCGGGGCAACAGCAGCCAGACCGTGCCCAGCAATGCCACAAACACTGTCCATGCCGGTGGCGCGTGTTGTTCCCATGCCGCATCCGGAAATTCACTCAACCACGCAAGAATATTCACGCAACCGCTCATGAGCCATTGGGCAAAATGCAAAACCGCGTCAAACGGCAAAGCAACGCCGGCCAGCGCCAAGGGCACAATTACCAGACTGACCAGCGGGATTGCCAGCGCATTCGCCAGCGGCGAAATCAGCGAAAACTGCTGGAATAATGCGAGCAACACCGGCACCAGCGCCAGAGTGACCGCCCATTGCACTCTGGCCCAGGCCAGGAGCCAGTGCTCGGGCCGCAAACGGTTCGATGTGACCATCATGATGATGGCCACCGCACCGAATGAGAGCCAGAAGCCTGCCGCGAGTACCGACCACGGATCAATCACCAGCACCACCAGCAACGCGATTGCCAATACCTCACGCGCTGCAGTCGCACGACCCAGCCACAACGCCGCAGCGACCACTGCGAGCATGAACACCGTACGCTGCGCCGGTACCGCGAACCCGGCAAGCAAGGCGTATGCAATTGCGACCAGCAAACCGGCAACAGCGGCTGCCTTGACCGCAGGCAATACCAGCATCAACCGGGTACTGCGGCGCCAGGCAAAATTGACCAGCGCAAATGCAAGACCCGAGAGCATGGTCACATGCAATCCTGAAATGCTCATCAGATGATTGACGCCGGTGCGGGTAAACACCTGCCACTGCTCCGGCGGAATCGCACGCTGGTCGCCCATAACCAATGCCGCAATAACTCCGGCAGCCGGGGTGCCTGTCAATGCCGACTGGATGCGTCCGCGCAGGGATTCGCGCATGCGCTCAACAATGTATGCCGGTGTCCGCACTTGCGCCTGAAGCTGGTTCCGGCCTTTGGGTCGCACGTAGCCGGTGGCGCGAATACTGCGCTCCAGCAGCCAGGCCTCGTAATCAAAACCATGCGGGTTGACCAATCCATGCGGACGCTTCAAGCGCACGGTCAACTGCCAGCGTTCTCCGGGATGCACATCGGGCAGCAACGCAGCCGCACCATCGCGGCCGCCAATACCCCACCAGGACAACACAATGCGGGACGGCACCCGGGCCTGCGGCGTGAGCACCTGTTCGACATTGAACTCAAAGCGCACGCTGCGCTCATATGACTGTGGCAGCGTTGCCACAACACCCACAACAACAATGTCACGTCCCTCCCATTCCGATGGCAATTCATCCCCGATGCGGGCATGGGCAAAAAGTGCGGCCCAGGCAAACCCGCAAGCGAAAGCCAGCACCGCTGTTATGCCCTGCCGCAACAAAAGACGCTTCCGACCAGGGCCGCGCAACACCACCAGCAAAACCGGACCGGAGAGCAGCCACCCAAGCCAGATCAGGGGGGGCAATGCCGGCTGCTGCTGCAACAGCCAGATACCTCCGGCAAAAGCGATGATGGGCATGACCATCGTTCCATAACGCCTTGCGGCGGTCTGCGCTGACCGCAGCCGCTACAATGCCCGAATTCACAAGCAGATCACCCCAATGCCGCGCAAGCATTTCCGCAAATACCTGCCCTCCCATCAGTCGATCACTGACAACCGCTTTATCTCCTGGTTCGGACCCTGGCTGCAGCACCACAACCTTTGGCACCTGCACCGGCGCTCGGTTGCCGGCGGGGTTGCCGTGGGACTGTTTTCCGGACTGATACCCGGCCCACTGCAGATTCTTACGGGGGTTTTCCTGTCGATTGTTTTCCGCGTCAATCTTCCCGTCGCGGCATTGATGACGCTGTATACCAACCCGCTGACCATCGTACCCCTCTATTACGTGGCCTATCGATACGGCGCGCTTGTAACAATGAGCGATGATCAACACCAACTGCCGGCCGCCTTCAGCACGCAAGGCCTGCCCTGGAACCAATGGCTGCCCGCTTTGATCGACTGGATGGTCGCGATGGGCAAACCGCTCGCCGTCGGTCTTCCCCTGCTGGCAATAACACTCGCTGCCTTGGGTTACCTGCTGGTGGATAATGCGTGGAAAATTTACGTGCGGCTGGCTTGGCAGCGCCGCGCAGATGTACGCTCCAAAAAATGACTTCACCGAAAACACCCGCATACTGGCGACGTGCAACCCGGGAACTCGGCACCTCGGATCCGGTGCTTGGCGCTCTGATCGTGCGCTACAAAGGCCTGACGCTGAGCAGTCGCGGCGACGCCTTCCAGACGCTGGCTCGCTCAATCATCGGCCAGCAGATTTCGGTAAAAGCCGCGCAAAGCGTGTGGCTGCGTTTTGCAGCAGCCGTCGGCGAGATTCAGCCCAAAAACGTGCTGCAACTGTCGGTCGAACAACTGCGTGCCTGCGGACTGTCCGGACAAAAAGTGAATTACCTGCGCGACCTCTCTGCACGATTTGCAGAAGGGGCCATCGACACAGGTCGCTGGCACGAGATGGATGATGAAGACCTCATCGACGAACTGACTGAAGTCAAAGGTATCGGTCGCTGGACTGCAGAGATGTTCCTGATTTTCTACCTCACACGCCCTGATGTTTTCCCTCTCGCCGACATCGGATTGCAGCGCGCGATGGAACTGCATTACAACAAAGGGCGCAAACTGTCAGATCGCCGCATCGCCTCATTGGGCAGGTTATGGTCACCCTGGCGCTCTGTCGCAACATGGTATTTGTGGCGTAGCCTCGATCCGGTACCAGTGGAATATTGAAAATTTAATAATAAAATCAAATACTTAAAAAAACTTGAATACACCCGCCAATACATCAGCCGAGCTGACGCATGCCGAATTCGTAACTGCCTATGCGCAGGGCGAAATCATCGTCAATTTTGATCCCGAAGCCGCCGCCAAATTTTTAAGCGCCCGGCTGCTTCTGCCGCTGTTCATGATGCCGGTGCTGGGCATTGGCGTGGCACTGGCGCTGGCAGGCTGGGTATGGACAGGACTTGCCGTGATTGCCCTGGGCATCATCGTGCCGCGACTGATCAAACGCGGAGCACCGCATTTCCTGTTGCAACAATCACTCAGCGATGCCGGCCTGTACCAGGAACTGCTGTGCAATGGCGTGATGGAAACGGTCAGGCCTGCGCGCGCGTAACCTGCTTCAACACGCCGTCTTCCAGTTCAAGGATACGGTCGGCACGCTCGGCCATGCGCGGATCATGGGTCACGATCACAAAACTCGTTCTGGTTTCACGATTCAACTGCAGCATCAAATCAAAAACAGTCTCGGCAGTGCGCCGGTCAAGATTGCCCGTAGGCTCATCTGCAAGTACGCAGGCCGGCTTGGTCACCAGAGCCCGCGCCAGAGCAGCGCGCTGACGTTCGCCGCCGGACAGTTCGCCCGGTGTATGCGTCAGCCGGTGAACCAACCCCACGGCCTCCAGTATTTCACGCGCAGCGGCCAGCGCTTCGGCACGCGGCACGCGCCGGATGATCAGCGGCATCGCCACATTTTCCAGGGCGGTGAATTCCGGCAGCAGATGATGAAACTGGTAAACAAATCCCAGTGCGTGGTTGCGCACATCCCCTCGCCGCTTCTCGCTCTGCCCCGAAAGCCGCTCACCCAAGATGCTGACTTCGCCCGAGCTCGGCGAATCGAGTCCGCCCAGCAAATGCAGTAACGTGCTTTTACCGGAACCGGAAGCGCCAATGATGGCGATGCGCTCACCCGGCATCACATCGAGGTCGATGCCCATCAATACCGGCACACCGTCATGCCCTTCGCGATAGGCCTTGCGCAAACCACGGCAGGAAATGACCGCTGACTTACTCAGAGCAGCATTACTCATACCGCAGCGCCTCCGCCGGATTGACCTTCGCCGCACGCCAGCTCGGATAAAGGGTGGCCAAAACGGACAATACGAAGGCCACTACAGCAGTCAGCACAACATCGCCTGCCTGCAATTGCGAAGGCAAATCGGCGATCTGGTAAACATCCTGCGGCATGAATTTCACATGGAATACATTTTCGATGAAGGCAATGATCGCAGCAACATTCAGCGCGCCGATGATGCCAAAAATAATTCCGCAGATCACCCCGATGGCACCGATCAACGTGCCCTGGACCATGAAAATGCGCATCACATCCCCGGGTGAGGCGCCCATGGTCCGGAGGATGGCGATGTCCGCCTGCTTCTCCTTGACCACCATGAACAGGCTGGAAACCATGTTGAAGGCTGCGATTGCGATAATGAAAAACAGCAGCAGCGACATCATGCGCTTCTCAAGTTCGACTGCCCGGAAATAAGTGGCGTTAAAGCGAGACCAGTCACTCACCATCACATCCTTCGGCAGCTGCGCTGCCAGATCGCGAACCACAGTTCGCGCCAGGAACAAATCATCCAGACGCAGCCGGACGCCGCTCACCTCATCACCCATCCGGTACAGGCGCTGGGCATCACCTATGTGCAGCACGGCAAGACCAGCATCAATCTCATAGTGACCAATCTCGAAAATACCTATCACCGTAAACTGGCGTAATCGCGGAAGTATTCCTGCAGGAGTCACCTGCCCCTGCGGCGCTACCAGCACCACCCTGTCACCGACAACAACGCCCAGCGCCCGCGCAAGCGGCGCACCCAGCGCTACGTTGTATTCACCCGGACGCAGGTCTTCCAGCGTCCCGGAACGCATATGCGCACCGATTTCACTGACCTTGTCTTCCTGTGCCGGATCAATGCCGCGCAAAAATGCGCCGCGCACATTGCCACCGCTGGTGAGGAGACCTTGCGCAGAAACATATGGTGCGGCGGCAACGACATGCGGATGTTTTGCGGCAACAGCTGCAACCGACTGCCAGTCGCGCAGCGAATCCCCTGCGCCGCTGATCTGCACATGAGCCACCGCACTGAGCATTCGCGTGCGCACTTCGCGCTGGAATCCGTTGAAAACCGACAATACGGTAATCAGCACGGTCATGCCCAACGCGATGCCAACCACCGAGATCAGTGAAATCACCGAAATAAAACGTGTCCGCTGCCGGGAGCGGGTGTAACGCAGGCCTACGAAGAGCGAAAAAGAGTTCACGGGGCACAGTAAATTGGAAAAACGCAGTGTGCCATAAATGCCCGCCGGCAACCCCATGATAGACTTCATTCACACCTTGGCACCGCACACGCCGCTGCGGATATTGCGTAACCGATTGTGCAACTGACACTGCTGATTCCCGACCTTCTGCCGCCGCCCGGTGCCGAACGCATCGTGTCGGGTAGCGCGCCCTTCCTGCGTCGGATGTGTGGCCGAGGCACCATCCGGCATTTCCCAGCCATCGATACGGAAACCTGGTTGTGTCAGGCCTTTGAGGTTGCCAAGCAGCAGGACTGGCCAGTTGCCGCACTGACCGCACTTCTTGACGGACTTCCCGTAGAATCCGGCAACTGGTTGCGCGCCGACCCTGTGCACCTCCAGTTGCAGCGCAACCGAACGCTGGTGCTTGCGGCACCGGCACTTGAAATCACCGCCGCTGAAGCCGCGGCGCTGGCGGAAACGCTAAACAGCCACTTCTCTGCTGATGGCATCAGTCTCAGTGCGATCCACCCGACACGCTGGTATCTGGCACATCCGGAAACAGCGGATGTCATTGCTCCAACATTAAGTGCTGTCGCCGGCCGGCCGCTGCCACGCATCGAAAACGCCGGTCGCTGGCATCGATGGCTTACCGAGTGCCAGATGCTGCTGCACGATCACCCCGTCAATCTTGCACGCGAGCAACGCGGTGAGCCGCCTGTCAACAGCCTGCTGTTGTGGGGTGGGGGTTCCAGACCGGCCGTACCAGGCCGTCACTTCACGCATGTATGGACGGCCAACCAGCTGGCTGTAGCGCTTGCCATACAAAGCGGTGCCGAATATTCTGAGGCACCCGGAACTGCTGCGGCATGGCTTGCCGCCCAATCCGGCACCGGGGCGAAAAATGCGCGACACCTCGTGACACTGGAGCATGCACATCATGCCGCTCGATACGGGGGGCCCGATCTCTGGATGCAAACTGTTTCAGCTCTTGAAGACGGCTGGTTCGCCCCGCTGTGGGCAGCACTGGGTAATACTTTTACCTCACTGGATATTGTTGCCACCAACCCCGAGCAATGCCTGCGCATCACGCTGCGACCGTCTGATCGCATGAAATTCTGGCGCGGTACGCCGGACTGGTCGTCGCTGACCGGCGTTCGCGAATGAACGAACCGCACGAGGTTGATCCAAATCACGCGGCACACTGATCAGTGCACTGCCTGTTTTACCGGGTGCTAAGATCAAATTTTGGCCATAGATACACCGGCGCTACTGAACATTCAGCATGGAATTCTCCTTCTTCAGCGAAAATGGGCTTGAGCATCTGCCGAAGTTTGCCATCGCACTGGTGATTGGCTTGCTGATCGGCACTGAGCGCGAGCTGTCGCCAGCCGCCAAAGCCGGTGTGCGCACCTTTGCCCTGGTCACGCTGTTCGGCACGCTGGCCGGCCTGCTCGCCGAATCCTCACAATCGGGCTGGATAATCGCCGTCGGCGCCCTGCTCGTCGGCATCATGATGATCGCCGCCTACCAGCGCGACAACCTGCCTGGCGAGAGCGGCAGCACCACTGTGGTCGCCATTCTTGTCAGCTATTGCCTGGGAACTATGGTGTGGTATGGCTACGGCCAGATTGCCGCGATGCTCGCCATTGTCACCACCATCCTGCTCTACTTCAAGGCTGAACTGCATGGGGTCACTCATGGCCTAACACGCAAGGATCTGGTTTCAATACTCCAGTTTGCAGTGCTGTCGGTGATCATCCTGCCGATACTTCCGGACACCAACTACGGTCCGTTCGGAACCCTGAACCCGCACCAGACCTGGTTGATGGTAGTGCTGGTATCCGGGGTGAGCCTTACCGGTTATCTGGCATTACGCATGGTCGGCGAACGTTATGGCGCACCGCTGCTCGGCCTTCTTGGCGGCCTCGTTTCCAGTACCGCAACCACTGTCGTCTACTCCCGCAACGGCCGCGCCCACCCGGAAATCACAAAAATCGCGGTCATCGTCATTCTGCTGGCCAATCTGGTCGTGTTGGTACGACTGATGCTGGTAACCGCAGCCGTCTCTTTCGATGTGCTCTCCCACCTTGCCCCGGTGCTTGGCTCCGGACTGCTGCTCGGCCTAATAGGTACGTTCAGCGTTTGGCGACGCTGGAACACCACAACAGGGACACCCTTGCCGGAAATCAGCAATCCGACAGAGTTGCGTACCGCACTGGGTTTTGGCGCACTTTACGCGATCGTGCTGCTGCTGGCGGCCTGGCTATCCAACATCGCAGGTACCAGTGGTCTGTACATGCTGGCGCTTGTCTCCGGATTGACCGACGTCGATGCCATTACCCTGTCCTCGCTGCGACTGCACGAATTGGGATCCCTGTCCAAGCCTGAGGCAGTCACCGCCATCAGCATTGCACTGCTATCAAATATCGCTTTCAAGCTGGGCGTCGTTTTCACCATCGGCGGACCAGCATTGGGTTGGCCGGTGCTGCGGGGAATGCTCCTCGTTGTTGCCGGTATCGGCGGCGCCCTCATCCTTGTCTGATTTCGTTTTGCAGCGCCGGAAGCCGAACAATTAACGATGACTAACATTGTCACCCGACCAGTCAACACTGCGTTCGCCTCACAACTGATGGCGGGCGGCCTTTCACCTTTTTTGGCACGCCTCTACGCTGCCCGCGGCATCAGCAGCCCCGCTCAGCTTGAAGCCGACCTCAAACGACTGATTTCGCCGGATCAATTGCGCAACTCGGGAGCAATGGCAAAGCTGCTTGCGAATGCCCTCGCAGAGAGAAAAAAACTTTTAATCGTCGCGGATTATGACGCTGACGGTGCAACAGCCTGTGCTGTCGGCTTGCGTGCACTGCGCGGGTTCGGAGCCAATGTCGACTATTTGGTACCAAACCGCTTCGAATACGGTTACGGCCTGACCCCGGAAATCGTTCAACTCGCAGCTGAACAGAAAAAACCCGACGTTCTGATCACCGTCGACAACGGCATCGCCAGCATAGACGGTGTCGCCGAAGCCAATCGTCTCGGCATGAAGGTGCTGGTCACCGACCATCACCTTCCCGGCGAAACACTGCCCGACGCATGGTGCATCATTAATCCCAACCAGCCCGGCTGCCCGTTTCCGAGCAAGAACCTAGCCGGCGTCGGCGTGATGTTTTACCTCATGCTGGCACTGCGTGCAGAGCTGCGCAGCCGCGGTGCTTATTCGGACAAACCGGAACCCAATCTCGGCGCCCTGCTCGATCTCGTGGCGCTGGGAACGGTGGCGGACGTTGTACGCCTTGATGACAACAACAGAGTTCTTGTTCAACATGGTTTGCAGCGCATGCGCTCGGGACGAGCACATGCCGGCATTACTGCACTGTTCAACGCTGCGGGACGCGACGTAAGAAGGGCCTCGGCCTACGATCTTGGTTTTGTTGCCGGCCCCAGGCTCAATGCCGCAGGACGACTCACCGACATGTCATTGGGAATCGAATGCCTGAGTACGGATGACCCTGTCCGTGCCGCCGACATTGCCCGCCAGCTCGACCAACTGAACCGCCAACGCCGCGACATTGAAGCCGATATGCAAGAGTCGGCGCTGGCCTCTGTAGAAGACGTTGAACCGGGTTATACGCTGAGCCTTTATGATCCGCAGTGGCATCAAGGAGTCATCGGCATCCTCGCATCGCGCCTGCGCGAACGCTTCCATCGCCCGACATTTGCATTTGCTGCGGCGAACAACGGTGAACTCAAGGGTTCAGGTCGTTCGATCAATGCGCTGCACCTACGCGACGCGCTGGATCTCGTTTCAAAACGGTATCCGGACCTGATCCTCCGGTTTGGCGGTCACGCCGCCGCCGCAGGGTTGTCGCTGCGAGAAAACGCCTTCGAGAATTTCAAGATCGCGTTTGAAGCGGTGGCCCGCGAACTGCTGACGCCAAACGACCTCGACCGTGAATGGATCACCGACGGCTCACTGCCAACGGAAGAAATGACGCTTAACAACGCAGCGGCATTGGCGGATGCGGTCTGGGGTCAGGGATTCCCCGAACCGCGCTTTCACGACGACTTCGAAGTCGCATCCCAGCGCGTCGTCGGCGAACGCCACCTTAAACTGCGTCTGTGCCGGGGAAAAATACTGATCGACGCCATGCTTTTCGGCCGTGCCGACCCACTCCCGGACAATATCGCCGCAACATACCGGCTGTCAGCGAACCATTACAACGGCGCAGCAACCCTGCAACTGATCCTCGACCATTGGCAGACTGTCGCATGAGCAAACCCGTGCTTTTTTTCGCGGCGGGAAATTTCCGAAAAAAACAAATACACTACTGAAAAAGGGCTGCAGCAAAGGCTCTCAATAGTAATTTGGGGGAAGAAATCATGACGTTGATGACCGCAACCAGCCACGCGCTGCATTCAGCCGTGCTGTCGATCGCCCTGCTGACCCTGCTGCCGCACACAAGCAACGCCGCCGATAATGTTCTCTACGAAACCCAATCCGAATTCGGCCCGGTCATCGTCACTGACGAAGGCAACGGATTGCGGGCCATGCGCTTCAGCCGGTATGGAGCACGACAAAGCCTGGTCAAACTTGACGACCCCGAATACCTCGGACTTGCATATACTCCATTCGCATTAACCGGACTCGCGCTGTGCGCCGAACCGAAACGGTTTCTGGTACTGGGTCTTGGCGGCGGATCACTCCCGACCTTCCTGAGAAAACATTATCCGGATGCTGAAATCGATGCGGTTGACATCAACCCTGCAGTAGCAGCAGTCGCCAAAAGTCACTTTGGCTTTCGTGAAGATGCTCACATGCGTGTGCATGTAATGGACGGTCGCAGATTCATAGAGCAGGTAAGTAAACCCTATGACGCGGTGTTCCTCGACGCTTTTGGCGCAGATGCCCTGCCGCCGCACCTGACCACCAGGGAATTTCTCGGCGCGGTACGCCGTGCCGTGCGCAACGACGGCATCGTTGTTGGCAATCTGTGGAGCACCGCCGTCAAACCGCCTTACGAGGCCATGGTACGCACTTACCGGGAGACATTCGCAGAACTGCATGTGCTGCAAGTTCCCGGAACAACCAATCGCATCCTCATTGCGGCGCCGCGGGCCAGGCAAATGACTTCTGTAGAGTTCGCAGACCGGGCGGAACAACTATCCACCGCCAAGAATTTCCGCGTCAATCTTCGCCGCATGGTTGAAATCGGCCTGTTGCCTCCCGAGGCAGTACAAGGCCGTGGCGATATCCTGACCGACGTCAGCATTAGCCGATAATTGCTGATTCGAGGCTTCAAACCATCGAGGCAATGCCGTGATCCGGACTGGTCCGCGCAGGACAAGAGAGATCACAACCAAGTCCATGCATCATTCGACCATAACATGAAGTAACGGCAACGCATCAAAGCTGATTACCCTTGATGCAAGTCAAATCGAAGTTCGAGCAGCTTCTTTAAGATCATTCGTTTGAATTGCACCGGTTATTCCCAACAGGATCATCATGGCCCAAACAACATCAACCCGCAGCAAACTCCGCGTCGTTACAAAAGCAGCTGCTGGCAGACAAAAAACCAGGCCGCGCCTTGTCTCTGCCGGGGACACACTCGCAAAAACGGGGATACGGGCTGCCGAGGCTGACCGCGTCGCCCGCCGAACGAGTACGAAGCAGACCGTCCAGGCCACTGTGGTTTCGGAACTGCTCGGATCGCTCAAAACAAATCCTGCAAGCGAAACACTGCAGCAACTGCAGTCAGTAATCGGCGGCGCATCACCAGACGAGCTGAAAGCACTGCGACGCACCCTGTTCGCCAAACCGGACGCTCCCGAGCCAGGCACTGACCCTGACATCGAACTCTCGACAGGCTGGCGCGAAGGTGCATATCCGTACAAAAACCTGATGTCGCGCAAAAGTTACGAGAAACAGAAATTCCGGCTGCAAGTCGAATTGCTGAAGCTGCAGGCCTGGGTCAAGGAAACCGGCCAGCGCGTTGTGATCCTCTTCGAAGGCCGCGACGCCGCCGGCAAGGGCGGCACCATCAAACGCTTCATGGAACATCTCAATCCCCGCGGCGCACGTGTAGTGGCTTTGGAAAAACCCAGCGAAACTGAACGCGGACAATGGTATTTCCAGCGCTATATCCAGCACCTCCCAACCAGCGGCGAAATCGTGCTGTTTGACCGCAGTTGGTATAACCGCTCCGGCGTGGAACGGGTCATGGGATTCTGTAACCACAAGGAATACGACGAGTTCCTGCGCCAGTACCCGGAATTCGAACGCCAGTTGGTGCGCTCGGGCGTCCACCTCTTCAAATTCTGGTTCTCGGTGAGTCGCGCCGAGCAGCGCAGACGTTTCCGGGAACGACGGGGCCACCCCCTGAAACACTGGAAACTGAGCCCGGTGGATATTGCCTCCCTCGATAAATGGGATGCTTATACCGCAGCAAAGGAAGCCATGTTCGTGCATTGCGATACTTCCGACGCGCCGTGGACAGTGATCAAGTCGGATTGCAAAAAACGTGCGCGACTGAACGCAATGCGTTACCTGCTCAACCGTTTGCCTTACACCAAACGCGACCAGACTCATATTGGCTCGATAGATCCGTTGATCGTTGGTCGTCCGTCATTGGTATCCAGTCAAGGTGAGGACCAGCTTGCTCTGGGCAGCAAGGAAGCAGACAACTGAGCGGCACAGGCATTGGCCCTGCGGTAAAATCGGTCTTTTTCGCGGAAACCCCCATGGAAGCCGAACGCCTCAACGCCATCGCCAATCGCCTGCAGGATCTCCAGGAGCGTACGGAGGGGTTGCGGAGGTATCTTTGACTACGATACCAAGACCCGCCGTCTCGAAGAACTGGTAAAACTCAGCGAAGACCCAGCGCTGTGGAATGACGCTGCGCGCGCGCAGGAAGTTGGCCGCGAGCGCAAAACCCTCGAAGGCATTGTTGTCACGCTGCGTGATCTGGACCGCGACCTGACCGACGCGAGAGAGCTGCTGGAAATGGGCCGCGCCGAAAACGACGACGACACGCTTGTCGCCGTCGAAACCGACACCGCCAAACTCGCAGGCATCGTCGAGGACATGGAATTCCGCCGCATGTTCTCGCAGCAGATGGACCCCAACAACTGCTTTCTGGACATCCAGTCCGGCTCCGGCGGCACGGAAGCGCAGGATTGGGCATCGATCCTTGAGCGGATGTACCTGCGTTACTGCGAGAAGAAAAAGTTCAAGGTTGAAGTGCTTGAAGAGTCCGAAGGTGACGTCGCGGGCATCAAGAGCGCATCGCTGAAAATCTCCGGCGACTACGCTTTCGGCCACCTGCGCACCGAAACCGGCGTGCACAGGTTGGTGCGCAAGTCGCCTTTCGACTCCAACAACCGCCGGCACACCTCGTTTGCCAGCGTGTTCGTATATCCGGAAGTCGACGACTCGATTGAAATCGACATCAACCCGGCAGACCTGCGAGTGGATACTTACCGCGCATCCGGCGCCGGCGGCCAGCACATCAACAAGACCGACTCGGCGGTACGTATCACCCACATCCCCACCGGCATCGTCGTGCAGTGCCAGAACGACCGCTCGCAGCACCGCAACCGCGCTGAAGCCAATGCCATGCTCAAATCCAAGCTCTATGAACTGGAACTGCGCAAACGCAACGAGCAGAAGCAGGCCATGGAAGACGCCAAGACCGACATCGGCTGGGGTCACCAAATCCGCTCCTACGTGCTCGACCAGTCGCGCATCAAGGATCTGCGCACCAACGTTGAAATCGGCAATACCCAAGGCGTGCTCGACGGCGACCTCGACGTATTCATTACCGCCAGCCTCAAATCAGGACTCTAATCATGACCGACAAAACCAGCAGCGGCATCGACAACCCGAATCCTGATCCGGCTGAAGCCGTACAGAGCGACGAAAAACTCGTGGCCGAGCGCCGCAAAAAGCTCGACGCCATCCGTGCTGCGGGCGTCGCCTTCCCCAATGATTTCGTGCGTCGCGACCTGGCCCAGCCACTGCAGGACAAACACGGCGCAACCGAGGCCGAGGCACTCGCCGCCGCCGCAGTGAACGTTGCCGTTGCCGGCCGCATCATGCTCAAGCGCGTGATGGGCAAGGCCAGCTTCGCCACGATTCAGGACATGAGCGGCCGCATCCAGGTCTATGTGTCGGTCGATGACACCGGCGCTGAAGTAATGGAAGCGTTCAAGCATTACGACAGCGGCGACATCATCAGCGTCGAAGGGGCGCTGTTCAAGACCAAGAAGGGTGAACTGACGGTGCGCGCCAAGACGCTGCGCCTGCTCACCAAATCGCTGCGCCCGCTACCGGAAAAATTCCACGGTCTCACTGACCAGGAAATGAAATACCGCCAGCGCTACGTTGACCTGATCGTCAACGAAGAAACCCGCGCGGTGTTCGCACGCCGCTCGCAAATCATTCAGTCGGTGCGCAGCACGCTGATCGACGACGGCTTCCTTGAAGTCGAAACACCGATGATGCACCCGATCCCCGGCGGCGCCGCGGCACGCCCCTTTGCCACCCACCACAACGCCCTCGACATGCAATTGTTCCTGCGCATTGCGCCGGAGTTGTATTTGAAGCGCCTGGTCGTCGGCGGGCTGGAAAAAGTATTCGAGGTCAATCGCAACTTCCGCAATGAAGGCATGTCAACCCGGCATAACCCGGAATTCACCATGCTCGAGTTTTACGCCGCTTATTGGCGCTACGAGCAGCTGATGACCTTCATCGAAGATATGATGCGTCGTGCGGCGGAACAGGTCACCGGCAACGCGCTGGTCACCTACCAGGGCAAGACCATCGATTTTGCCAAACCCTTTGAACGGCTGACCATCACCGGTGCGATCCGCAAATACCGACCGGACATCACCGACGAAGAACTCAATGACCGCAACCGCATCGTCAACCGGCTCAATGCGATGAAAGTCGCATTTCGCGAAAGCGACGGCCTGGGTGGCCTGCAACTTACGCTGTTCGAAGCCACCGCGGAATCGCAGCTGTTCGACCCGACCTACATCATCGATTACCCGGCAGAAGTTTCTCCGCTGGCACGCCGCAGCGATGCCAACCCGGAAATTACAGAACGCTTTGAGCTGTTCATCGCCGGTCGCGAAATCGCCAACGGCTTCTCGGAATTGAATGACCCCGAAGACCAGGCTGCACGCTTTCTTGAGCAGGTCAAACAGAAAGATGCCGGCGATCACGAAGCCATGCACTACGACGCCGATTACATCCGCGCACTGGAATACGGCCTGCCCCCGACCGGCGGCGCCGGCATCGGCATCGACCGTCTGGTGATGCTGCTGACCGACAGCCCGTCGATCCGCGACGTCATCCTGTTCCCGCATATGCGTCCGGAATAAAATGTCTCAGCCCACCAAACCCGTTCGCCCTGAGCCTGTCGAAGGGCGTTTTTGACAATGACCTATGGGTTTCTGGGTTTACATCCTTGAATGCGCCGACGGCTCCTTCTTTACAGGACACACCGAGGATCTGGAAATTCGTCTTGCTCAGCATGCCAGTCGAAAAACCCTTGGCTACACCGCATCAAGATTGCCTGTTAGCCTGATTTTTTCGCAGGAATACCCGACACGCGAAGAAGCGATTGCTTCCGAACGTCAGATCAAAGGCTGGAGCCGGAAAAAGAAAGAAGCCATGATTCGCGGTGATTGGGATGAAGTGGCGCGTCTGGCAAAAGGCAAAACCAAGGGTTCCGAGCCTTGCCCTTCGACAAGCTCAGGGCGAACGGTGGAAAAATAATGAAGGACGAACACCCACTCTGGCAACCGGACCCGCGACAGATTGAATCCGCCAATCTGACCGCGTTCATGCGCCACGTCGCGCAAAACGGCGGCCCCTCACTGCATCACTACGCCAGTCTGTATGACTGGTCGATTCAGCAACCGGAAGCCTTCTGGCAGGCGGTTTGGGATTTCTGCGGTGTCATCAGCAGCCGGCGCAGCGCGCAGGTCCTTGAAAATCCGCAACAAATGCCCGGGGCGCGCTGGTTCCCCGACGCCCGCCTGAATTACGCCGAAAACCTGTTGCGCCGTGACGGTGACGATACGGCCATCATCTTCCGCGGCGAAACCCAGGTCAAAAGCCGGATCAGCTTCCGCGAACTGCGCCATGAGGTATCCCGTCTCGCGCAGGCACTGCGTGCAGCCGGCGTCCAGCCGGGCGACCGGGTTGCCGGCTATATGCCGAACCTGCCCGGGACTGTGATCGCCATGCTCGCGGCCTCCAGCCTTGGCGCTGCCTGGTCCTCCTGCTCGCCCGAATTCGGCGTACAAGGCGTGGTTGACCGCTTCGGCCAGATCGCACCGCGCATTCTGTTTGCCGCAGACGGCTACTTCTACAACCGCAACACCATCGACAATCTGCCGCGGCTGCGCGAAATCATGGCGCAACTGCCGAGCGTCGAAAAGCTGGTGGTCGTCCCCTACACCTGCGGGAACCCCGACCTCTCGGGACTCGCCAATGCCGTCAGCGTTCACGATTTCATGGCGCCGTTCAAAGCGCGCGCATTGGAATTCGCACAACTGCCCTTCGACCACCCGCTGTTCATCATGTACTCGTCAGGCACCACCGGTGTGCCGAAGTGCATCGTGCACGGCGCCGGCGGCACGCTGCTGCAGCACCTGAAAGAGCATGTATTGCACACCGACATCCGCAAGGGTGACCGGCTGTTCTACTTCACTACCTGCGGATGGATGATGTGGAACTGGCTGGTATCCGGACTGGCTGCCGGCGCCACGCTGCTGCTGTATGACGGTTCGCCGTTTGTCGGCAAAGGCAACGTGCTGTGGGATTACGCTGCCGAAGAAAAGATGACGGTGTTCGGCACCTCCGCCAAGTACATCGACGCGCTGGCAAAGCTGCGGATGGAACCGGGCAAAACCCATGATCTGTCGGCGCTGCGTGCCCTGCTCTCCACCGGTTCGCCGCTGGTTCCGGAAAGCTTCGACTACGTCTATCGCAGCATCAAGGCCGACCTGCAACTCGCCTCCATCTCCGGCGGCACCGACATCATTTCCTGCTTCGCGCTCGGCTGCCCGACGCTGCCGGTCTGGCGCGGCGAACTGCAATGCCGCGGTCTCGGCATGAAAGTCGAGGTATGGAACGATGAGGGCAAACCGGTGCGCGGCGAAAAAGGCGAGCTGGTGTGCACCGTGCCCTTCCCGTCGATGCCTGTGGGCTTCTGGAATGATGCGGACGGCAGCAAATACCGCGCCGCCTATTTCGAACGGTATCCGGGCATCTGGCACCACGGCGACTATGTCGAGTTGACCGAACATGACGGCCTGATGATCTTCGGCCGGTCGGATGCAGTACTCAATCCGGGCGGCGTGCGCATCGGCACCGCTGAAATCTATCGCCAGGTTGAGCGCCTCGATGAAGTCGTTGAAAGCCTTGCCATCGGCCAGGACTGGCCGCCGCAGCAACCCAATGATGTGCGCGTCATCCTTTTTGTCCGCTTGCGCGACGGCCTTGCTCTGGATGCCGGACTCGCCGATCGAATCAAACGCCAGATCCGCGACAACACTACACCGCGGCATGTACCTTCGGTCGTCGTGCAGGTGGCCGACATACCGCGCACCAAAAGCGGCAAGATTGTCGAACTCGCCGTGCGTAACATCGTTCACGGACTGCCGGTCAAAAACCTCGAGGCACTGGCCAATCCGGAATCACTGTCGCAATTCGGCGACCGGGAAGAGTTGCGCGGCTGATTGGTTACCGGCGCAGATGCGCGTGAATCGCACGACAGGGCTTGATGTAACGCTTTGTAACGATGTGACATTTGGCATACAAACAGCCAACACTTGGCAGTAGGATATCGGCACTTTCCGGCAATACAAGGAGCGCTGCCATGCAAGAAGCAAAAAAAATAAACCCCCTCATCGCCATCGCTACCGTTTCGGTCATTCTGTTCAGCGTGGTCGGCATCGGCGTAATGACCGGCCTGATTCCGAACTCTTCCTCCTCTTCCAGGAACAACGAGGCGACACTGGTCACAACGGCACCAACAGCCGCGACATCATCCGCATCCGCGAAAACGGAAGCCCCATCCGCAAGCGACAACAAAATCAAAACCAAAACTGATGCCACGGCAGCCCCGAAACACAAAACCCCGGTAAACCAAGCCGGTGATCCAGCGGCTAAAACGACAGCTCAAACGGTTGCTCAACCAGCGACTCCAGTTGATACGGCACCTCCGGTACAGGCGAAAGCCGCTCCGGTTTGCACAAACTGCGGCGTTGTTACCGGCGTTAACGCCGTCAAACAACAGGGTGAAGGTTCTGGTCTCGGCGCAGTTGCCGGCGGTGTGGTGGGAGGATTATTAGGCCACCAGATCGGCGGCGGTACCGGCAAAAAGATTGCGACCGTTGCCGGCGCGGCGGGTGGTGCCTTTGCCGGGCATCAGGTTGAAAAAAACATGAAATCATCAACACACTACGAAGTTACTGTAAAAATGGAAGACGGTTCGGTGCGGACGTTTCCATACGACACGCAGCCGTTTTTCCAGACCTGAAGCAAGATACGGGTGGTTAACGGCACGCTCTCCGAAGGCTGAGCAGGCGCGGCACGCATCACCAAAAGCGCCCCTGCCGGGCGCTTTTTTCATGGTTGATGCATTGAGTAAACAGGCGAGATGCAGTCGGACACCGAACCCTCACATTGGGCTTGATGCAATAAACCGGCTTGACATGGATATTGCAAGTATAAGTTTTTATTGATTTTTATTTAAAATTACACTTTTACGCTGATTGTTTGCCTTGCCCAATATACCCCCAATGGGTATATTGGGGCATGAGTATCCCCGCCCCAGGCGCAAAGTCAGCTGTAATCGATTTGCCCGTCACCGGCATGACCTGCGCCGCCTGCGCAACCCGCATTGAAAAAGTCCTGAATCGCCTGCCCGAGGTGCATGCGGCGGTCAACTTCGCGACCGAAAAGGCACATGTCGAATACCCGGTCGGGACACTGACACCCGCCGACCTGATCACCGCAATCCGCAAAGCCGGTTACGAAGCGCAGGAACCAACTGCCAACAGTGACTTGGAACGCAAAGCCGAAAAGATCGCGAACTACCGCCGCGACTTGCGGCTGTTCACGATCTCCGCAGTACTGACGCTGCCATTCTTCGCACTGATGCTGCACATGCTGACCGGAGCCCCTCAAGGGGACTTGCTTCGCGGCGCTCACCACGCAGCATGGTTTCCGCCGATGGCCCAACTGCTGATTGCCACCCCCGTGCAATTCTGGATCGGCAGCCGTTTTTACGTTGGCGCATATCATGCGCTGCGCGGCGGCGGCGCCAACATGGATGTATTGATCGCCCTCGGCACCAGCATGGCTTATTTCTACAGTGCAGCAGTGGTGCTCGCCGGGCTTGATGGCCACCTCTATTTCGAAGCGGCAGTCAGCATCGTTACGCTGGTATTCCTCGGGAAGCTGCTCGAATCCCGCGCCCGCGCCCGCGCGTCCGCTGCAATCGAAACCTTGATCAAGCTTCAACCACAGACCGCACGTGTCGAACGCAACGGCGTGATCACCGAAATCCCGGTCACGCAATTGCGGGTGGGCGATACATTCATCGTTCGCCCTGGCGATGCAGTGCCGGTGGACGGCACAGTTCTCGACGGCCGCTCCAGCATGGATGAATCACTACTCACCGGTGAAAGCCTTCCGGTATCCAAGGGCGCAGGCAGCAAGGTCTACGCCGCGACCATCAATGCCCAGGGCTTGCTCCGCTGCAACGCGACGGGCATCGGCGCCGACACGGCGCTGGCCGGCATCATCAAGCTGGTGGAGGAGGCGCAGGGATCAAAAGCGCCGATTCAAAGGCTGGCTGATGTTATTGCCGGTGTGTTTGTACCCGTGGTCATTGCCATCGCCGCCGTCACCTTTGCCGGCTGGTGGTGGTTCAGCGGTTCGTTCGCTGAAGCGATGGTCCCGGCAGTTGCTGTTCTGGTCATTGCCTGTCCCTGCGCACTGGGGCTCGCAACCCCAACCGCCATCATGGTCGGCAGCGGTGCAGGTGCCCAAGCCGGCGTGTTGATCAAAAACGCCGAAGCGCTGGAACTCGCCGGGCATATCGACACACTTGTGCTGGACAAGACCGGCACACTGACGCTGGGCAAGCCGGCAGTCACGGACCTAGTGACTTTGGGCGAAACTTCCGAAAGCACATTGCTTGGTGTTGCCGCTGCACTTGAAGCGAGCTCTGAACATCCTCTGGCCCGCGCCGTTCTGGAACATGCGCAAAGTCGCGGAATCACTCCTGCTGCCGTCAAGGACTTCACTGCGGTTACCGGCAAGGGCGTACAGGCACTCCTCGACGGAACCCCAGCTCTGCTCGGTTCGCCGCGTTTTGTAATCGAGGAAGGCATACCCCTCCACGATGCAACCGTCGCCCGGTTGCAGGATCAAGGCAAGACGGTCATCGCAGTCGCACATGACGGCCACGCGCTGGGCCTGATCGCGATTACCGATCCGCTGCGCCCGACATCTGCAGAAGCAGTAGCTGCACTGCAGGCACTGGGCATCGAGGTCATCATGCTCACCGGCGACAACCGGCGCACTGCAGAACACATTGCAAAAGAGGCCGGTATCAAACGCTTTGAAGCGGAATTACTCCCGCGCGACAAGGCGCGGATCATCAACACCCTGCAGCAACAGGGCCATCACGTCGGAATGATTGGCGATGGCGTCAATGACGCTCCAGCTCTCGCAGCAGCACAAGTCAGCTTTGCCGTTGGCGCAGGCTCGGACGTTGCGTTACATGCAGCCGACGTCACGCTGATGCGCAGCGACCTGCTCAGCGCTGTCGATGCGGTCAATCTTTCCAGAGCCACCTTCCGCAAAATCAAGCAAAACCTGTTTTTCGCCTTTTTCTACAACGTACTGGGCATCCCTCTCGCTGCCGCCGGGCTGCTCAACCCGGTGATTGCCGGCGCGGCGATGGCGATGAGTTCCGTCTCGGTAGTCAGTAATTCACTGCTGCTCAAACGCTGGCGTCCCCACAAGCGAAATCAAATTTAATTTTCAAATCAAGGAGATCCCCCAATGGAAACCAAAATCATTTCCGTCAGCGGCATGACCTGCATGGGCTGCGTTGCCAGCGTGAAGCGCGTACTCGGCGGTCTCAGCGGCGTCAGCAGCGCGGAGGTCACACTGGATCCGGCACAAGCGACCGTGACCTACGATTCAAGCAAGGTCGAACTGCATGCGATCAAAACTGCGATCAGCGATGCCGGCTATGACGTCGCGTAACGTAAACTGCGCAACCTCGCACGGCGACGAACGCCATGTCATTCAACCGCACAAGCAGGCGCTGCTGAAACGGCTGAACCGGGTCGAAGGCCAGGTTCGTGGCATTGCGCAGATGATTCAGGATGACCGTTACTGCGTGGATGTGCTGACCCAGGTTGCGGCAATCCAGTCAGCACTGGATGCGGTCGCATTGCAATTACTGGAAGATCACACGCTGGGTTGTGTTGCCGCAGCAGTAAAAACCAATGGCGGCGATGCGGCAATGACCGAACTGATGGCCGCGGTCAGGCGATTTGCCCGCTGAAAGCCGGAAACAGGAACAGGAACTGCAGTATCAGTAGTTCCAGATCTGCCACCAGGGCACATCCTTGCGCGGACCGCCCTTGAGATAAGCACTATCGGGAAAATTCTTCTTCATTACCCGTTCTGCGTCGTCGCGCAGCGCTTTCATGCCCATGGCGTCATAAGCCTTGACCATAATCATCAGCCCCTCTTCGTTGGCTGGAGCGCCGGGATAAGTCTTCAGAGCGTACTGCGCACGATTTACCGCAGCAACATAGGCCTTGCGCTTCATGTAGTAACGCGCCACATGCACCTCATGGGAGGCCAGCGCATTGACCAGATAATTCATGCGCTGCACGGCATCCGGCGCATATTTGCTCTCCGGAAAACGCGTCACCAGTTCCTTAAAGGATACGAACGCGTCAGCAGCCGCCTTGGGATCACGCTCGGACAGGTCCTGCCCGCTGAAAAAACCCATGATGCCGAGATCGTCATTGAAATTGATCAGCCCGCGCAGGTAATACATGTAGTCGGCACTGGGATGATTCGGGTGCAGCTTCACGAACCGGTCTATTGAGGCGAGCGCCGAGGCTGCATCATCGTTTTTCCAGTGCGCGTAAGCCACTTCGATCATCGCCTGCTGCGCAAAACGGCCGAAGGGATAGCGCGATTCGATGCGCTCGTAGTGCTTGATGGCGTTTTCCCAGTTGCGGTCGGATAACTCCTGGCGCGCCTCGGCATAAAGTTTCTGGGCGGACCAGCCGCGGGTCTCGTCGACATCCTTGCCGCTGAAAATTCCGCAGCCGGACAACAGGGAAAAGGAAAGTACGATGAATACCGTTAAAATGCGCCGGATTGAAGAGACTTGATTTGTCATACGAAAATTATACCCAATTAACGGCCCCGGACCCGCATAGTCTCGCGGTACCGCCGGAATGTGCCGGGCTGAGGCTTGACCAGGCTCTGGCGCAACTGCTGCCGCAATATTCGCGCGCCCGGCTCACGACCTGGGTGCGGGAGGGGCGCGTTACGGTTGACGGGCTCAGCCGCGCACCGCGCGACAAACTGCACGGCGGCGAGCAGATCATTGTGGCGCCGGCACTGTCTGCGGAAGAAACGTCGTTTCGCCCGGAGAACATTGCGTTGCAGGTCGTCCACGAAGACGACACGCTGCTGGTCATCAACAAACCGGCGGGACTCGTTGTCCACCCGGGCAGCGGCAACTGGCAGGGCACATTGCTGAACGCCCTGCTGGCCCATGCGCCGCAACTGGCTGCCGTACCGCGCGCCGGCATTGTCCACCGCCTCGACAAGGACACCAGCGGCCTTCTGGTCGTCGCCAAAACCCTGACCGCTCAGACCGACCTCGTCCGCCAGTTGCAGGCGCGCACGGTATCCCGCGAATATCGGGCCGTGGTTCACGGCATCGTCAAACGTGCCGGCCGGATTGATGGTGCCATCGGCCGCGACCCGCGAAGCCGCATACGCATGGCAGTGGTTCGCACCGGCAAACCGGCCGTTACCCATTATTCCGTGATTGAGCATCTGCATCGATCCACCGTGCTGGCCTGCAAACTTGAAACCGGGCGAACGCATCAGATCCGCGTGCACCTGCAAAAACTCGGCTACCCGATTTGGGGCGACCCGGTCTACGGCCTGCGCAATGCGCCGAAAACCCCGCATATCGACCGTCAGGCACTGCATGCCGAAAAACTCGCGCTGCAACACCCGGACTCCGGCGAGACCATGCAATGGCAGGCCCCGCTGCCCGAAGACATGCGGCAACTGATTGCCGAATTGCGTGAAGCGTGAGCATGGACATCGCCACACACTGCATTGTTCCCGACTGGCCCGCCCCGGCGCAGGTGCGTGCGCTGGTCACGACACGGGCAGGAGGGATCAGCACCGGCCCGTACGCCAGTCTCAATCTCGGTCTGCGGACCGATGATGATCCTGTGGCAGTCGCTGAAAATCGCTGGCAGCTTGAACGCCTGCTGCCCCAACCGCCACTATGGCTGCAGCAGGTTCATGGCAGCACGGTAGTGGATGCCGACGTCCTGACGACGGCACCACAGGCCGATGCCAGCGTGGCCTGCCGCAACAACACGGTTTGCGCCATCATGATCGCTGACTGCCTGCCTGTTCTGCTGACCGACCTTGCAGGAAGCTGCGTTGGCGCAGCCCATGCCGGCTGGCGCGGACTCGCAGGCGGCGTCATCGCCAATACCGTGGCACGAATGCCCGCCGCGGCCTCTGAACTGATGGCCTGGATCGGGCCCGGAATCGGGCCGGGCGCGTTCGAAGTGGGGGATGATGTGCTCGATGCATTCTGCTCTGCTGCACCAGAACAGATCAGCGCATTCAAGGCACTAAAACCCGGAAAATGGCTATGTGATTTGCCTGCACTGGCCCGGTGCGCCCTGCTGCGGGCCGGCGTGAACCGCATCTACGGCGGCGATCTGTGCACTTACAGCGATGCGAGCCGCTTTTATTCTTACCGCCGCGACGGGATCACCGGCCGCATGGCCGCGCTGATCTGGCTGGATGCGCAGGCGGCATCCATCAATACCGTATAATCCGGCCTCCTTTGCCAGAGCCGCACTTTTTGCGGACCTTCCAGTCCATTTCAACGTGAACACCCTTTCGTGGATCATCGTCGCCACCCTTGCCGGCGGCATTCTTTCAGCGGTTACCGCGGGACTGTTTGCGCTCAAGGCCACACCGGCACAAGTACCGATGCTGGTGAGTTATGCGGTGGGCGCACTGCTTGGTGCAGCATTCATCGAAGTGCTGCCGCACGCGTTCTACCAAAGCGAAAGCATCGAAGCCACCGCCGCCACGGTGCTGTTCGGAATCCTCGGCTTCTTCATCCTTGAGAAACTGGTGCTGTGGCGCCATTGCCATGTTGAGGAATGCGAAGTCCACGACCCTCACGTGCCGCCGCAACATGATCATGGCCGCAGCGGACTGATGATTCTGGTCGGTGACACCTTTCACAACTTCGTCGATGGCGTGCTGATCGCAGCTGCGTTCATGGCGGATACGCAACTGGGGATCGTTACCGCAATCGCCATCATTGCCCACGAAGTTCCCCAGGAAGTGGGCGACTTCCTGATCCTGCTGCATTCCGGTTACAGCAAACGTTCCGCCATGCTGCTCAACATGCTCGCCAGCACGGCCATGGTCGTCGGCGGCGTTCTTGCCTATTTCACCCTGCAGGTGGCGGAGGCGCTGGTGACACCGTTGCTGGCCCTGGCTGCAGCCAGCATGCTTTACGTGGCAGTCGCAGACCTGATCCCGGGCCTGCATCGCCGACCCGAACTCGCAGCCACCGCACAGCAGGTGCTGCTGATCGGCTTGGGTATTGCCACGATCTGGGCCATCGGCTCCTGGGCGCACAGCCACTGACCCGCTGCGCCGGCACCGCTCTGGCGCAGAGCGGTGTGCTATCGTTGACACCGATATTTTCCCGCCATCGGCCTGTCATCTTCTTGCCGTAGGCTGTTGCGCAGATCATGACTGAAACCACGCAAAAAACACCCGCTGAAGCTTACGCCGAACTGAGCCGCATGCTCCTCGGTGACGCAGCCGCCAAGCTGGGGGCACAACAAGCACTGCCCGATCCTGCCGAGATGATGAAGCTGTTCACCGCAGCGATGGCAACCGACAGCGACCGCTGGCTTGAGCTGAACAAGCGCTACTACAGTGAACAGCTGGGACTCTGGCAAAGCTATGCCGGTTTGAAGCCCGGCGCAGCAAAACCCGAGCCGCCGCAGGACAGGCGCTTCAACGCACCGGAGTGGCAGGAGCCCTACTTCAGCTATCTGGCACATTCCTATCTGGCCTCTGCACGATGGCTGGACGAGATGACTGCGGCCGCCCAGCTGGAACCCCAGGCACGCAACAAACTGGCGTTTTATACGAGGCAACTGATCGACGCACTGTCTCCAGCCAACTTCCCGTGGACCAATCCGGAAGCCATCAAGCTTGCAGCCGCAACCGATGGCGACAGCATCAACCGTGGCCTGAAAAACCTCGCCGCCGACATCGAAAAGGGGCTGGTGTCGATGACCGACGAGTCGGCATTCGAAGTCGGCCGGAATCTCGCCATGACACCCGGCGCCGTTGTTTATGAAAACGAATTCATCCAGCTGCTGCAGTACAGTCCCACCACGGACACAGTACATGAACGGCCACTGGTCATCGTGCCGCCATGCATCAACAAATACTACATTCTGGATCTGCAGCCTGACAACTCCTATGTACGGCATGCACTGAATGCCGGTCATACGGTATTCATGGTCTCGTGGCGCAACATGCCGCCGGAAATGGGCCAGGCGACATGGGATGAGTATCTCGAACACGGCGTCATGCGCGCGCTCACGGTTGCCCAACAGGTCTGCGGCACGGAACAGGTCAACGCACTGGGATTCTGCGTTGGCGGCACGCTGCTCGCCTGTGCGCTGGCGGTGCTGCGGGCGCGCGGCCTGAACCCGGTCGCCAGCGTCACCTTTCTGACCACCATGCTCGATTTCAGTGACACCGGCGAGCTGTCCGTATTTGTCGACGATGCTTACGTCACCAGGCGCGAGGCCGAATTCGCACAAGGCGGGGTATTGCGCGGCCGCGAACTGGCGCTGACCTTCGCCAGCCTGCGCGCCAACGATCTGATCTGGCCCTATGTGGTCAACAACTACCTGAAGGGCAAGACCCCGGCGCCTTTCGACCTGCTCTACTGGAACAGCGACAGCACCAATCTGCCCGGCACCATGTATGCCTACTACGTGCGCAATACCTATCTTGAAAACAACCTGCGCATCCCCGGCAAGCTGAACATGTGCGGCATGCCGGTGGATCTCGGCCGCATTGACATGCCAGCCTACGTGCTGGCGGCGCGTGAGGACCACATCGTACCGTGGCGCACAGCGCACGCCAGCAGCAGCCTGCTCGGCAACAAGACGCAATTCGTACTCGCTGCCAGCGGCCATATTGCCGGCGTCATAAATCCGCCTGAACGCAAAAAGCGCAACTACTGGCTCAATGCCAAAACTGATGCAGACGCTGACAGCTGGTTTGCCGGAGCGGCCTCGCAGGCCGGGAGCTGGTGGCCACACTGGTCAGCCTGGCTGGCAGAACACGCCGGCGCGCAGGTACCCGCCCGCACTCGATTAGGCAGCACGGATTATTCCGCCGGAGAAGCTGCGCCCGGCCGCTACGTCAAAGACAAAAGCGGTTGAACCCCTCACCGCGCCCCGGCGCGCGAAATTGCTGTTAAATTATTGAAAATCGTCAACCGGAGGAGATCCAAAAAATGTCACACGTCGCAGTTGTTACCGGCGGTATGGGCGGGCTCGGTGAAGCCATCTGCATAAAACTGGGGAAGATGGGCTACAAAGTCGTTGCCACCTACTCCCCCGGCAACACCAAACACAATGAATGGCTCGCGGAAATGAAAAAGCAGGGCTTTGATTTCCGCGCCGAGCCGGTTGATGTCACCAATTACGAATCCTGCCAGAAAGCGGTCGCGCAAATTGCCAAGGACGTCGGCCCGGTGGATGTGCTGGTCAACAACGCCGGCATCACCCGTGACACAACATTCCGGAAAATGGATCTCGACTCCTGGCATTCCGTAATCAACACTAATCTCGACAGCGTGTTCAACATGACCAAGCCGGTCATCGACACCATGGCCGAGCGCGGCTGGGGACGCATCATTAACGTATCTTCGGTCAATGGCCAGAAAGGCGCATTCGGCCAGACCAACTACTCCGCAGCCAAAGCCGGCATGCATGGCTTCACCAAGGCTGCAGCGCTGGAGTATGCGAAAAAGGGCGTAACCGTAAATACCATTTCCCCGGGCTACATCGGCACAAAAATGGTCATGGCGATCCCGAAGGAAGTGCTGGACAGCAAAATCATCCCGCAGATTCCCGTGGGCCGGCTCGGCAAACCGGAAGAAGTCGCAGGTCTGGTGGCCTACCTCTGCTCGGAAGAGGCTGCATTTGTTACCGGTGCCAATATCGCCATCAACGGCGGCCAGCACATGCAATAAAACCGGACCGGATTTCACTGGCCCGAAAAAAACCCGCCGGGAAAACCCGGCGGGCTGCAGCTTTAAAACACCGGACGCCTGAAAAAGTGGCGCTCAGCAGGGCGATTCAACCACCCTTGCCACCCTTGACTGCGGCATCCGCGGCAACCTTGATGGCCGATTCTGCCGACTTCGCAAACTGCTGCGCCGTCTTCGACATCGTGTCTGCCAGAGCATTAGCCGTTGCCAGCGTTTGCTTCATGGCGGCTACCGCTGACTCCGAACCGGGCGGGGCCGACTTGGCCATTTCATCAACCATTGCCTGAAATTGCGTGTTCATCGCACTGGCACGGGATTCCACCAGTTCACCTATTTCCTTCTGCGTTTTGCCGGCGAGGTCCTGCACGCTGCGTGAATACTCGGTCATTCTGGCCAGCATGCCCTGCATGTTCTTCTGCTGCAAAGCGCTCCATTGCTGGGGGTCGCGGGCCTCCATCAGCGACTTCGCCCCTTTCATGCCGTCATCGATCATCCCGCGCATGGCTTCGAGTTGCAGCTTCATCAGGCGCTCGCCCTGCTCCATCGAAAGCTGCGTCAGCTTGAGCGCCGCCTCAGTCGCTTTCTGGTTGAGTTCAGTCAGTTTTTCGGGTGCTTTGGACATGTCTGCCTCCATGCGTTGAGATAAAAGAGAGTGGTTTGAAAATCAGTATCCCACTGCGCCATGCCTCCGGACTTGATTGGGATCAAGGTTGCTTCCCCTGCAAATTGCAGCATACACAACCTTTATATCTTATTGATTATATTAACTTATTTATTATTATTTGGTTGCATTGCAGCATGAGCTGTGCCATAATTAAAAATATTCTTCTTGAGACTACTCCATGAGCGCACAGGTCCGCACCATCAAGAAATATCCAAACCGCCGCCTCTATGACACCGAAACCAGCAGTTACATCACGCTGGCCGACGTCAAAAAACTGGTACTCGAAAATGTCGAGTTCAAAGTCGAGGATGCAAAAACAAAAGACGATCTGACGCGCAGCATACTGATGCAGATCATTCTCGAAGAAGAAAGCTCCGGCTCACCGATGTTCACCAGCGATTCGCTGTCGCAGATCATCCGTTTCTATGGGAACGCCATGCAAGGCATGATGGGCGGCTATCTGGAAAAAAATATCCAGACCTTCATGCAGATCCAGAACAAGCTGCAGGACCAGTCGCGCCAGATCTACGGCCAGAACCCGATGTTGAATTCGGAAACATGGAACGAGTTCGTCAAGATGCAGGGGCCGGCAATGCAGGGACTGATGGGTCGCTACCTCGAGCAGAGCGCGAGCACCTTCCTCGACATGCAGAACCAGCTGACGACGCAGACGCGCAATCTGTGGGGCAACTTCCCATTCCCGGGCTTCCCCGGTGCCGCTGCGGCCAAAAAAGACGGCGAAGAGCCGAAGTCGTAACACCCGCCGCCTTACCCGCTCCGTAATCCTGTCGTGGCCACCCCCCCGCGTAAAGTCGGTTTCGTTTCGCTCGGCTGTCCGAAAGCGCTCGTTGATTCCGAGCACATCCTGACCCAGCTGCGCGCCGAAGGTTATCTCGTCTCCGGCACCTATCAGGATGCCGACCTCGTTGTCGTTAACACCTGCGGCTTCATCGACGCCGCGGTCGAAGAGTCACTCGACGCCATCGGCGAAGCACTGGCGGAAAATGGCCGTGTCATCGTCACCGGCTGTCTTGGCGCCAAAGGCGACATCGTCCGCGAAACACACCCCAAGGTACTCGCCGTCACCGGACCACACGCCACCGCGGCGGTAATGGAAGCGGTTCATACCCACCTGCCCAAACCGCACGATCCGTACACCGATCTGGTGCCGCCGCAGGGTATCCGCCTTACGCCACGGCATTACGCATACCTGAAAATTTCCGAAGGCTGCAACCACCGTTGCACCTTCTGCATCATTCCGGCGATGCGCGGAGACCTGGTCAGCCGTCCGGTCGGCGATGTCATGAAGGAAGCGCAGAATCTGGTCAACGCCGGCGTCAAGGAACTGCTGGTGATTTCACAGGACACCAGTGCCTACGGCGTCGACGTCAAATACCGCACCGGGTTCTGGAACGGGCGTCCGATCAAGACACGCATGACCGCGCTGGTGAAGGCACTGTCCGGCCTCGGCGTGTGGGTACGCCTGCACTACGTCTATCCGTACCCGCACGTCGACGAAGTCATTCCGTTGATGGCGGACGGCAAGCTGCTGCCGTATCTTGATGTGCCGTTCCAGCACGCCAGCCCGCGCATCCTGAAGTTGATGAAACGGCCGGCAAATGCCGAGGGCACCTTGAAACGCATCCGCGACTGGCGCGCCATCTGCCCCGACATCACCATCCGCAGCACCTTCGTCGTCGGTTTCCCCGGCGAAACCGAGCGCGAATTCGAACAACTGCTGGAGTTTCTCGAAGAAGCACAGCTCGACCGCGTCGGCTGCTTTGCCTATTCACCGGTTGAAGGGGCTGCCGCCAACGCATTGCCTGATCCTGTGCACGAGTCCGTCAAGCAGGAACGCCAGGAACGCTTCATGGCAGTACAGGAAAAAATCAGCGCTGCGCGACTCAAGCACAAAGTCGGGCAGACCATGGAAGTGCTTGTCGATGAAGTCGGCAAGAATGGCGCCATTGCCCGCTCGGCTGCCGACGCACCGGAAATTGATGGCCGCGTGATCATCCGCCAGGGCACAAAACTTAAACCCGGCGAATTCGCCACAGTGAAGATCACCCGTGCCGATGCCCATGACCTGTGGGCGGCGCCGACCGGATTGCGCCCAGCCTGATGCTGGCGCGCCTGAAACAACTGGCGCGCCTGCTCAAGCGGGATATCGTCACGCTGTGGTTTGCCTGTCGTCATCCGCAGATGCCGTTGACGGCAAAAATCGCGGCGGTCCTGATCGTCGCCTACGCCTTCAGCCCGATTGACCTGATCCCCGACTTCATTCCGGTGCTGGGCTTTCTTGACGAAGTGATCCTGCTGCCTGCGATGATCTGGCTCACACTCAAGCTGATCCCTGACGCAGTCCTCGCCGAATCCCGCGTTGCAGCACAGGCATGGATCAATGCGCACCGCCCCAAACCCCGCAATTACATTGCCGCCGCGATTATCATCCTGTTGTGGATAGGCGCGACCTGGCTGACTTGGCGCTGGCTGGCGGACTGAATACCGGAGACCTGAATGAAGCAACCCCCGACAATGCTGAAACGCGTGCTCAGGCTGCTGCGGCGGCACAGCGATGACATGGACACCGCTAATGTTTCAGTGCGCGAACTGGCATTCGTCACTTTGGTTGCGGTTGTGGTGGTCGGCTCCGCATTCATGGTCGCCTACCGCTTCGTGCGGCCCGCACCGCCGAATCATTTTGTTATCGCCACCGGCAACGAATCCGGCGCGTATCACCTGTTTGCACAGCGCTACAAGGAGATCCTGGCTCACCAAAAGATCAATGTCGAGCTGCGCCCTTCCTCGGGCTCCGTGGAAAACCTCAAGCGCCTGACAGACCCTGAAGGTGGTTATGACGTCGCGCTGATCCAGAGCGGCATCACCACAGTCAATGAAGATGAGCCCCAGGCACGCTCCTTGGGCGCGCTGTATTACGAACCGCTATGGGTGTTCTACCGGTCACCCGTGGAACTCAACCGGCTGACACAACTGTCCGGCAAGCGTATCGCTGCAGGCCCCGAAGGCAGCGGCACCCGTGTGCTGGCCGTCAACATGCTGAAAGCCAACGGCGCCGACAAACCGTCTCTGAGGCTGCTGCCCTTGGGCGGCATGACTGCAGCCGACGCACTGATCGCCGGACAAATCGATGTCGCCATGTTCGTCGCCGCTCCGGATGCCCCCATCGTGCAACGTCTGCTCAAAGCCCCGGATGTCCGGCTGATGAACATGGCCCATGCGGATGCGCTGGCACAGCGCTACAGCTATTTGTCGGCAGTCACGCTGCTGCGCGGCACGGTAGACCTTGCCGCGGATATCCCGCCCGCCAATGTCAAAATGGTTGCGGTTACCGCACACCTCGTCGCCCGCGACGATTTTCACCCTGCGCTGGTATCCGTGCTGCTGCAGGCTGCGAACAAAGTGCACAGCGGCGCCGGAGTGTTCCACAAGGCCGGCGAATTCCCCGCAGCGCGCGCCGGTGATTTTCCGATCAGCGAAGACGCGGCCCGCTACTACAAGTCAGGCCCGCCCTTCCTGCAGCGCTACATGCCGTTCTGGGTCGCCAACCTCATTGAACGCCTGCTGGTGTTGCTGGTGCCGTTGATTGCGGTGTTGATTCCGATGATGCGCATCATGCCGGCGCTTTACGACTGGCGCATCAAACGGCGCATCTTCCACTGGTACCGCGAACTGAAGGAATTCGAGGTCGGCATCAACGAGGCCCGCGCCCCCGCCCAGTTGCTCGCCCGGCTGGATGAAATCGAAAATGGTGTGGCACAAACCAAAGTACCGCTGACCTACTGGGATTATGTCTATACCCTGCGCAGCCATATTGAACTGGTGCGTGCAAGACTTGTTGGCGCGCCGGCTGCGCCCGTTGCGCCGCTGCGGCCGCCGCCTGAGGGTTAAGTTCGACGGCGTGGCTGGTGGCTGGTTACGGCAAAAACGATGACTGATTTATCCAGCCACCCGCCACGCTTCATCAGCCACGCTCCATAGCCACGCCTTCAGCTGCCCCAAAAAACGCCGCAACATCAGCGATATCCCGCGAACGCGCCATCGGCGGCAGGCTGCGCCAGATGCGCTTGCCATAGGATTTGGAAATCAGCCGCGGATCGCAGATCATCAGCACGCCGCGATCGGTTTCATCACGAATCAGCCGCCCGGCGCCCTGCTTCAGCGAAATAACCGCCCGCGGCAACTGATACTCCATGAAGGCGTTGCGTCCTTCGGCGTTGATTTTTTCTATACGCGCTGAAAGCACCGGATCGTCCGGCGGTGCGAACGGCAGCTTGTCGATCATCACCAGCGACAAGGCATCGCCGCGCACATCAATGCCTTCCCAGAACGACTGACTGCCAATCAGCACGGCATTGCCCAGCTCGCGGAAACGCAACAGGAGCTCCGTGCGTGAACCCTCCCCCTGCACCAGCAAGGGATAGTCCCAGCCACGACGCTTGAATTCCTCGGTCAGCAGACCATGGGCCTCACGCATCGCGCGCAAACTCGTAAATAATAGGAAGGCGCGGCCACGGCTGGCCTCCACCGCGGGCAATGCCGCTTCAACCACGGCACGCGTGTAATCCGGCGTATTCGGTTCCGGCAACTGCTGCGGCACATACAGCAAGCCCTGATTGGCGAAGTCGAACGGGCTTGCCCAGCTCTCGGTTTGCGCAGACTCGATGCCCAGCTCGTTGACGTAATGCGAAAAGTTGCCGTTGACCGACAGGGTGGCCGACGTAAAGATCCAGGCCTTTGCCTGCGCTTCGACCTGCTTGCGGAAAATTTCCGCAATCGACAGCGGTGTTGCATTGAACTGCACCGACTGGTGAAACACCTCCACCCAGCGCACCAGGCTCGCATCCTTGTCCTCACGCCAGCCCGCCAGTTGCGCGCGCAGGCCATCGGCGCGCTCGAAACATTGCGTCAGCCCCTCGCTGCGCGCCGCCTGTGCATGCAGGATTTCCGCGAGATGGGTCAGTTTTTCTGTTGCGGTCGCCAGCGCCTCGGTCACTGTTTTGCGATTGCGCAACGCAAGCGCAGGCAACCGGGCACCGCTGTCTTCGAAAGCCAGCCGCAGATCGCGTGCCGCCTTTTCCAGTGCACTGGCCATCACCGGCAGCTCTGCCGCATCCTTGGCGCTGGTCGCGGCTTCGATGCGCGCATCCCGCGCCAGATCAACCAGCTGCGTCGTCGACACCGATTGACCGAAAAACAGGCTCGCGGTTTCCGGCAACTGATGCGCCTCGTCAAAAATTACCGTGTTGCAGGCCGGCAGAATTTCGGCAACGCCCTCGTCGCGCAGCATCACATCGGCAAAAAACAGATGATGGTTGACCACCACCACATCGGACTCCAGCGCCTGCTTGCGCGCCTTCATCACAAAACACTTGTCGTAATGCTCGCACTGCGAGCCGAGGCAGTTGTCGCGCGTTGAAGTCACCAGCGGCCACACGCCGGCGTTTTCCGGAACCTCGGCGAGATCGGCGCGATCACCGGTATTGGAAATGCGTGCAAAACTTTCGATGCGCGCCAGATACACCACATCATCCCGCGTCGGCAGCCGCCCGTCGTCCTTGGCGCGCTCGAGGTGATAATGGCAAACGTAATTGGCGCGACCTTTCAGCAGCGCCACCGTCACCGGCACTTTCAAGGCATTGCGCACCGTCGGAATATCGCGCCCGAACAACTGGTCCTGCAGCGTCTTGGTGCCGGTGGAAATGATCACCTTGCCGCCGGAGAGCAGCGCCGGCACCAGATAGGCAAAGGTCTTGCCCGTGCCAGTGCCTGCCTCGGCAACAATAACGGATTGATTATTAATTACTTTTTGTATGGCCTCAGCCATTTCCAGCTGGAAAGGCCGCGCCCGGAAGCCGGGCACCACCTGCGCGAGTGCGCCGGTTTCGGAGAAGACGGATGCGAGATCAGACACGCGCGGAGTTTAGCGGGCGACTCGCTAACTGACCACCCCTCCACTGCCTTTATTAATGCCCCGCTTGTGTTAAACAAGGCATAACCACTGCAAGCGCAAAACCAGCCATGATTCGATAACACCCTGCCGCATCCCATGAGAACCCGAACAAAAAAGAGTGCGCCGTGAAACGAATCGCCGTAGTGGGTTTGTACAATTCGGGGTCGACCGCCATTGCGGGCGTGCTGCACCGCCTCGGTGTCAATATGGGGCCGCCGTTCTGGCGATCGTCGGACGACAATGATCCCAACAATTATTACGAAGCCGTCGACCTGTCATGGCATCTGCGCAGATGGTGGAACGAACCGGGAATCACCGAAAAAACCACCGCTGCCGATCGAATTCGTTTCCTGAAGCTCTGGATCGAACTTCAGGAATGCGCACATCCCCGCCCCTCGGGCGCGAAGCATCCGCTGCTGTCGCTGTGCGGGGATGACCTCATCACCGCCTGGGGTGCGGAAACACGATTCATCTGGGCGTGGCGGCCGCTGGATCAATCGATCGCAGGATTGCAGCGCAGGGGCTGGTTTCCGGGTTACGAGGAACCCCTGCAGCAACAGCTTTGGGACGCATTGAATGACTTTGCTTCACGACAAGGCGGCGTCGCCCGACTGGACTGGACTCAGGTGCAATCAGATCCCGTTAAAGCCACGCGGCAACTCGCGGCGCTGGCCGGCTTGGAGCGATCTGAGGATCAATTACTGACCGCCGCCCGGTTCATCCGGACAAGCGCGTAACGTCCTGCCGCAGCAGCAGCGGCTGGTTCGCGTCAGTGACGGCCAACGCTTCTACAGCACCAGTTCCACCAGATAGGGCCCCGGTGTCGCCAACCCGTGCTTGAACTGGATTGCCAGTTCATCCAGCGTCGTTGCCCGCCCCGCCGCGACACCAAAACCCTTGGCCAGTGACACCCAATCCAGCGCCGGATTGTCCAGCGTCAGCATGGCTGTAGCGTTGTGTCCCGGCGCTGCAGCGCCGACATTGCTCAGCTCACCCAGCAGAATCTTGTAAGCCCGGTTGGCAAAAATCACCACGGTGACATCGAGATTCTCGCTTGCCATGGTCCACAGCGCCTGCTGTGTGTAGAGCGCGCTGCCGTCGCCTTCAAAGGCAATGACCTTGCGATCAGGCGCGGCAATCGCGGCACCGACGGCCGCGGCCAGTCCCCAGCCAATGGAGCCCCCCATGATGTTGAGCCAGTCATGCGGACGCGCGCCCAGCGTCGCGCCGGTAAAGGCACGACCGCTGGTCACCGCTTCGTCGATGATGATCGCGTGTTCCGGAATCAGCGCATTGAACAAGGCACCCAAACCGTCGAGTGTCACTTGGCCGGTCGGCAACGCAAGATCATGAGCGGCGGCATTGACCCGCGCTGGCGTGTTGCGCGCGGCCAATGCATCGGCCAGGGCTTCAAGTGCACCCTCAAGGTCTGCCTCGACACCGGCAACCCGGGTTACCGTGCAGCCCTCCGGCACTAGCACGCTGGGTTTGCCGGGATAGGCAAAAAACGACACCGGCGACTTCGCGCCGACCAGCACCAATTGCCGCACGTCCTTCAGCATCGCCAGCGCATTATCGACGACGAAAGGCAGTTGCTTGACCACGGCACGGCCCGCGCCGCGTTCCATGCGTGCGTTGTTGTATTCGGAAATCAGCGTGCAGCCGGTTTTTGCGGCGATGCGCGCGGCGTAATCCAGCGCCTTGCCGCGCAGCGCCGCACCGCCGAGCAGGATTGCGGCGTTCTGGCCGGACTGCAGCGCACGCATGCCGTCATCGATCGCCTGCTGTGTGGCCGGCGTGCGCGGCGCGGGCGCGTTCACCGCGACCGGCCCTTCCGCATCGCCCCAGGCCGTATCGGCCGGAAGAATCAGCGTGGCGATCTGCCCCGGCGCCTTGCGCGCTGCCTCGACGGCCAGCGCACCGTCCACCGCAACGGCCGTGGAGGACCGCGAAGTTTTCACCCAGTCCGACATCGGCCGCGCCACACCTTCGATGTCCGCCGTCAGCGGCGCATCGTGTTTGATGTGATAACTCGCGTGTTCTCCAACAATGTTGACGATGCCCGAGCGCGCTTTCTTGGCGTTGTGCAGATTGGCGAGTCCGTTGCCGAGTCCGGGCCCGAGATGCAAAAGCGTCGCCGCCGGTTTGCCCGCCATGCGGTAGTAGCCATCCGCAGCGCCGGTCACCACACCTTCGAACAGACCGAGGATGCAGCGTACGCCTTCGACGCGATCCAGCGCCGAAACAAAATGCATTTCCGAAGTGCCGGGATTGGCGAAACAGACATTGACGTCGCCATTCAGCAGCGTGCGCACCAGGCTTTCAGCACCGTTCATTTAATATCCTTTAAAATCAATACTTTGTAAGTATAATCGAGCAAGCACTGCGACCCGCAACAGAGCACCACTCCATCGTCGCAGTGTAACGGCCTCATTCGCCACCAGCCACGCCTTTCTGCCACGCTTCATTGCCATGCCTCTTTTGCCACGCCCTTCGCACAATGCCGGCAACCCGGTTTTACAATAATCACGCGCGGCGTTACTATTACGCATGATCAAGTCGTTTCGATGCGCCGAAACGCAAGCGCTGACCCAAGGCGAACGCGTCAAACGATTCACCAACATCGCAGATGTGGCGCGCCGGAAACTTCGGCAACTGGAAATCGCCGCCCGACTGGACGACTTGCGCGTGCCGCCGGGCAACAGGCTTGAAGCATTAAAAGGCAATCGTGCGGGACAACACAGCATTCGCATCAATGACCAATGGCGCCTCTGTTTTCGCTGGAGGACTTCAGGCGCCGAAAACGTGGAAATTGCGGATTACCACTAAGAGGTAATGACATGAGCAAACTGAACCCTGTCACCCCGGGCGAACTCCTGCTGGAGGATTTCCTCAAGCCCATGGGCATTACCCAGTACCGCCTCGCCAAGGAAATCGGCGTGCCTGCGCAGCGCATCGGTGAAATCGTCGCCGGCCGTCGCAGCGTGACAGCCGATACCGATTTGCGCCTGTGCCGTTTTTTCGGCCTGTCCAACGGCTACTGGCTGCGCGCACAAGCGGCTTATGACACTGAAGTTGCCGTGCGCTCCCTCGGTCGCAAGCTGGACAAAATCAAACCCTGGGCCGAGCCCGCGATCCAACAATAATTATTTGTTCACCTGAAACTGGAGAGGCCATGCTGATCGTTGATTCACAAGTACACATCTGGGGCGCCAACACACCGGAGCGGCCGTGGCCCGCGCGCGCGCATGCGCAGCGCGACATCCCGCTCGGTCACGAACAACTGCTCAAAGACATGGACGAGGCCGGCATCAACCGCGTGGTGATTGTGCCGCCATCGTGGGAAGGCGACCGCAATGACCTCGCCATCGAAGCCGTCAAACAGCATCCCGACCGCTTCGCCATCATGGGCCGCTTCAACCCCGAAGCGCCGGATGCGAAGACCGTCATCAAGACCTGGAAGCAGCAGCCCGGCATGCTCGGCATGCGTTTTGCGTTCCACATTCCCGTGCTGCAGGAACCGCTGGTCGCAGGCAAGTTCGACTGGGTGTGGTCGGAAGCCGAAAAACTCGGCATCAAGTTGATGATCCTGGTACCGCAGAACTTCGTCCACGTGATCGACGACATCGCAGCGCGCTATCCGGGCCTGAGCATCATCATGGACCACATGTCACTGACCAGCGGCAAACCCGAAGACGAGACCTTCCGCGATTTCGACAAGCTACTGCCGATCGCCAAGCGCCCCAACATGGCGGTCAAAGCCAGTGCGCTGCCCAGCTACATCGCCGAACCGTACCCGTTCAGGAAAATCCAGGTGCATGCCAAACGCGCCTATGAGGCCTTCGGGCCGAAGCGCCTGTTCTGGGGCAGCGACTGGTCACGCTCGCCGGTGCCTTACCGCGAGCACGTCGACATGTGGCTGAAGGATGCGCCTTGGGTCAAGGAAGAGGACAAGGAATGGATCATTGGGCGCGGGGTTTGCGAATGGCTGGGGTGGAAGCTGCCCTGAACCGGACGCCACTGTTGCGCGAAAACCTGAGACAAGTCATTGTCAGGCTGGGCCGTGCGGGCACTGTAGCCACCATTACCGCAGTTTCAGCCGGCCTTTCGCTGATTGCGACCATCCTGCTGATGGCGGCATTCGGCCAGCCGCCCGATTTCCTGTCTCTGCTGATTTCAGTGCTGGTACCGCTGGCCGTCGCATCGACGGTCAGCTGGGCGGTGGTGGACGTATTGCTCCGTGTGCACCACCTCGAAGAGGAAATCCGTCGCGTCGCAACCTACGACATGATCACCGGCGTGATGACCCGCCACGCGTTCTACTCGGCAGCGGAGACCGCACACCGCATAGCCATGCGCAACCGCTCGACCCTCTCGGTCATCACGATCGACATCGACGATTTCAAATGCATCAATGATGCCCATGGCCATGCGGCCGGGGACAGCGTGCTGCGGTCATTCGGCGCAACCCTGAAAGACTGCGCGCGCAAGAGCGACATTGTCGGCCGCATCGGCGGCGAGGAATTCGCCATTGTGCTGCCCGACACCGATCTTGACGGGGCCATCCACCTCGCCGGCAAGATCCGCAGTGCCGTATTGGATGCCTGCGTCGTAACCGGTGGCCAGAACATTGTTTTCACCGTCAGCATCGGCGCTGCCGAAATCGACCACGCCGGTGAAACGCCGCTGGAAACCCTGCTCAAGCAATCCGATCTGGCCCTGTATGCCGCCAAGCGCAGCGGCAAAAACATCGTGATGCCCCAATCCGGTAACCCGATGCAAGCCGGCATCGCGGCCTGATCTTTTGCGCGGCACGCGCTCCGGCGTGCCTAAACGAGATGCCCTCATCCGCCTGAGCAGTAACGCTGCAGCCTCGCGCCCAGCGGGCTGATCGGCGGCTGCAGACTGAGCGGCCGCCTCACCTGCTCGCGGACCAGCGCGAGCATGCGTCTGGCGTAACCGCTGCGACGATAGGCAGGATGCACGAATATGTATTCAATGCGGCCGTCTTCGTCGTACCGGCAGTAACCAATCGTGGTGTTGATGTTGGCAATCGTCAGTATGCCCTGGGTGTTCACGATGCGCTCTTCGGGTTGCGACACGGCTGTTTCTGCGAGGGCATCCATCTGCATCAACCGGGCGCGGCGTCCGCCGCTCCGGAAACCGGAGTCGCGGCCTGCATGATTTCGATGACATTGCCAAAAGGATCGTTGACATAAACCGAGGCAGTGCCGTCGCGATGCTGACGCAAAGGCCCATACGCCGCAGCATCAGGCCTCTCGATTGCGATGTGCGGCGGATGCTGCCCGGGCAACACCAGCGCGAGATCGATGTTGCCGAAACGCAGCAGCGCCCAACTGGCATCCTCGTAGAGTGTGGCAACGTTGAACTGCTTGCGATACCACTGCAGGGCCTGCTGGATGTCAGGCACGACAACAGCGACGTGATGAAGTTTATCCATGGGCAGATTCCGGGTCAGGCGATGCTCGCGCCAATCAGTGATGCCGTGCCGATCAGGGTCAGCACCAGGCGGAGGCGCATGAACCACGAAGGCACCGGGTCAAGCGTGCACAGCACCCGGTCGGACACGTAGCAGACCAGCAGTATGAGCGCCTGCATGCGCAGAGCAGTCCACATCGGGAACAGCAGCGACAGCCAGGCCAGTAACGCCGGCAGCACGCTGAAGCCATACTGAATCCATGCTTCGCGACCGACCACGCCGCGCTTCACCGCGTACCCCCACTGCAATGCACCGACAAAGGCCACAATCACCGCGCCGTAATGCGACAGTGCGGTCAGCCAGTAGACATGCCAGGTGACATCACCGAAAGCAGCCAGCAAGGCGAGCCCGACGAAGGGCAGCAAACCGGACAGGCCGAGCACCAGCGCCGGTGCAGGCGCCCGCACCGCAGCGGGTGAGGAAGTCACCGCGGTCATGCTGCTGCTTTATGCAGGCGCTCAGGCAGCGGCAAACCTTCCGCCAGCGCCACTTCGAGCAGCGCATCTTCAAGCAGGGCGCGCGCGTGCCCAGCCTTGGTTTGCAACCGGGCATGCAGAACAGCGTCCGCCGGATTGCGGCTGCCGCATTCGCCGCTATATCTTTCAAACGCCTGGATGGCCTGCAGCAACTCGGCCAGATGGCGCGGGCACTCGCACTGGATCGCACTCGAAGCGCCGGCCAGCGCGGTCAGCGCTGCGGTATCGAAACGTACTGCAGGCGGCACCGAAGCCCGGTCCTGTGTACCCGTTGCCGCCGATGCGGTTCTGCACACTGCGTCAAACTCGACTGCATCCAGCGAGGCGTGTACCACCACATGCCCCGCTTCGCGCAACTGGCGGATCAAGGCCGCCGGCCCGAAGCGATAGAGCACGACCGCAGCATCCGCCGCGGCCGCGTCACGGATTGCAGAAACCCGCTGCGGATCGACCTGCATCAGAGAGGGGGTTTCGATGACAACAAGATCTGCCTTGAGGCCGCGCGCCTGGTTTGCCGCATCGACGGGGTCGGGACAGGACGCCACTACATTAAATCCCCGCCCGCGCCCGGCGGCATGCGCCTCGCCGACCAGCAGCAAGCGCAAAGGCGCGGGGCCATGAAGCGGCACTGTGGTGCCGGCCTCCAGACCATCACTGACCGCAAGCATGTGCTGCAGGTCTGTGGTCGACAGCGTAGCCACTACGCCAATGGCGTTGCCGCGCGCCAGCAATTGTTTGATCAGGCGCAGGCGGTGAATGTTTTCCGTGGAATAAAGGCGACGACCGCCCGGACTCAGCAGCGGGCTGACCACACCATAGCGCCGCTCCCACACCCGCAATGTTTCCACCGGTATTCCGGCCAGCCGCGCTGCAGCTCCGCTGCGGTAATGAACACCACTGGGGGTTGCTTCGGCACTCGCTTCGGAGGCGCCTGGAGATGACTGGGAGGGATTTATCATGAACCGATATTATCAAATATGAACCAATATTGTCACGATAATTTAATGCCATTTACGTGTCTTTTCATGGACAGATATTGAACATCTCACTAAAATATCAGTCGATACAGGTTCAATAATCCACTCAAAGACTCAATCATGACCACGCGTCGCCAATTCCTCAGCACCACCCTTCCCGCCGCCACTCTGGCCCTGCTGGGCGCACGCAGCGCCTCTGCCCAACCCGCCCGTCTGGATGAAAAAGACCCGCAAGCAGTCGCCATCGGTTACCTGCACGATGCCGGCAAGGTCGACGCAAAAAAGCACACGCAATGGGCCGCCGGCCGCAATTGCGCCAACTGTCAGCTGTATCAAGGCAAAGCCAGTGACGCGTGGGCGCCCTGCAGCGTGGTCGGGGGTAAACAGGTCAATGCCAAAGGCTGGTGCATCGCCTGGATCAAGAAAGCCTGATTACCGGATCGAAAGACGTAACGGCCATGCCACCATCCGATGGACTTGCGCTGGTATTCGGCGCCAGCGGTGGCATCGGCAACGCCCTTGCCGAACGGCTGCGAGCGGATTCACGCTTCAGCACAGTGATCGAACTCAGCCGCAGCAGCGATCCGGCTTTCGATCTCACCGATGAAAACAGCATCGCGCAAGCCGCTGCCAGCGTCGCGCGAACCGGCATGGACATTCGCCTGGCGATTGTTGCCACCGGCGCACTTGACCAACAGGGTTGCAGCGCCGAGAAAAGCTGGCGGCAGATTGATCCGGTGACGATGGCGCGCTCTTTCGCCATCAATACCATCGGCCCCGCCTTGCTGATGAAGCATTTCCTTCCGCTGCTGCCGCAATCCGGCAGAAGCGTATTCGCGGCACTCTCGGCACGCGTCGGTAGCATCGGGGACAACCGCCTGGGCGGCTGGTACAGCTATCGTGCGGCAAAGGCGGCGCTTAACCAGGTCATTCATACCGCCGCAATCGAATTGCAGCGCTCGCGACCACAGGCAATCTGCGTTGCCCTGCACCCGGGCACGGTGGACACCGGGCTCACCGCAGGTTTTGCCAAAAGAGGACTCGAGGTTCAGACACCCGCAGAAGCGGCCGGCAGAATAATCGATGTCATTGATGCACTGCGCCCCTCAGACAGCGGCCAGTTCTTAGATCAACGAGGCGCAGCGATACCCTGGTAGCCTGCACTCAAGGGCGCGGCGGCGTCAGCCCCATCGACACATAGATCTCCGTCAGTTTGTCGATCCCCATATTCGCCGGCTTGACCCACTCCACCGGCACGTAAAGCAAGCCGCCGCCGATCGGCACGGGCGCGGTCGGCACCAGCACCGCAAAATAACGACGGCCATCGATATCCACCGGATCGGGGCTTGGCGCCAGCCCCAGCACCGCAACACCATCACCGCCAAAAAAACACCACACCGCACTCATGGTGCCGATGTCCCCCTGCTTCTGCTCCAACAGCCCGACAAAACGATGGGTGAAGTCATAAAGGCTGCCGATCAACGGGATTCGGCGCAGCGTCACATTCAGAAATCTTGCCAGAGGCCGCTTCAGGCCCAGCCGCAACGCCAGCCCGAGCAGGTAGATCGCAAACAGCAGCACAACCGTGCCAACCAGATACGGCATCGGCGAGTTTTTGGCGACGGTATAACCCAGCGCCGAGAACAGATAACCGAGCTCACTGCCAGGGCCGATGTACTGGATGAACAGACTGATCAGCCAGCTGAGTACGGCCAGCGTCAACGCCAGCGGCAGAAATACCACCAGGCCGGCGAGCCAGGTGGCGGCAATCGAATCGAGACTACGTTTGATCATGAGGCTTGCACTCCGTTAGCGGCAGCGCACATTCATACCAGATGGCTTGGGCACGTCAAGACAATACAGTCAGGACATCAAAGACACAGGCGGGCCGCTTCCTGATAACTTACCGCCATGCCTGCCCCATCACCCTCAAATGAAGCCGAATCGGTACTGACCTTCTGGTTCGGTACCGGCACTGACGACAGCGCCATCGCCCGGAATCAGGGCAAGTTGTGGTGGAGCAAGGATGCCGCGGTTGATGCCGACATGCGCGCACGCTTCACAAATTTGCTCAGTGCAGCGGCCGCCGACCTTGAGCACGGCTGGGCCGACACGCCACGCGGACAGCTGGCACTGATCCTGCTCTTCGACCAGTTCCCGCGCAACATCCACCGCGATACACCGCAGGCTTTTGCCTACGATGCGCGTGCGCTGCAACAAGCACTTGCTCTGATCGCAAGCGGCGGCCACCGCAACTTGCGCCGCATCGAACGCGTGTTCTGCTATCTGCCGCTGGAACATGCCGAGTCGATCGAAATGCAGACGCGCAGCGTCGAACTGTTCTCGGCGCTTGCGGCGGACGCATCGGAGCAGCAGAGGGACACCTTCAAGGGTTATGTCGATTACGGGATACGCCATCGCGACGTGATCGCGCGCTTCGGAAGGTTTCCGCATCGCAACCGCATCCTCGGCCGCGCGTCGACGCCGGAGGAAACGGAATTCCTGAAGCAGCCCGGGTCATCATTCTGACCGGTTGCGCTAAGGCAATATTTCGACTTTCACCTGCACACCACGCTGATCGCTTGAACGTACGCTGCGCGTGCTGAGGATGCCGCTGCGATCATCGCTGCGTTCTTCGCCGATTCCCCCGAGACTGATCCATTCGCCGAGCCGGCCCGAAACCGTAGTCGCCACGCGCTGCACGTTGACCGCACCACGACGTTGATCATCGAAGGTTTCACGCTGCGGATCGATATCCAGCGTCACGCGATCACCCTGCAGGCGCGGCCGCACGTTGAAGCCCGTGGTGGCATCGCGATAATCCGTGGTTTCAACCACACGGTCGACCCACTGGCCGTTGACCATGGTCCGCACCACCTGCCGGTTGCGCACCGGCCGCGATTCACCGGCACGAATGAACGCGGTATAGCCCTCCAGCACCTGCACGGTCTGGCCGATGCGCTCGCTGCCGGTCTGGGTGGAATCCACGACCCGCGCGCGTAAACGGTCATCGCCATCACGCAGAACCACATTGCCGCCCTCGCGCGAGCCGCTGCCGGGAACGGTCACGCGCGCCTGGTCGTTACCGATACTGCCCGACAGCTCAGCCTCGCGCCGGCTGCCGGAAACATCGGAGTCCTGGCGCACGGTGATCAGCAGCCGGCGTGGCGGCGTGTCGATGCTGGCCAGCACGCCCTTGATCTGCGCCAGTTCGGCGGGGGTGGCACGGATGACCAGCTGGTTCTGAAAATTGCTGATGCTGCCCTCTCGCCCGAGCAAGGGCTGGAGAACCGGGATCACCTGATCCGCCTGCCGATAACGGAGCTGGATGACTTCAACGGCGGTCTGCGCAACGGCAGTCCCCGCCAGAAAACTGCCCAGCAGCAGTGCGAAAAAACCCTGAATAATCAGTCGAAAGGCCATGTTCATGGGGGTTTAACGGTCATCGGATGCCGCCAGTGTACGCTGCGCCGCGATATCTGGAGGTGAAAATTTATCCTTTACAATCATGTGGTTGTTTATTACATTGCGTCCATGCGACGAACCTGGATCATGATCGCCTTGCTGGCTTTGGCGCCGCTGTCCGCACACGCGGAAGAAAGCGTGGCACCGCCGTATTTTTCTGCAGCAAGCAATGACAGCGTACTCGGCCAGGCGCAGGAAGTCGCGTTGCGGGCTCTGAGCTTCATCGGGGTGCGCTACAAGTGGGGCGGCAGCTCTCCTGACAGCGGCTTCGACTGCAGCGGCCTGATCCGCTACGTCTTTGGCCAAGTCACGGGCAAATCACTGCCCGGCAACGCCAAGGAAATCAGCCAGGTTGGCGAAAGTATTGACCGAGCCGAACTGCGCCCCGGCGATCTGGTGTTTTTCAATACACTGCGCCGGCCGTTTTCGCATGTCGGCATTTACCTCGGTGAATCACGGTTTGTTCATGCTCCAAGCCGCGGCGGCAAAGTCGAGATCGTCGACATGACCGAGCGCTACTGGCAATCGCGTTACAACGGCGCCCGTCGCCTCTCGATCTAGTCCCCGCGGCATCTCCGGCAGCCCCCGCCGGAAATCACATCACCAGTTGCTCCTGATCAAATGGCATGGCTCGCGCCAGGAATAACCTTGTTCCTGCGTTGGTGGCCTATTAGCAACAATTCTCATTTGCATTGATATTGAGAATTGTTCTTGTTATTATTCGATCAAGCCTGAAGCCGCCTGCGGTAAATGCCATAGGCAATTGTTTATAAAAGGATTTTTATGCGTTTATTCAGCGTCATCACCTGTGCTGCCTTTGGCACTCTCTGCGTCGCAGCGCAAGCCCAGGAAAACCTTCTGAATATTTACTCCTCCCGTCATTACCAGACTGACGAGGCGCTTTACGCCAATTTCACCAAAACCACCGGCATCAAACTGAACCGGATTGAAGCCGGCGAAGACCCGCTGATTGAGCGCCTGAAAAATGAAGGCGCCTCCAGCCCGGCCGACGTGCTGGTCACGGTGGATGCAGGCCGGCTGTGGCGCGCCGAGCAGATGGGTCTTTTCCAGTCCATCGATTCGAAAGTGCTCGCCACCCGCCTGCCCGACCACATGCGCACGCCCAACAACCAATGGTTTGGATTTTCAGCGCGTGCCCGCGTGATTGTTTACAACAAGCTCGCGATCAAGGCCGGCGATGTCCAGAACTATGAAGACCTGGCCGACCCGAAACTGAAAGGCAAGGTATGCACCCGCTCCGGCAGCCACGTCTACAACCTGTCGCTGATGAGCGCGCTGATCGAACACTGGGGTGAAGCCAGAGCCGAGCAATGGGCCAGGGGCATGGTTGCCAATTTTGCACGTGCACCGAAGGGTGGCGACACCGACCAGATCAAGGCGGTCGCAGCAGGTGAATGCGGCGTTGCGATCAGCAACAGCTATTACTACGTGCGCCTGCTCGCTTCCGACAAGCCCGAAGACCGCAAGGTGATTGAAGCCATCGGCCTGGTGTGGCCGAACCAGAAAAACTTCGGCACGCACATGAATGTCTCCGGCGCGGGCGTCATCAAAACCGCGAAACATCGCGATGCCGCGGTGAAGTACCTTGAATACCTCGCCAGCGATGCCGCGCAGGGTTATTTCGCCGAGGGCAACAATGAGTGGCCGGTGGTGAAAAGCGCACCGCTGAGAAACAAGGCGCTGGCCTCCCTCGGCACATTCAAGATGGACAATCTGAACATCAGCGCGTTGGGCAAGAACCAGCCGCTGGCGCAGAAGATTTTCGACCGGGTCGGTTACAAATAAGCGTCAGGTCAGTCGCGCTGCGGCCCGTTCGCGGGCCGCAGGATCATCCGCGACAGGGCAATCAGGGGCAACAGACCCACCACAACAATGGTCAGCGCTGCCGTTGATGCTTCTGCAAGGCGCTCATCCGATGCGAGGTTGTAGGCCTGCACCGCCAGCGTGTCGAAGTTGAACGGCCGCATCACGAATGTCGCCGGGAGTTCCTTCATCACATCCACGAATACCAGCAACCCCGCAGACAATGCGCTGCGCCACAGTAACGGCGCATGCACACGTGCCAATGTTGCCGCAGGCCCGCAACCGAGTGATCGCGCCGCATCGTCCATCGATGGCGTGATCTTGGCGAGGCCGGCATCCACGGCCTGCAGCGACACCGCAAAGAAACGCACCAGGTAAGCATAGACGAGTGCAGCGATGCCGCCGGTCAGAATCAGCCCCGGCGCCACTCCCGTCAGCGTTTCAATCCAGGCAGCCAGCACATGGTCCAGACGCGTCACCGGAATCAGCACACCGACCGCGATTACCGCGCCGGGCACCGCATAACCCAGGCCGGCGATGCGATTGGATAACCGCACCAGCGGTGTCCTTGAGGTGCGGCCGGCATAACCGACAACCAGCGCAAGGAGCACCGCCAGTGCCGCAGTCACCGCAGCCAGCGTCACGGTATTGCGTGTCAGCGTGATGTAGCGCGCCCCGAACTGCGCATCGCCGGAGGTGACGGCCATGTACAGCATGATGCCTGCCGGCAACAGGAAGCCGAACACCAGCGGCATCACGCAAAAAAACACGGCAGCGCCGGCGCGCCAGCCGCGCAAGCGGTAGACATTGCGCAGCCGCTTGCGATGCGAGACGTTGTGGAATCCGGCACCGCGACGACTCAGTTTTTCAATCAGTAATACCAGGAACACAAAACTCAGCAGGATTGCGGACAGCTGCGCGGCAGCCATGTGGTCGCCCAGCGAAAACCAGGCGCGGAATATGCCGGTAGTGAAGGTCTGCACGCCGAAGTACGACACCGTGCCGTAATCCGCCAGGGTTTCCATCAATGCCAGCGCGGTGCCGGCAACGATGCCGGGACGCGCCAGCGGCAACGCAACCTTGCGGAAGGTGCTCCAGGGCCCGTAGCCGGACACTCGCGCCACTTCGAGCATGCTGTCGGACTGCTCGAGGAAAGCCGCGCGCGCCAGCAGGTAAACATAGGGATACAGCACCAGTGACAGCATGATGATCGCGCCGCCAAGAGAGCGCACATCGGGAAACCAGTAATCCTGCGCGCCCCAGCCCGTCAGTTCACGCAGCAGGCTCTGCACCGGGCCGGCAAACTGCAGAAGATCGGTATAGGCATACGCCATCACATAGGCCGGCACCGCCATCGGCAACAACAACGCCCATTCAAATACGCGATGTCCGGGAAAACGGCACATCGTGGTGATCCATGCCGTGGTGACGCCGCCGACCATCACTCCAACAGCAACCCCCAGCATCAGCAGCAATGAATTGCTGATGTAATCCGCAAGCACCGTGGACGCCAGATGGCGCCAGGTATCCGTTGCCGGCGCAGTCAGATTGAACAGTACAACCAGCACCGGCAACGCGAGCAGTGTCGCCAACCCCACAGCAAAGAGGGTCAACAGGCGAGGCCATTGGCGACGGCCGGCCGGCGCAGCAACATCCAGCGTTGGCGGTAAAGTGGCGGTGTTCAATCGAGGTCCGCAGCACAGGGGCTGCAACAGACGTAAGTTACGGAAAATTCAAGAGAAATCATTTTAACAAGAATCATTATCAGCAGCAAAACGGTATAATTTCCGCATGCCTGCCCGCCTTGATTTCACCGATGTCTCACACGCCTACGAAAGCACCCCCGTGCTGGAAAGCGTCAACTTTCATGTTGAGCCCGGTGCAATTGCCTGCCTTCTCGGCGCCAGCGGTTGCGGCAAAACAACCGTATTGCGTTGCATTGCCGGTTTTGAACCGGTGCTGAGCGGAGCCGTTGCCCTCGACAGCGAAGTGGTCAGCGCACCCGGGATTTCGGTGCCGCCGGAGCAACGGCGTATCGGCGTGGTTTTTCAGGACTACGCCCTGTTTCCGCATCTGACTGTCGCAGGCAATATCGCATTTGGCCTGCGTCATGCAAGCACCGCCGAAAGCGCCTCCCGCGTCACCGAATTACTGGAGATGGTCGGCCTCGGCGCAATGGGCAACAAATATACCCACGAACTCTCGGGCGGCCAGCAACAGCGTGTTGCACTGGCGCGCGCACTGGCGCCGCGACCGCGGCTGTTGCTGCTTGACGAACCCTTCTCCAACCTTGACGTCGAGATGCGCGAACGCCTCAGCGTTGAAGTGCGCGACATCCTCAAACGCGAGCAAACCACCGCGGTGCTGGTCACGCATGACCAGAACGAGGCATTCAACATCGCCGACATGATCGGCATCATGCGCAACGGCCGCATTGAGCAATGGGATACGCCCTACCAGCTCTACCACGAACCGCGAACACGTTATGCCGCTGAATTCATCGGCCAGGGCCTGTTTCTTCCGGGAAACGTGCTTGATAACGGCCGCATCCAGCTGGAAGTCGGCGAGTTCATGCCTGATGTCAAGCCGGAATGGCCCGCGGGAACCGCCGTTGACGTGCTGCTGCGGCCCGACGACGTGTTGCATGATGATGCCAGTGCGATGCAGGCGACGGTGCTGCACAAGGCCTTTCGCGGCGCAGAGTTCCTCTACACCCTGCAACTGCCGCACGGCGGGCAGGTTTATTCATTGGTACCGAGCCACCACAATCACGCGATCGGCGAAAAAATCGGCATCCGGCTGGAACTCGACCACCTGGTGGCGTACCCGCGTGACCAGGCAATGGCGCAGATTCGCCGGTAACAGGTATCAGGGATTGCCGGCAGCGGACGACCGCTGTCGGCGCAATGCGGTTGCCAGCTCGTTCACGGCCATCGCGTAATTGATGCTGCGGTTATAGCGGGTAATGACATAAAAATTGTTCAAGCCGAACCAGTAACGCGGGCCGTCCTGCGTCTGCACGGCAAACAATGCGGCTGCAGCATCCTCTCTAACGGGTTCCTGAGGCACAACACCGCGCTTCCTGAATTCGGCGATCGTCAGATGCGGTGCGATACCCCCTGGCAGCAAGGCCTCTGGTGCCGCGTCGCCGACATCCGCAGGAATAATCACCGGCTCCCCCTCACGCCATCCGAACTGGCGGTAATAATTGGCAACGCTGCCAATCGAGTCGGCAAGACGACGCAGATCCCGTATGCCGTCACCATCAAAATCAACCGCATACTTGCGGTAACTGCTGGGCATGAACTGCGGAATGCCGATGGCGCCGGCAAAAGACCCTTTCAGGGTGCTCACCGGGATTCCGTTTTCCCGCGTCAACAGCAGGAATTGCTCGAGCTCACCACGAAAAAATTCCGCCCGCCTCGGATATCCGAACGCGAGGGTGGTCAAAGCATCCAGCACGCCGATCGTGCCGGTACGCCGGCCAAAGATGGTTTCAACACCGATCGTCGACACGATCAGTTCAGGCGGCACCCGGAATTCAGCGGAGGCCTTTTCGAGCAGCGCCTGATTCTCGGCCCAGAACTGGAGCCCGGCCTTGACGCGACCATCGGTTATATGTCGCGCACGGAATTCATGCCATGGCAGACCGGTCGCCGGTGCATCCATGGCACGGATGATCGAAGCCATGAAACGGGTTTCGCGAAACAGTTTTTCCAGTGCGCCGCGATCAAACCCGTGCCGTTCGGACATATCCTGCACAAAGGCCCGAACCTCGGGATCAAGTTCAACCCGCGGTGCCGCAGCAAAAACAGCTGCGCTGGAAACCAGCGCCATCACACTGGCAATGCCTGCAAGCAAAAGAGAAAGACTTTTCATTGCTCCGGGGCGTTTGGACCGCACACAGTCAGCAAGCCTGTGCGCAGACAACGCGTCTAAGGGAATACCGGAGATTACCAAGCCGGGGCGGTGCTGCGCCACCAGCAAACGCAGCGGGCGGAGCCGGTCAGCGCTGGTTAGAGGACGGGGAAGTATTTTCCGGGGTTGCACTGCCTTCCACAAACTTCGGAAGCGGCGCCAGGTTGGGATACGGATCGACTACTGTTCCCTTGCCTGCAGTGTGCATGGATAGCAGGGTTCGGCCAATGGCCAGCCATTGCTCGCGGGCTGCAACCGGCATTGACTCGTAAGTTTTGATCAAACCGACCACATCACCATCAGCAAGATCTATCTGTGCGGGCGCCGTATCACCCACCGCCAGCCAGCGCGCACGCACCTGCAGCGCATCCGCGACCTTGTAGAGATTTTCATGGGTCATGTTTTTGGTGTCGCCGTTGATCCAGCGATGCACCGTCTGACGGGGCAGGCCGATACGCCGCCCCAGTTCAGCCACCGATTTCATCCCGCATGCAGCCATTGCGGCTCGAATACGGGCAGCGATTGAATTGGCGGGATCAACCGGTTCCGCCTTGATGCGCCCTCTGCCCATGGGTTTTTCTTTCATCAATTAACGAGTCACTGCCAAGTGACACATTAATGCGCATGACTTACTACAGCCTTACATAATCACTATTAGGAAATCGAATGCCAGGATCTCATGAAAAACAATTTATTCAATAAAATCAACTACTTAAATAATAATCAATCACGATACTCTTCAATACGCTTGGTCACTGCCCGGCTGTTCCCAAAACAGGGCACATACACGGAATGCGTTCCGGGACCACCAGCGACAATCAACTGCACGTCCTCGGCTGCCGGCGAAATGGGTAGCAGCGTGTCTTCACTCAGTTCTCCGAGCTCTGATGTGCGGGATGCGCGGGCACGATCGATCTCCTTCGCGCTGAGATGTTTCACCGCCATTTTGGAGCGCTCCCACAGTTCTCGCTTCACCCGGGCCTTGTCCCAACCTTCACGCCGGAAAATCTCCGCATGTTCACTGCCGAGAATGAACCACGGCTCCCCGCCATGAACATACTCGTTGCTCGGTGGATGCACCATCGTCTCGGCTATGACACGCGCCAGTTCATCGGCATATTTGGCATGAGTGTTCATATTCATCGTGCCTTCGGCACCAACAACAGTAACCGTGCTGTCGGTTGCAGCGTAACCGCGCTCGACATGAAGCGGCTGCCACGGATGCGACTCCTCGTTCTCGGCACAGCAAAAGGTGAATTTACCCGGCTGGCCATGCGTCGCACGATCCATTTCACCGGGCTGCGCTCCGCCGATATTCTGCAATATCAGCCGCATGGCGCGACCCAGCGTTGCATTCGCCCAGCTGCCCTGCCCTATGCAGTTGAATGTGGCATTGACCTGCAGCTTCTGCGAAACCGGCCCATTGAGCACCAGCCACACCGCGACCGGGTTGGTCGTTGCCTGGATGCCCTGCAAATTGAATTCCGGGTCGGCCACCGCTTCGGTAGCGGCAATCAGTACCGGCAGGTATTCGGGATCGCACCCCGCCATTACGGCGTTGATGGCAATGCGTTCGACGGTGGCCGCACCGAATCCCGGCGCGACATTCGCCACAATGTCATGGCGGGCACGACGACTGTGCGCCAGCATGCGATCAATACGCGCCGCTGTTGGCGGGACAATCGGCAGACCATCGCTCCAGCGCTTTTCGCGATACAGGCGATTGATGGCGTCCAGATCGTCCGCCACTTCGAATGCACCGGCGTGATCAACAGCTTGTTCGCTCATGTTACTTGTTCGCTCATGTTTTTTCTCCGGTCAGCAGTTTGACTACATCGTCAATACACTGCTCCGCAAGCTTGCGCACATCCTCGCGGCTGCGGCCGCCGAACGGATGCGGAATCACCGCAATCGGCAGTGCACTGTTGCCCAGCGCACGTGCTTGTGCCCGGCCGAGGGTCTGGAACGCCGTTGAACATACAGTCAATGCCACCTTGCCCCGCTTGGCCACTTCAACACTGTCGTGGACACTCCACGACGCGCAGGACCCTCAGTCGCCGGATCCCGCAATGACCACATCACATTCTTTGGATAGCGCCTCAATCACCGCCGGGTCTGCCGGAAGGGATGCCGAAGATTTTCGGCGCTTGACCACATGCGTCACGCCGTAGCGCGATTGCAGCAGCTCGGCAAGATCATCCACCAGGTGATGAAAATTCGGTTTCGCATTGTCGATAAAACCCACGGTTGCACCCGCCAGAGTACGCAGTGCAGGCTTCACGACAGAAGACGTGTCGCCGTGGCGCGGAGCAGTGGGATCAAACAGCGTAAGAGTCTGTGTCATGATGTCCTGAAGAAAAGAATTCGCCGAATCAGGGATCAAGCTTGATGTTGGCCTGCTTCACCAGCCTGGTCCACATCTGGATTTCCTTGACAATGAAGGCCTGCAATTCCTGCGGGCTGTTTCCGACCGGTGTTGCGCCCAGTGCCTGCAACTGCTCGCGCATCTGGGGTGCCGCAAGCGCCTTCACTGTTTCGGCATGAACCCGCTTGATGATCGCCGGCGGGGTGCGCGCCGGGGCAAGCAGCGCGTACCACAAAGTTGATTCATATCCCGGAACGGTCTCGGATACCGCAGGCACATCAGGATAGGCCGGCGACCGCTTCAGGCTGGTCATGCCCAATGCGCGCAAACGCCCGCTCTTTACGTGCGGCATTGATGGCAGGGGACTGGTGCAAATGATCTGGACCTGACCCGCGACAACGTCGACCAGTGCAGGACCGGCACCTTTGTAGGGAATATGCACAACGCTGATGCCGGTCATGGACTGCAGCAGTTCAACCGACATGTGGCCGCCGGAGCCAGGCCCCGAAGAAGCGTAGTTGAGGCGGCCCGGCTGCGCTTTGGCCGCCGCAATGAGCTCCTTGATACTGCCTACCTTGAGCGAGGGATGCGCCACGAATACCAGCGGCGACTCCGCCACCAGCGAGATCGGCACAAAATCCTTCAGCGTGTCGTAGGGAAGATTATTGCGCAGGGCCGGATTGATCGAATGGGTTGCACTGGCCAGAAACAGCGTATATCCATCCGGCGCAGAACCTGCCGCAATCTGGGTCGCGATGACCTGTCCGCCGCCACCGCGATTGTCATTGACGACCTGCTGGCCAAATGCCGTACTCAGGCTGCTCGCGAGCATGCGGCCGACAATATCTCCGGCGCCCCCCGGAGGATACGGAATGATTTGCCGGATCGGACGCTGTGGATAATTCTCTGCAGCAGATACCACACAGGGAAGCAGCGCGCCCAGCAACTGCAGGGCAAGAAAAAGTCTGGAGCGGATCATGAGGCCTCGGCATTGCAGCCTGGAAACAATGAATGCCGATCTTACCGCAGGGAAATGACTGGCCGGGACAACCCTTTACGATATGGACTGAATAATCAGCATCAATCACCCCTTGTAAGCCGAAGTTTCGGCATTGGCCTTGCGCAGGTTTGCCGAAAGCTGGGAAGCCAGTTGTTCCAGCATCCTGATCTTCATGTCGGATCTTTCCAGTCCGATCCGGTCGAACAGCGCGCGATCAATCACCCGAAATTTTACCGGTTCAAGTGCCACCACATCGGCCGAACGGGGTGCACGATCAAGCAGTCCCATTTCACCGAAACTCATGCCTGCCTCAAAAACGTCGAGGCGCGCACCCTTCCCGTTTGATTCGGATGACAGTCGCACCTCCACCGATCCCTCAAGCAACAGAAACAGACTGTCGCCGGCGTCACCGGCACGGATCAGGCATTCGCCCGTTTGCGCGGCGCGGGTCGGCATTTGACTGTCAAGCCAGATCAATTCATCTCCAGTCAGCCCCGACAGCAAAGCGATGTTGTGAAGCCCGACCGCACGGGAACCGATCCAGCCGGTTCCCGAAACTTCTGTCAGCAATGCGTTTTCGCAAAACTCCAGCGCAGCATCACCATCATCGAACACTGCTGCAGCAGGAAAACCCTGCCGGGACAGATTCTGCGAAAAACGACCGGCATGACAAATCAGCATCCGCACACCCTGCCGCGCCAGACTGGCATGCAACTCAACAATCAGGCGCAGCGAAACACCATCAATATTGATTACATTGCGCAGATTGAGCACCAGATACTGGCAATACGGCGCCTGCTTCAGCGCAATCCGGACAAACGGCTCCACCGTTGAAAAAATCAGCTCTCCCTGCAGTTCATGCACACGAATTCGATGGCCACTGGCCCGCAGCGTCTGCTGAATGGCGAGAGGACGCCGCCGGCATGAGGTCACCTGGCTGCCGGTGTAGGACAACCGCAACGAAGGGGTCGGCGCAGAGCCGTTGGCAAACTGGTGCAGCGCCAGATCGCGGGACAAATCGCCGCAGACTTTGATTCCGCGCGCGCTGTTGCCCTGCGCATCCAGCGGCGGTGAAAAAATGCCGATGCCGAGCTGACCGGGCAGTACGGCAAGAATGCCGCCACCAACACCGCTTTTTGCCGGAAGGCCGACGCGATAAATCCATTCTCCGGAAAAATCATACATGCCGCAGGTCGACATTACCGATAGTACGTTGTCCACCACCTCGGGATTGACGGCAAGCTCGCGCGTCAGCGGATTGCGCCCCTGATTTGCCAGCGTCGCTCCCATTACGGCAAGGTCGCGGCAGGTGACGCCGATGGCGCACTGCTGGAAATAGGTTTCCAGGACTTCGGTCGGCTCCTCGTTGAGGATGCCGAAGTTTCGCAACATCCAGCCGATGGCGCGGTTGCGATGACCGGTTTCGCTTTCCGACTGATAAACCGCGGTATCGACTTCCAGCCTGCGGCCGGCACAGGCTGAAAGATAATCCAATATGCGCTGTATCCGGGTTTGATCGGGTGCCTCCAGAATCTGGCCGCAGGTGGCAATTGCACCAGCATTGATCATCGGATTGAACGGCGCCCCAGTTTCGGGCTTCAGGCTGATGGCGTTGAATGCTTCGCCTGAGGGTTCTACACCGACGCGGGACAGAATGAATTCCTCGCCGCGATCCTCCAGCGCAAGTCAGTAGGACAACGCCTTTGATATGGACTGGATGGTGAAAACCTGCCGGGTATCACCCACCTCGTAGACATGACCGTCACGGGTGGCAATACAAATACCAAACCAGCCGGGATCGGCCTTCGCCAGTTCAGGGATGTAGTCAGCCACCTGTCCGTCTTGCAGGGCGGCATAACGGCCGTGCAAATCCCTCAGGTAGCGCTCTATCGGGGATCCGGACAGCAGGGGGTCAGCAGTATCCAAAAGGGGCTTTTCAGTTCAGTCGTTGTTCTGGTCTGCTACTTTTCCAAGGCATGAGCAATATTGATGCCAATAAAGCCAAAATGCCGCTTTGCTCCAAAAACCAAGGACTCTCAGTAGTCGCGAATAATTGCGCGAATGATGGACTGCCTCGGCAACGCAGTTCCCTTGAAAAAACTGGGTCCTGCGGAATTGAATGCAATGTATTTGATACTGGTCATCGGGAAAACCATCAACTGCCCTTCCGCCTCAATCACCACGTTTTTACTGCTCATGAACTCCGACAGTTTGATCTGCTTTGCTGCAGTGCTTTTGACCTGCTCGGGAAACTCGAAGGTCATTTTGCTTCCGTCATTAAAATGAATGGTCATTGTTCGGTCATGCGTCATGTCATCCCCCATTTTTCAATCGTTCATGATACCCAAGCTACCAAATTCACCCCCTGATGTCACCAATGCCGCCGGCCCAAACTTGCCCGGCTCCCGTGACTGACGACAGACAGCATGATGCGCAGCTGACCCGACCAATCAAAACTCGCCGCCATCCAGGCCCGTTCCCTGCACAACATCAATCTATAATCCGCAGCTCAAACCTTTACCGGGAACCCTCGCATGGTCCGCATCGTTGATGTTCGCGAAGTCACCAAGCCGATCGCCTCGCCGATCCGCAACGCCTATATCGATTTCAGCAAGATGACCACCAGCCTGGTTGCCGTGGTCACCGACGTCAAAGTCGACGGCCGCACGGTGGTCGGCTACGGCTTCAATTCCAACGGCCGATACGGACAGGGCGGACTGATTCGCGAGCGTTTCGCGCCGAGGCTGCTGGAAGCCGATCCGAAGAGCCTGCTCGACGAAAGCGGCAGCAATATCGACCCGCATCGCGCCTGGAACGCGATGATGGTCAATGAAAAGCCCGGCGGCCACGGTGAGCGTTCCGTTGCGGTCGGCACGCTGGACATGGCGATCTGGGATGCGGTTGCCAAAATTGCGCGCAAACCGCTGTTCCGGCTGCTCTCCGAAAAACACGGCGTCACCGCCAATCCGAAGGTATTCGTCTATGCCGCCGGCGGTTATTACTACCCCGGCAAGGATCTGCAGGCGCTGCGCGCCGAAATGCGCAGCTATCTCGACCGCGGCTACAACGTCGTCAAGATGAAAATCGGTGGCGCTGATCTGGCCGAGGATTGCCGGCGCATCGAGGCCGTGCTGGCCGAAATCGGCAACAGCGCACAACTGGCGGTCGACGCCAACGGACGCTTCGACCTCGAGACCGGAATTGCCTATGCCAAGGCACTGCGGCAATACCCGCTGTTCTGGTACGAGGAAGTCGGCGACCCACTGGATTTTGCGTTGCAGGCGGCACTCGCCGAGTTTTATCCGGGCCCGATGGCCACTGGTGAAAACCTGTTCAGCCACCAGGATGCCCGCAACCTGCTGCGCTACGGCGGCATGCGCCCCGATCGCGACTGGCTGCAGTTCGACTGCGCGCTGTCCTATGGCCTCTGCGAATACGAACGCACGCTGCGCGAACTGCAGATCGCCGGCTGGTCTCCTTCGCGTTGTATACCGCATGGCGGGCATCAGATGTCGCTCAATATCGCAGCGGGTCTGGGACTCGGCGGCAATGAGAGCTATCCCGACCTGTTCCAGCCCTACGGCGGATTCCCGGACGGCGTGCGTGTCGAAAACGGCAAGATCACCATGCCGGAACTGCCGGGTATCGGCTTTGAAGGAAAATCCGACCTGATCAAGGTCATGCGCGAACTTGCGGAGTAACGCAAAAGCACTCAAGAAAACGGGCGCCGCAGCGCCCGTTTTCCTTTAACCTTTTCCTTTAACCATTACCCGGCTTATTGACCTGGAATCCTGATTTCCTTGCACACAGGAAAGCCGAGCACGCCGTTGTGGGCAAACACGTAAATGCTGTTGCGCCCGAGGTCGCCGGTAACCACCACCTGAAAATCATCCGGCTTCCACACCAGCGGCACCAGGCGTTCCGGATCGTTGGATTCATGGAACATCTTTGGAATGCGCCCGGCCTGATGCTCTTCAGCAAGATTCCAGGTAGGCTTTTGCGTCCAGTCGCGAAGAATTTTTTCAAACATGCACGCAGGCATGCGCGCGCGCTTGAACAGTTCTTCCCGGAACTTCTCTTTGGACCAGCCACCCGCGGCAATGGTCTCGGCAATGATTGGTGACAGCAGCAGCAATGGTCGCAGCGTGTCGTAGCCCTGCCCCACGGAGAACATGATCTGCCAGGAATACTGACGGACCACGGCATCGGCGATATAAGGCATCAACTCTTCAGGCGTCGATCCTGAAACTGACGAGATGTGATTGCCGCCCGTATAACGCCCGACGGACAGCGCATTAGAACCCGCAGCGAATCCGTAATCCGCGCAATTCGGCGTCCAGCCGATTTTGGCGACTACATCCTCGTTTTCAGCGACCACAACGCGCCAGGTATTGCCGAACGTGGCCTTGTCGTTCTTGTGCGGCAGGAAGCCGGCGACGTTACGCAGATACAGACGCCAGAAACGCCCGACACTGGTATTCGCCTGAAAACCGTCACGCATCACGCCCTGGGTGTAGTTGAAACCCAGTGCCTTGATGACCGGTCCATTGAGGATGATCAGATTGTCACCGCCCGGCGTATTACCGCTGTGTTCCACACCATAGTCATGATCGGCCATGGCTTCAACTGCAGCGACCAGCACCGGCATATATTCCGGGCGGCATCCGGCCATCACGCCGTTCACCGCGACGCTCCAAACTGTCGCCGCGCGGTTGTCAGGCAACATGACACCCAACAATTCATCGGGTTCACGATCAGTGTGCCGCAGGAAAGCCTCAACCTTTTCCACGGTCGGCGGCACGATGGGCAGGCCATCAGACAGCTCATGCTTGAGGAAATACTCATTGACCTCCTCAAACGTACCGCCGCAGATCACATCGCGTGCACCCGGTTCTCCACCAACGCTTGCCGCCGCCGGCATTTTGAACAATGCATTGAGCACGCCATCCAGAGTCAGCTCGCGTACGTTCTGCTGCAAAGCCTCCTTGCTTTGCAGACCGGGATGGCCACGCACCGGCGCCACCGCGATATTGGGGTAACCAAGCCCTTGCGACGCCGCCTTGGACAGCGTCATGAAGCTTTCACACACCAGCGTTGCCGACGGGATACCCGCCGATTCAGCCGCCACACTGGCCCGCAACACGGCGGGCGTGCAGCTCCCTCAACAACCCATACCGGAGACAACCGCATCTGCTCCGAGCGCTTTAAGCTTGTTCGGCAGATCGGCAACAACATTGCGTTCATCACTGCCGTGGGTATTGCCAAACAGATCCCAGTGCAGGAACTTCACACCGGGATACCGTTCGCGCAGGCTGGCCTCGAGTTGCTCGAACACCTCGTTGCCGCGAAATACGTAATCCCAAACCCAGGCAATGGTCTTGCCTTCCAACGTATCCAGCCGCTTCGCCAGCGGCTTGACCTTTGCCTGACGGGGCCCACGCGGCCACAGTGCCGCGTACTGCGCATCTGAGTTGCTCATCTTCAATATTCCTTGCGTGTTGCAAAAAATGCAGGATAACGGATCGCAGCAGCAGCGACTAGCCAGCACTGCGCGTGATAGCCTTGGCATTCGTCATCATGCGTCGCGACATTCCGCGATGCGGACATTGAATACTTGGAGCATTCCTCATGTCAGCACATTTTTCGGACAAGACCGCAATCGTGACCGGCAGCGGGAGCGGCATTGGCGCCGCCATCGCACACCGGCTGGCCGCAGCAGGCGCCAGCGTGATGCTGGCCGACAAGAATGAAGATGCAGCGCATGCCGTGTGCGCTGAAATCACCGCTGCTGGCGGGCGCGCAGGAGCCTGCAAAGTCGACATCCGGATTCCGGAAGAAGTCCAGGCGATGATCGATTATTCACGCGAAATGTTCGGGCCCGCAAACATCCTGATCAACAACGCCGGACTCGGCTCACAGAAACATTTCCTGGAAACGTCACTCGAAACCCTGCACAACATGCTTGAAGTCAACGTGGTCGGCACCTTCCTCTGCGCTCAGGCAGCGGCGCGGGACATGATCGAACTCGGTGGCGGGCGCATCGTCAATTTCTCGTCGCACTCAGGCATGCTCGGCAGCAGCGGCCGTGCGGCTTATGCCGCCGCCAAAGGCGGCATTATTTCAATGACCCGGGTGATGGCGGTCGATCTTGCCCAGTACGGCATTACGGTCAACGCCGTGGCGCCGGGACCGATTGACGTGCCGCGCAGCCGCCAGCAGCACACTGGAGAGCGGCGCGACGCCTGGCAACGCGCAGTGCCGCTCGGACGTTATGGTGACCCCGATGAAGTCGCTGCCGTCGCCGTATTCCTAGCGTCGGATGATGCGAGTTACGTCAACGGCCAGACCATCTCTGTCGACGGCGGCTTTACGGCAGCGGGACTGCGCGTCAAAAACCTTTAAAGCTGTTCAGTTGCTGGCCGTCATCCCCGAAGCCTTGACGATCTTCGCAGCCTTGTCCATTTCCAATCTGAGGAAGGCTGCAAACTGATCAGGACGGCTGGCAATGATGTCGGCCCCTTCCCGCGTCAATCGTTCCTTCAGTTCAGGCAGCGTAAGGATTCGCGTGACTTCGCCATGCAACTTGGCAATCGACGTCTGCGGGGTGCCGGCCGGCACCAATAAACCGTACCAATTGCTCATCGCATAGCCGGGAACACCGGCCTCGGCAATCGTCGGAATCTCCGGCATCGCCGAAAACCGGGTATCCGTCGTCACCCCGAGACCGCGCACACGCCCCGACTTCAGATGCGGCACGGCCTGGAGTGCGTTCATGAAATAAACAGGGATCTGCCCGGCAATCACATCCACCGCCGCCGGACCGGCACCTTTGTACGGGATATGCATCATTTTTGTCCCGGTCATCAGCTTGAACAGCTCGGTGGCCAGATGCGGCGGCGAGCCATTGCCTGAACTGCCGTAGTTGATGCTGTCGGGCCGCGCCTTGACGAATGTCACCAGTTCCTTGACGGTTTTCGGCGGGAATGACGGATGTACCACCAGCACCAACGGCCCGGCTGCCAGTTGACTCACCGGCGCGAGGTCTTTAACGCTGTCGAAGGGCAGGTTTTTGTAAATACTGGGATTCACGGCGAAACCGCTGGGGACGATCAACAGCGTTTGTCCATCCGGTGGCGCCTTCGCAGCCATCGCCGCACCAATAGTTCCGTTGGCGCCACCGCGATTGTCGATCAGCACCGGTACTCCCCAAGCCTCGGTGAGCTTTTGCCCGATAGTGCGGGCCAGAATGTCGGTGCCGCCACCGGGGGGAAATGGCACGATCCAGCGGATCGGACCGGAGGGATAAGGTTGTGCCGCTTGTAAGCCGGAGATCACCAATGACAACAACAAAGCCATTACGACACGCATTACCGCTCCTCCTGAAACATCATGATTTTTGTTTAAACCCGGCTTGAAAACAGTAGATCAAACACTCAAGCATTACCAACGATTCCCGGATCGCGCCGGCAATTCCCTGCCGCAGCCAGTGCACTACCCGTCAGATCCACAGCCAACTGCTGCCCCACGGCATAAGGCGCGTGCAGCATGGCCGTACGCACCGCCAGCGCCATGGCCAGGGCCTGCATGACGTCACCATTGGCCGTATTGCCGAGCACCCGCAGTTCGCGATC
>Ga0315906_10000537_pt1 | contig 60642 bp, 93 predicted proteins | sample LakEriMetagenome_4_FD_203526 | JGI IMG/M metagenome (GOLD analysis project Ga0315906, IMG submission 203526) | Freshwater fungal communities from buoy surface, Lake Erie, Ohio, United States - Buoy 2 MA122 | ecosystem: Environmental > Aquatic > Freshwater > Lake > Lake biofilm | place: USA... | reverse complement strand
CTTCTTAAACCTAAAGAACCCTGCGGTATATCCAGAGCGCAACTCCTATGATCCAAAGGCACCCGGCTGGGCATGGATGAGCAACAACAGCGTCGAGGTTTGTGTTGGAGATGATTTCAGCAATATCATTGATGGCATCGCATTAAACGGTGAGCCTGGTGTGATTTGGATGGACGTCACCCGTAAGTATGGTCGCCTCAAAGATGCACCCAACAATAAAGATTGGCGGGCGGCTGGGTATAACCCATGTGCTGAGCAGTCATTAGAAAGCTTTGAGTGCTGTACTTTGGTAGAGACTTACCTCAACCGTCATGACTCACTAGAAGATTACAAGCGCACCTTGAAGTTTGCGTATTTGTATGCCAAGACTGTAACCCTATTGCCTACCCACTGGGAAGACACCAACGCGATTATGCAACGCAACCGTCGCATTGGAACCTCCATGTCCGGTGTAGCTAACTTTGCTGATCGTGTCGGTTGGTCTGTACTTCGTGACTGGATGGATGAAGGATACGGAGTGATCCAGCAATATGACAAAGGTTATTCAGAGTGGCTAGGTATTCGTGAGTCAATTAAAACTACAACAGTCAAGCCATCAGGAACAGTTTCTATCCTCGCAGGTGAGTCACCAGGAGTTCACTGGACACCCGGCGGTGAGTACTTCCTTCGAGCTATTAGATTTAGTAACGAAGATCCTATGCTTCCGTTATTTAAGATGGCTAACTACAGAATAGAACCAGCGTCAGAGTCACCTAAGACTACTTCCGTTGTGTTCTTCCCGATCAAGTCTGATGCTAAAAGATCAGAAAAGGACGTGTCGATCTATGAAAAGGTTTCTCTCGCGGCTACAGCTCAAAACCATTGGTCTGATAACTCAGTCTCAGTGACGGTGAGCTTTGATGCAGAGAAAGAGAGATCTGCGGTTGGAACGGTGCTCCATATGTTTGATGGTCGTCTCAAGACTATCTCTTTCTTACCTATGGGCAACGCGGTATATCCCCAGATGCCCTACACACAGATCACAGCTGAAGAGTACGAAGACTATACGATGAAGTTATTCCCGATTGACTTCTCTGGAGTCTATGCTGGCATGGCTGCCGATGCTATTGGTGAAGCTTATTGCACAACTGATGCGTGTGAGATCAAGCTAATAAAAGATAATCAGTAAAAAATAAGAGCCCCACGATGGAGGACCGTGGGGCTCTTTAATCTTAGGTGGAAAGATCCCTAAGACTCTTCTATTACGGCGCAGGTACAACTAGGGATGATAGGGTCCCATCATGATTGTCCTTGGCGGAAAGGTATCGCTTTAACGCCTCATAGGTTTCAATAAACTCTAACTCTGAAAGATCATCAGGGATGACTATTGTTTTAGTCGTCGTCGTAATCGTCGTCGTCTTGATCGTCATCTTCTTCATAGATCTCCTCATCAGGAATGTTTGGCAGGATCTTTGGATCCCACGGGCTGGTACTCACGCATCAACCTTAAATCGTACGCTACCAGTAAACAGCATTGGCTTACCCTTCTCATTGTGATTACCAGCTAAGAATGGCATGCTCTTTCGTGGTGTTGTTGCTAACAGTATTGTCTTTACCCAACGCTTTGCTGCGGAAGGATTAGACCATGCTGAAAACTCACGCATCACTATAAATTCACCTTCAAAGATCTCATACTTTGCGAGCCATGCACGGCCCTTCTCATCAATCTTGCGTAGCTCTACGCGAGCTTCTCTTTCTACTTTAGGCATTTATTTCCTCTACTTTGTAGTCCATAAGGAGACATCCGAAGTCGTCCTTAATCCATTGGTGGATCATACTCTTTGCATCGTCTATCCCAAAATCTACATCAGGATAGTCGTTTTTGTAATCACGCATGACATCCTCGACATCATACTCAATCTCGCATATTGCTTTGATCTTCATACACATACCCTCTCCTTTGTGAAAGTGGGCGGGGTTACCGCCCACTCTCTCTCCTCTTACAGCTTTACAAGTGTTACGACATTTACATGATCATAACCAAAGTGAATTGATTCTTCTTTTCCGTCTCTATCTTTGTAAAAGACTTCGAGTAGTAGTCCATCAATTCTTACGCCAGTTACCTTATCCACATCAAAACCGAGTACATTTTTAGGGTAATCAGTTACTTCTGCAATAAAGGCATCGTATCCTTCGTATAACCGATCCTCAATCTTAATAATAGTTTCATCATCATTATAGATCCGGCCATCAGGGAGCTTATCTCCCTCATGCCATAGATCGATTACATTCGGATCATTGTCCGTTTTAACCATTAGGCATCACCTCCATTCAGAAACTCTAACTCATTACTCCTGAGTAACCTTCCCGCTACTGGCGAGTAACTTAATCTTTCATACATACATCGCACGGGCGGACTTCATACTCACCATCAATAGCCCAGCCTTGAATGCCGGTCCCGTAGCAAGCTTTACAGTCGTTTATCTTCTTGGGTGGATCGGTGTCTATGCTCATTACTTGCCTCTTAGTATTGGATCCCAGCAATCAGGGCATTCTTTAACTAGGGCGATACTATCTACCTCAGCTAATGTCTCAGCATCCACCTCGATGGTGGAAGTAATGAACTTACCTTGAACGGAATGCTTGATCCCGCATTGTCGGCAGATCAGTAATACTCCCGAGCTCTTTGAGCCCATATCAGGCTCTCCCTTCCATGATCTATGTGGCTTCATCCTGCCACCTCCTTTATGCCTACCATTGCTTTTGCGCTGGCAATAGCGTCGTCGTAATCAAAGTACCCACCGCATGAGTCAATAAGTAACCACTCTTCACACTCTCCGCATGAGCACTTGGCTAACTTCTCTTGAACTACATACTTATAAACTGATCCGCGGAGGTAACGGTCGTAATACTCCACCTCTTGGCGAAGTAGGCGTTCGGCGCTTTCGAGAGTAAATCCCTCTCTTTGAATATCCTTCATTGAGCAATATATGAATCCCACCTGCCCGCCGTCCCACCTATCATGAGAATTCCCTACATACATAGAGATACCACCATGATCATAAAGTCCGAGCGGAAGGATAAGTACACCGCCGTTAGCTTCAATAGCATCACGGACTTCACTCCATGAGTCATAGTCATCCTTCTTGAAGTCGGTGCTATCACCTAGTTTGTACTTATTGTGGAAGCACACCATAGTGCCGAAGTTATCCCATTCGCGGGGATCCATAGGTTCATCATCAGACTCTACCCATGAGCGGATAGTGCCATCGTTGCTGAAGTAATACTCCTTATCATCCTTCATGCTGATACCTCCACTCCATTGTGGGTGGCGCGGGTATAGATACCGAATACCTTATAGTGCTTAATGAAGCGCTTTACTGCGGGAAGTGTTAATTCAGCATTGATCAATACCTCATTGGTATCTAGATCGATCAGCTGGGCCGGAGCCTTCTTCTTACTATTGAGCTTAGGTAGCTCTACTTCTGTAATCATTGCTTTACCTTTCCATAGAATAGCTAGATCGCGGGAATCTCCCTTTATACCTATCATTGGATATAGATATAGCTACTAGGACACACTAGCATTGGCTCTAGCTTTACTGTCAATACCCTGCCACGACACGCCGTACTCTCTCTATCTCTCTTCTCTCTCTTTGGATCAGACTCTCTCTTATCAGATAACTGCCGCGCCGACCCTATTCAAAACCTGGCCTTACACGTCGTGCTCCCGGCTTACTCCCGGCAGTAGCCTAAATCTATAAGTCTATTTGTAGACAATTGATCGATCTAGGGATCGATCAGCTCGATCTCTCTCCTGGCTGGCCCGATCTCTCTCCGGAGCTTAAATAGATAGATATATTCCCTAGAAGAAGGGGTGGGTGGGCCTTCAACACAAACAAATGGCCCGGCGCTCGCTGCGCCGGACCACTGTTGGTGAGCTGGATAGGATCAGCTCACAGATCGACCACCTCTGACCAGTGGTTGACAAGCTGATGGATCATCCCTAGGCATTCATTATCTGTATACGCATCTCCATCTGAGGCGATAATCGCGCCGATCGCGTCCAAAACGCGGCCATCGTACCCATCCGGGTAGCCGCCAGCTGGATCGACAGACGTAAGCTCTTCGACCAGGTTGTTGATCTCTTCCGGGCTTAAGCTCATACGTTCACCTCAGCTTCCTGGGCCAGCTCGATGTAATGCCTGGCTAATCGATCAAACGGAGCTTGACCCCATCCACCCAGCATCTGCCGAATAATCAGGGTTGCGGGAGCCTCATGACCCCATTGGCGAGCGCATAACTCAGCTACTTGATCCACATAATCCTCCCATTCGTTGCGGAGATGATCGGCAAAGCCGACCACCTCCTCTCCATTTAACTTCGCGGTTGTAATGAGATCTCTATAAGCATCGTGGTCATTGTCCATGACCATGGTGTAGTCCTCTATGAACTGACCTACTGCATCTATCCAATTCATGCCTTGACCTCCTCATACTGATTCAAGCCATGCTTCTTGTCATACTCATCCATATTAGGGAATGCAAGACCGAACAGAGTACCTCCGCCGTTGCCTTCGTCATCTTGTGACACTTCAATAATGGCATAGGTGCCATCTTTTAATTGGACTTTGAAGGTTGGGAAAGCTTCATTCCAATCCATATCTTCGTCCTTATTCATGCCAATGAATTGGATAACGCGAGCGCCAACCAATTGGTTGTAATAGCGCTTCCAAAACTCTTGACCTCTCTTTTCGTAAGCTTCTCTCTTACTCATCTCTCTCCTATCTCTCAAAGACTCTCTTTGAGTGCTCTCATCTAACCACTTCGTGGATCCAAAAGCTTGGATATTTTGATAACGGTTTTATAACAATCTCCCAGGATCTAGCCGGGAACTCTCTGAGCTTACCGATCTATTCATATATTCCCTAGAATGAACAGGGTGGGTGGGCTGTTCAACACAAACATCGGCTTTGGGTTTGGCATCCCCTAAAAAACAGAAGCTCCCCGGATCGACGGATGATCCGGAGAGCGTTCTGCTTCTCTGATAGGAGAAGCTTATTCGTCTTCTTTACAGCTGTGTGGTGGATCCCAAGCTCGCGCTTCGTATGGATCGCCGCACCATGGGCACTTTGCCATCAGGCGCTCACCTCCTCAGTCTTCTTCTTCCATTCTGGATGGCACTTTGGGCACATCACTTCATACGACTCCTCGTCGTAAATAGCGTTGGTATCACCTACATAGAGGTAATCGCAGTCTCCGCACTTCCAATCATAGCCGTCGAACTCGGATTCTTCGCCGTTCTTATGAAGCATGGTAGAACCAAAGCCTTGCTCTTCTTCCCATTCATTCATGATTTCCAAGGTTGGGTATTGAGCAGACAGCGCATTCAGCGCATATGCTGGAGGTGACCATGCTGTATTGAAACTATAGACGACATAATCATCACCTTCATCTGCAATGAAAGCCTCTGTGGCTACATCCCACTTCGTGCCCCATTCGCGGATATTCCAGTTATACCAGTTGTATTCAGTATTACCAGTTTGCTCACCATTAGAGAATCCATGGACAGAATGGTATTCATCTAACTTATCTTCAGGAACTCTCACGATATTCCAGAATGAGAACACAGGATTGATATTCTCGATTGTGACTTCATCAGTCTTCCAATCCCTATTAGGCATTTGGAATGGCTTGCTTAGTTGTTCCCTTACTCTCTTTATCTCTTCTTTGTCACCTTTGATGGTAACTGTATTGAAACACCAGTTTGGCATCTCATTCTCCTATCATTTACTGGATAGCCCTTTGCTAACTCAGTGCTCTGACTCTAACGCTTCACCGATCTAAAACGCTGCACATTTTGATAACAGTTTGATAACGATTATCCGGGAGCTAGCCCTGGACTTTCCGGATCGGTGCTCTCTTTATATATATTCCCTAGAATAGAATGGGGAGGGCGGGCCAACACAAACCCGCGAGCCCAGAGTGATAGGGTCTCTGGGTCGCGGAAGTCTAGCTAGTCGCGGTCAAATAGATCGATTGCCCAGTCGTGCATAACACCCTCGGTCAACTCGGTCTCCTCACCGTCCACACCAAAGTAGAAGACTCTTTTAGTATGCAGGTCAAGGTCCTCCTCAACCCTAACCCCGTCGCATTCCGGATCGGGAAAGAACCAGGTGATGCTCTGATATCGATTAGGGCCGCTCTCTGCATGGATGATGGGATTGTCATAGTCATCCTCATCGACCCGGCGCACAGCCAGGATCTGCTGCTCACGTAGCTTGAATAACTCTTCAGTGGTCATTTCAGGTCCTCTTCCCAGATATGGTCTACCTCAGACTCATCTACGTCCACATCAGCTGGAAGCTCTGATGGGAATGCCCAGTAAGCTTCATATATCTCTTCCGGTTGATATGCCGGATCATCTTTCTTATCAGCCGGGATGGTCACGTCGTACCAGGTCCCGGTCATGAATCGATAAGTGATTTTTCCGTCTTCACTCACCTTAAACTCCTTTTCTAGTTGGTGCCTCATTCAACCACAGTACTTCCAGGATCCATAGCACATTTTGATAACGATTTGATAACGTTTCTAGATCGACTCTCTTATATATACTCCCTAGAGTAACGGGGAGGGTGGGCCAACACAAACAAAGCTGGCCGAAGCCAGCTCTGTTTAGTATCCGCCACAGCACTCGCGTCTGGTGTGGGCGAGCCGAAGCTTTTTCGCGATCCTCAAAGTCGGCGCGTAGCTCACATGCTTGCGACAGCTGGCGCAGATAATAATCCACTCACCAGCTTCACTATCGTAGTAATAGCAAGAGGTGGGCTTGCGCCCACCCCTTACCGTAGATCTACTACCAACTAGCATAGTATTCGAACGACCACTCCTCGCCCATAGCGAGCGCCTCGTCACAGATTTTTACAGTATCTTTCAAGTCCTCGTAATACCACTCATCTTTTTCGGTTCCGCCGAAGAAGAAACCCTTTATTGGACGCAGAGGGTCAGTATCAGTTTCATCATTGAACTCGTGAGCATGCGCTTGAACCTTCATCATGTCCATAATGGCGGTCATTGGGTCAGTTTTTTCCACATCAACCGCAACTGTTGAAGAGACGGCAGGAACTACAAGCGCAGGTTTCTTGCCTAATGCTTTTAGGCACTCGGCACGAAGAGTTTCAAGATTGGCGCGTGAGACATAAATACGCTGGCACTCATCTCGTCCTTCTGCTAACTCACGAACGAACCAACCATGAATAGCATTGGCTTTACGCCAATAGCCAATAGTGAAACTAACTTCCGCACTAGGTGAGCCTTCATGCGGTGTTATTCCATACATTTCAGAGAGTTTTGACATCTCTGCTTTATTCTCATCAGAGGTAAAACTCCAGCCACTAACATACTTGTTGGCTCTTAGATACATGTCTAAGCCCATTTTTTACTCCTATCAGTAATCTGCCCGTGTTGGCATTGGATACATAGAACCACTAACGACACTCATTTACAACGATATTTTGATAACAGTTTCATAACGATTTGCTGAGAGCTCCCTGAGCTATCTCCTCCCTATATTCCCTAGAATAAATGGGGCGGGTGGGCCAACACAAACTTTCTGCGCCGCCGAAGCTAGCGCAGAAGTTTGATCTCAGCTCCGGATCTAAGCCAGGCCCCACCAGCGATCCTGGCGGGGCTGACCTACTCCTTAGAGATACTTGCTGATACTGCTGAAGGTGTTAGCGGATACGAACTCATCATCAGTCATCTTGAGAATAGAGATAGCGTTCTCTATTTCTTGGACTTCATACCCACCCAGCGTTGATACATACTCACGCTTTGGTTCTTCAGGAAGTTGTAATCCAACAGGCAGTTCATAACGGATTTCTATTGTGTTGTTGTATGAACGGCAGTTGATGCTATCAACTACTAGAACTTTAGCGTGGTTCTTTACGAAGTCTTGTTGCCACTTCTTTAGAGCCTCACGCCACTCCTGCTCGTTGATTTCGCCTTGCTTCTTATCCGCCTCGTTCTGCTCAAGACGGGCTTCTAATCTAGCAATAACTTTCGCTACTGCTACTTTCGCTTTGATACCAGCCATTTTATTTACTCCTATCAGTTAGTTGGTTTGGTTGGTTGAGCCTTTTATCCACTTGCTCAGGTGTTGGCACTTATGCGCCTAGTTCTGCCTTCACTTTAGGGTGAAGTTGATTTCGCATACTTTCCCAACTTGTAAAGTTGGTAGCAGTTATTACCTTTGTTAGAAGGTTTGCGAGAGAGTAATCAGGCTTTAGTTGCTTAGCCTCGGTTAGAGCGAGCCACGCTCTATCTTTATCCCCAGCCTCATCATAGAAGGCGGAAAGGATAGTGTAGAAAGGGTGAGCGTATTCGGTAGGAATAGCATTACTTTCCATTAGTGCTTCCACATAGCCACCGACAATAACTAGGTCATAGTCGGCAGGTAGTCCGAGAAGGTAATCTCGGAGATTTAGACTTTCGCTGACGGCTTCAGCGATAGTTTTGATACTGTCGGCAGATAACTCTTTGCCGTCTTGATACTGAGATAAGGTTGCTTGGATAAGTCGCAAGCCCTCTTTCTCTAGTGTCGTAGTATCCACTTTTTACTCCTATCAGTAGTGGTGTTAGCGTGGTTGCTAACGGGTCTTATTTTTATGGATAGCGACACGAAATACAATAAACGACACATAACGATTTGATAACGATTTCCTGGGAGCTAGCCGGGAATCCGGAGCTAATCTCTTACTACTACTCCCTAGAGTAAACGGGGTGGGAGGGCCAACACAAACATTCTCGATCGGTGCGAGCTCTGATCGATCTACGAGCTTGGCGCGGGCAACCACTCCCGCGCCTCGCCCATCTGATAGGCGCCTAGACTGTTAATGCCTCCTCTTCTACAGTCTCGGCGACATCTGTCTCGTGCTTGATCCCTAGCATGTAATCGCAAGCTTTCTGTGCTTGTGCGCTTGCCTTGAGAATCAAGCTTGTGTCATTAGATAGAGCACTCAACCATCCCGCGACATAGGATGCGCTGTTGATTGTGTCAATGCTCACGCCCAATTCTGAGAGTGTCATCTGTGCCCCGATATCGGCTACCAATTCCTCAAGCGCATAGTTAGCGCTACCGAATGGCGCGAAACCGTCCGCTTTACGATTCAAGCGCGATTCATGGCTTGTGCTGTGTGTCAATTCATGAGCGAGAGTGTAGGCGTAGTCTTCTGCCCTCTCGTACTGTTCAAGATTAGGCACTGTGATTGAATCAAGCATTGGAGAATAAAACGCTTCATCCCCCGCCCGATGATAAATTTCTGGCTTGCTTGTGTACTTATCCAATAGCGCTTGAATGCCATCAGATACAGCGACGGGCTCACGCTTGTGCCACAATTTTGCGGGAATAGTCACGCCCTCGCACTGTTCAACATTAAACACGGTAGAGAGACGCAACAGCGGGACACGCTTAGGCAATAGGGTTTCCTTGTCTATTGAATCGAGCATTGAATAATAAATAATCGGCATGCCCTTTTCACCCTTGCGGACATTACCGCCTAGGAATTGTGCTTGCTTGTAGGTCACCCATAGCGGGCGGGCATATTGTCCGCCTACCATAGAGAGTAATAAACGATTCATGCCACGATAAGCCTTGCCAGTCTGCAATGAGGTAGGCAGATATCCCTCGCATGTCCATGGCTTGCGCCACGGTACCTTGCCCTCCCGTAGTTGTGCTGTGACAGCGTCGGTTATGCGCTGTTCAATTTCCTTGCGATTCATAGTTATAGCTCCTATCAGATGCGGGAATTTCCCACACACCCACACTAGTGCCACAGCATGAAGAGTCAATACATAGACACATAACGATTAGATAACAATTGCCTCTGTGTTCTCTGAGCTCTAGCCGGGACCCCCCGGGGGTTAAGCCGGGACCGGATCCAGAGGGCCACCAGGCTTCACCTATGAGTAACGTCTATAGGCTAAGGCAGTAGCCTAAATTCGGCGCGGGAACGACATGATCCTGTTATGATCGGAATTGCCAATGCGGTGGAATTACTATCGTGAGATAGCTGGCCGTATGCAAAGGGACCTGAGCATGTCCATGTAAACTGCTCTCCATGACTTTTGATTACGATTATTCGCGGGATATGTTCTTCCACAGAGCCGTGTCTAAGACATCTCTGGATGATAAGTGGACGACGCCGAAGACCTTCTTTGCGGAAATCTCAAAAGAATTCACCTTTGATCTAGATGCGGCGGCGGTAGCTTCTTCTGCTTTATGTGACAACTGGTATGGTCCAGATCATCCCGAACCTATTCGGCGCGATGCCTTCTTAAACGATTGGTGCCAAGATGGCAAGACAATATGGCTTAACCCTCCATACGGACGGACAATGAAGCAATGGCTCTCCAAAGCCGATCTAGAAGCTTCCCACGGGGCAACTGTGGTATGCCTTATTCCCGCACGAACAGATACCAGTTGGTGGCACGACTACTGCATGAAGCATGAGTACCGCCTCATACGTGGACGCCTTAAGTTCAATGAGGGCAAGGATGACGCACCTTTCGCCTCCGCACTTGTGATCATGCGCTAACGGTGTATTACATAGAAAAAAATCGTCAGAGCTTAGTTATACTTTTTACACGGGGATGAAATGGTGTCGATTGCTAGAAAGACCGCTCGTCGGTACTAGTAAGACCCCAGTTCGATTCTGGGCATCTCCACTTAAGCACTTTTAACGCCTTAGCAAATGCCACACTTCTGCTCGTGCGTTTCACACAATGGCTTCTAGATCTTGAAGATGAGGACGGGGTGCTTCATCAATTCTATAAAGTCGTCTATTCTGACATTAATAACGGGTGCGCCTCCTCTAAGTTTGATGCCCTCGCTTGGAAGAAACATTTTCGTGAGAAACACGCCGATAGCGCTGATCGACTAATAGAACTCTTATCGCTAGCATATGCCCACTATGCAATGAAAGCAGATGAGAAATGAGGCACACTTATGGAGTACGACGAACCGTTTGAAGGGTTTGGTCCACTTATGGCAAAAGACAGAGCGCGAGATCCCAACCGCGTATTTAAGAACGATGATGTCATTGACTTCACTCGTACCAAGAAGCTTAAAGAGATGCGTACAGAGATGTTCGGAGACTCCCGCGTCATCCCCGTCCCTGTCCGTCCTCTAACAAAAGCGGAGATCGCAGAGCGTCTTAACGCCAAAAGGATTGCTGGCCCTGACTGGGAGCACTAATGGCTCGTAGACACTTTAGCGAACTATATAAAAACCCCATTAATAACTGGCATAACTACCATGAAACACCTAGGGGTAAAGTAGAGCAGAAAGTTGAACTCTTTTGTGAGAAACTAAAGTACGCATTTCTTTGGAATTTAAGGAGAAAAAAACGTGGCGAAGACAGAAGCTTGGACACGAAAAGAAGGTAAGAACGCTAAAGGCGGTCTTAATGAAAAAGGACGCAAGTCTTACGAAAGAGCTAACCCAGGATCTGACCTTAAGCCACCAGTAAAGCGTGAGCAAGCAAAGAAATCTCCAAAGTCTGCTGCTCGTCGCAAATCATTCTGCTCTCGTATGGAGGGTATGAAAAAGAAAAATACTTCTTCTAAAACAGCTAAAGATCCAAATTCAAGAATTAACAAATCGCTTCGAGCTTGGGATTGCTAAATGCCAGAAAGAGGAGCGCAGTTTTCTGATAGCGATGACGAATATCGTCTTCCTAATGATGAAAAGCCAAAACCAGTCAAATGGACACGCGAGACTGGCGAGCTATCAGTTCACCTCCCACGACGTTATCAATTACCTACCACTATGTCGGTAGAAGATTATTATGCACAAGGCGGATATCAATACGGAAAAAGAAAGAAAAAGAAATGAGTAGCGGAAAGCTTAAGACACATCATGGATTTAATAAGACACAGATCAAAGATGGTTGGATCGTGCGTCTTCGTAAAGATGGAACCATCAAAGCTCGTCTAGAAAAGTACCCAAGGGAGAAAAAGAATGGCTAAAGCAAAACGCGTTAACAACGCTGACTGGAAAGCAAGTCAACCTAAGGTACGCAGTACTGCAAATATGCGAGCATGGGGAAAAGCAAACCCTAACTACAAAGCTAATGCTTCTAAGGCAGAAGTTGAAACTCGTAAAGAGCCAACCACCATGACTCGCGCAAACACCCCTGCACGAGAGAAGCAAGTTAAAAAGTGGCAAGCCGCTCGTCCTGTATCAGGTAAAGGAAAGTCAAAGTCAGACTCAGAAAAGGCAGAGCGTCGCGCCAAGATGGTTGACTGGGCTAAGTGGAATCCAAATCGCGCTTCTAACGCCCGTCGAGCTAGGAAGAAGTAATGCCTAAAGATCCGGCTGTTGGTCGGAGCCGAGCTGAACGCGCTTTCGGTCCTGATAAAAAAACAAAGAAAAAGAAGCCCGCAAAAGCCAAAGATGTAAGAAATAAGAATGTGGGTCAGTTTTCGGGTCCACGACCAAGCTATGTTCCGTACAATGTATCTGAGCAAGCACAAGATATTCTCAATCGCTCTTTAAATAAGAAGACGAGGTAGCCGTGGCCGAAAATCCTCTTAAAAAGGTTGGGCGTTTCATCACAGATGAAATGCTTGGCGTAGACGATTTCGGTCGTGTTTTTACAAAAGCCGCTGAAGGCGATGTTACTGGCGCACTAAAATCAGCTGGCGCAGGTGCTCTTGAATTAGGCTCTACTATTTTTACTGGTGGTGCCGGCACTGTTGTTAAACAAGGTGCAAAGGCTGGCGTTAAAGCTGCTGCTAAACAAGGAGCAAAAGAAGTTGTTGAATCTAGTGTTAGAAGCGGTACTGTAAAGGGCGCCCCCGGTCCATCCGATCTTATGGGATCTCAATTCAGAGGTCCAGCAGTTAAACCTGCTACTCCAGTAAAACCGCCAGCTACAAAACCACAACCTTGGTATCCGTCAAAGCCAGCAGAAAAACCTAATGATCTTCCTGGTGCTCCTGGTTATCCACGACCAAAGCCAGTCACACCAACTCCTAAACCTATTCCAAAACCAGCGCCAGCTCCTAAGCCAGCACCAGCTCCCGCTCCTAAACCTGAACCAAAACCAGCACCGGCACCAGCTCCTAAACCTGCACCAAAACCAAAAGTAAAAACAGATTCAAAAACAGCACCACTTCCAGTTCCTGCAACAAAACCGTCTATAGGAGCACAGTTTAAATCTTTACCAGGACTTGCTTTACCTGCTGCTGGTCTTGGGATCGCTGCGGGAATGTTGTTGGGCGGTAAGAAAAAAGATGAAGAACAAGGTCCTTGGAATCCGAGCGCTATCATATAACCATGGCTACTGATCGATCTAAGCACCCAGGGCGCGTATTTGCCGCGCTATCTAACGAGAAGTATCGGACTGAAGGCACTCCTTTTGGTCCAGCTGTTGGTCCATCAGAGCGTCGTCGTAATCGTAAAGAAGGCAAGAAGATAGAAAAGCTTCGTAGAAAAGATGAAAGCAATGGCTGAAACGAAGAAGTTTGGACCCTACAAAGGATCCAAACAGAACGGAGGTCGTCCTATCTACGTCTACAAGAAAAAAGTAGACGGTAAGTGGGTCACTACTTCGAAGAATAAGGCGAGAGCCGATTATGAATCGAAGAACGGAAAACTACCCCGAGGGACAGACGTTGACCATAAAGATAACAACCATAACAACGACTCAAAAGGTAACCTTAGAGCGTTGAAGCACGGAAAGAACACAGCCAAAGAGAACAAACGCAGGGCCGGAAAGAAGGAAAAATAATGGAACCGCAGACACCGCAATTTGGCAAAAAGCCAGTAGATTTTAGTAAAGCTCCTGAAGGCTTAAAAGCCCTTGAGCGTATGGTCACTCCAGCATATAAACCTGCTACTGGAAAAGAAGCGGGAAAGCCGGGTGTTACAGTAGGCATGTTTAGTTCAGATATTTATAACACCAGTACATCAGGAAAAGTTTACAAAAACAATGTGCGTAAAGTACCCGGTGGAACAGCTAGAGGAGGCGGCATTAGCGGTGGCGTCATTGGTGCTCTTGGCGGATTGGATCAAATCAAATAATGTTTCCTTCAAACCTTCAGTTCCCTAATCCAATTAACGCCGTTAAAAAAGTAGGAAACTATGTCGGCAATATTGCTCGTGAAGCTCGCGATATCCCTACGGCTCTTGGTACAGGCGCATGGGCTAGTTTTGATTTTGAAAACTCTCGCCCTGGACAGCGTCAAACTCAAGCTGACAACTCAACCCGCGCTGGCTGGAACACTAGAGCACAAATAAAAGATGTGTTTCAGGCAATTGGTGGAGACACTAGCGGCAAGCGTTCAGATCAATACAACGCTAAAGGCAACTATGTCTCAGGATCAAAACTAACTAAAAAGAAATGATCCCAAGCCAGTCGCAGTTTGACTTAAAACCTAAAAAGCCACAGTTTGGATCGGCTAAGATCCAGCCGTCTGGAATCAATAATACATCAACAGCTTCTATGTCCCCTTCCGCTCCCACACCCAAATCTACGCCTCAAGTCCCGTATCAAAAAGATGACTTGCCGGGAGTTCTAAGTAACTGGTAACACCTGATACACTCCGGTTATGGCACAAATGACTGGAGTTAGTCTCTTTGCAGGTGTAGGCGGTTTTGATCTAGCCATGGAAAAACATGGCGTTAAAGTCGTTGCTACATGCGAAATTGATAAAAATGCAAGCAAAATATTGGCGCAACATTTCCCAAATGCTAAGTTATTTAGCGATGTTCAGGAGGTAACAGGTGAGCAACTCATACGAGCTGGATTTGAACCTAGAAACGGAATCATTACCGGCGGATTTCCCTGCCAAGACTTATCCGTGGCTGGAAGACGCGCTGGCTTGGCTGGCGAACGCAGCGGGCTTTTCTGGGAAATTGCCAGACTTATTCAAGAAACAGAAACGGAATGGTTCATCCTTGAAAATGTCCCCGGTCTACTTTCTTCGAACAAAGGAAAAGACATGGGAATCGTCATTGGAACGTTGGCCGACCTCGGGTATAGCGTCGCCTGGCGTGTGCTTGACGCTCAATACTTTGGAGTACCCCAACGACGGAGGCGTGTCTTCATCGTTGGCAGACGTAATCCAGACGGAACCAGTGTTGGAAAAGTTTTATTTGAGCCCGAAAGCTTGCGCGGGAATTCTTCGCAGAGCGGAACGCAGGGGGAAGACACTTCCACCAGTTCTAAGAGAAGCACTTCAAAGTCAAGTGAAGGATCTAGAGATCGAATAGCTCGTATGCGTGGCTTTGGAGATTACGAAATTGATGAGAAAGCCAGTGCATTAAAAGCAAGAGATTGGAAAGACGCTACTGATCTTGTGTATCCAGAAGGTGTTGTTGGAACGATCACAACAGCCTTTGGAGCAAAGAACTACTCTAACCATCAAGAGCTGATGGAAGGAAGCGTTGTAGTCTTTGACAAATGAGTTTTTTGTTAAAAATCGTAGGGCTCAAAACGATGATGATTATGAGTCTTGGGCTTCAACTACTGTGGCCGCTACTCTTAACGGCTTTGATAATACTGGTTCAGTAAGGGCGACTACTTTGATCATATTTTATGGTAATCGAGTAGATGATGTGCGGTTTCAAAAAGATGTAATCAACACCCTACAAGCAAGAATGGGCACTGGTGGCAACAATATGCCTATGGTTCTCATTGAGGAGACAGACATGCAAAAGGATCAAAACATAGTTGGTACCTTACAGGCGCGAGACTACAAAGGCGTTGGCAATCAATATGTTGAAGAAAACAAGCTGGTAGTCGCCTATGATGAGTACAACGACACTGTAGCGGAGACGCACCAGACTCTACGGGCTGGTACAAAGCAGTCCACAGGAGTGATAGAGTCTCTTGCGTTCCATATTAAACAAACGCCTGTGAGCGGGGCTGTAAGCCCAGCTTTAGGCACTACCTCAGAAGGGATGGGCTATATGTCCGCTAAATCAACGGTACGACGCCTTACACCTACTGAATGCGAGCGCTTACAGGGTTTTCCAGATGGATGGACAGAAGGGCAGTCAGATAGCTCTAGATACAAGCAAATGGGCAATGCCGTGGCAGTTCCTGTTGTTGAATGGCTTATTGGCAGACTTGTAACTGAGCATATGGAATCATAGTTGCATGCCACGCAATAATGAAGATTTTAATGAAGGCGGGACTACTATTGATGTAGGCGCCGAAGGTATCCATAAGATGGATAAAACAGGTGTGTCAAAAGTAGATGTAAAAACTGGAAAAGGCTTGTTTATACCCTTTACCATGACGAGCAGAAGCAATCCAGAAATCTCGTTTTCCGGATCTCATATTGGAGAAGAAGCCTATAACCAAATGGCTGAGCGTCATGGAGAAAAGTGGGATATTCGCCGTCATGATCAATAAAACTTTAGATAGAGAACTAACTGCATTAGATCGATGCGATTCTTGCTCAGCAGCAGCAAAAGTGGTAGCTAAGTTTTTAAACGGTGAGTTAATGTTTTGCGGTCATCACGCAAGAGAAAAAGAAAGTAATTTAATAGCAAAGGCTATTGAAATATACGATCCAGAAAGTGTAATGCTTGCTCTAGAATAGTAATGAGCTAGAGGAGAGAGCCATAGTTAATCTGCGTTTATTCGCAGCACTAAACGGATCTTTACAACGAATATACTTTATAGCAGGAGCCATATTTATTTATGGACTTCTTACAGTGTCGCATGCCTATGCGGAGGAGACTACTCCTTCCACACCGTCTTCGAGCGAAGCGACTCCAGCTCCATCTCCAAGTCCAGAACCCTCTGCTTCAACTTCGGACCCTCAACCCGCCAATACGACATATTCTGCTGAGGCAAGTCCATCCCCGACCACGAGTCCTTCTCCAACTTCTGATTCATCCGCTTCAAGTCCGACTCCTGCGCCTGAACCTTCGCCTTCGCCCACTTCAAGTCCTCAACCAACTTCGGAACCGTCACCTTCTCCAACACCCGAAGCTTCGCCAACAACGGCTCCCTCGTCTGAATCCACCCAACAATCCACCCAGACAGAAACGACAACAACGGGAACCCAACCAACCACCACTGATTCTCCAACGGTAACCTCCGTTCAAGCAAAAATAGAGACAGCAACTGTAACACTAAACACTGCTGTTGAAAACGCAAGTCCAGCTCAACAATCTGCTGCTGCTCCAGAAGTTCAAGCTGCTCAAGTTGCGATCACTGCCGCGGAGTCCGCTACTGCTGTGGCTGTAGTCGTACAGGCTGCTGTAGAGTCTCAAACAGTTGTAGTAGCAACTGCTACGACTGCGGTTGAGTCAGCTACTGCAACTGTAGCAACAGCAACTGCTGCGGTTGCTACTCAGCAAACAGTAGTTACTCAAGAAACTAATACGCTAACCGCTTTACAAAATACCCCAGCGGATAGTAAAACATACACAACTGCTGGTTATGTAGCACCAGCCCCAGTAGACACGCCAACCGTTACTACCACCACCTTGCCCGTCATGTACGACGCGGCAACTAAGATCCAAACCCCATTTGATATAAAGATGGGCAATACCGTATACGAGGGTCAGGGCGCAAACAGCCAGATCTATGTAACCTCTAAAGCAACAATTACCTTTGGCACTGGTGACTTTAACTGGTGGGATTTCCCTAACGGCCCAAGCATCTCTGTCTTTGCCAGCGATTATCAAAACGCTGGACCTGGAGCATCTACAGTTGTTACTACAACAGACACTACGCTAGAGGTTGATTGGAATCTTCATCGATTTGGGGATGCAAATGGTCCGATCACCACCGTTAATTGGAAGATGACAGTTAACCCAGAAACAGGCGAGTGGACTGGTGCGGGAACTATTTCCGGAAATACCACTAATCTTTGGAACGGACCTCGTACAGGTGTGCGTGAGACCGCAGGTCAGCCTGTACAACAGATGACTAATGTAACTAATGAGACATTGACTGCTCAGATCTCAACACAAACAACTGTAGTGGCCACAGAAACTGCGGAATTAAACACCCTTACAGCAGCCAAAACAACAGCTGAACAAAACCTAACAACTGCTCAAACTACTTTAACAACAGAGCAAGCTACTTTAACAACCGCTCAAGAAACTTTAACTACTGCGGTAACAACCGCAAATCAGTTGGCAGACACAGCAACAGCAACTGTTGCAACTGCTGTTACAGCTCTTCAAACTCCTGTTCAGTCCGCGCCCGCTCCATCACCTGAGCCCACTCCGACTCCCACACCCACACCACAACCAGAGCCGCAACCACAGCCAGAGCCAACCCCACAACCAGTCCAACCAGAAAACCCAACACCTACTACTCCTTCTGAGCCTGTTCAGCCCGTGCAACCGCAACCTGTTGATCCTGTGCCTCCGACTCAGCCAACCGAACCATCAACTCCTGGTGTTCCGGATCAACCAACATCTCCTGTAGAGCCTGTTGAACCGCCGGTCGAACCTGAGCCTGAAGCTCCTGCTGAAGAAACTGAATCTCCTCAAGAGCCTGTCGAAGAACCTTCTGAAGAGGAAACACAAAGTCCGGAAGAAAATCCGTCGGAAACTCTTCCAGATGACACTCAACCAGACAGTCCAGACGATTCTGACAATCCCGAAGATCTTCCTGAAGACGATACAGATCAACCCACAGACTCATCTGAACCTACAGACTCAACAGAAGAACCACAGCCCACAGAGCCAGAGTCACCAGAAACAGAAAACGAACAAACAGACGAAAGCGACGAGTCTCAGACTGAGAGTAGTACTGAAGAATCAGAACAGCCACAGTCAGAAGAACAAGAGCAAGATAATCAGTTGGAAGAAACATCCTCAGATAGTACACCATCGGTTACAGAAGCTGTCAATGACGCTCTAGCCGACGGCAAACTGACCGCTGAAGAAAAAGAAGTTGTTGTTACTGCGATCCTTGAAGAGCTAAAGCCGGGAGAGGCAGTGAGCGCAGAAACACTCAAAGAGGCTGGTATTTCTTATGCTGACCTCCCTCCAGCCACCCCAGTTGATGTTAGAACTGACGAAGACGGAAATCCCGTTATTATTGAAGCAGAAGTTGCTGCGGCTCTAGTTTTGTTAGAGAACCCCGCAGAGATGCTCGGCGCAATATTTGAAGACCCAGGTCAGGTATTAACCGCACTAGGAAGCATAGGTGCGGATATGTCTGAAGAAGAGCGCGAAGAATCCGAAAAAATAGTTGTTGCTGCTGTTATTGCAGGTCAAGCGGCAGTTAACGCTGCCACTATGGCCGCTGCCGCTACTGCGACCACCACTACAGGTGGATCAACAGGAGGCGGAAGTTCTGGAGGCGGCGGGGCTTCTGGAGGAAGTTCCAAAGGAACTAGAGGAAGGGAAAGATGGTAAAGCTACTTAAGGACATGGTTGACCAACTATGGACACTCCTAGGCATGTTCATTGCTTGGGTCGTTCTTGATGGTAGTGCAAAAACAGTCGTTGGTTATGCGATTATCGGAACGCTTGTTGCGTGGGCGATCACATATCCATTGAGAAACCCTAAGGAAGAAGACTAATGAAATCACTTGGAAATATCATATTAAGAATCGTCGCTACCTTCGCTGCTAGCGGTCTTTCTGTAATCGGTGCCGGAGCTATTGCTGGCGTAGATACTATTACAGCCGTAACTGTCGCTGGTCTTACAGCCGTTGCTGCGGTTGTTGAGAAGCTTGCTCGTGGCTTTATGAATGACGGCAAGTTAGATCTTGATGAGATCAATGCCGCCTTTGCCGCTGTTGATACTAAGGCTAAGAGCGCTGCTGATCTACAAGTTGAGGCTAAGCAAAATGGTCACGACATCTTGGTAAAAGCTGCTGGAGGAACTGCGGTTGTTGCCGCAGCAGAAGTTGTTTCTACCTCTCCACAGCCTGAAAAGCACGATCCAGACGAGAACTGGTAATCCTTGGCGGGGGCGCGGTAATCGCGCCCCTTTAGCCGTTTTATAACCAAGAAAGAATCTAGAATCAGATTATGGCAGCAGACGAAGTAGGAACAGCTAGAACCATTGGTAGCCTTATTGGCAAGAGCACTGGTGGAATTTCAGGAACATTAAACAAGGCTGCAAAGAAAAAGGGCAAAGCTAATAAAGCTGCAAAAGGATCTAAGCCAGAAGTTCTTACAGGTACTGTAATTGAGCCTGATCCAGTAAGCCCTGTTGCTAAAGAACCAGAAATTTACGACGCTGAAATTGTTTCTCCAAGAGAAATTACAACAGGACCTCGCGCTTTGCCTGGTGGTCGGCGTTGGGAAGAGTTTAAGACCTATGTTGAAAAGACTCGACACCTTCCTGCTGTAAACCTTGACGAGTTTAACAAGTAGGCAAAAATGCCTAAAAAACTACCTCTGTCTAAAACTACAGAGCAAGCTCGAGCTTTATCTAAAAAAGTAGGATCCACTAGATCCGGCAGGGATGCCTTAACCAGAGTGTGGGGTAGACCTGTTAAAGGAATTGATACTCAAGGACGACAGTGGCGTCGGTGGTCTCCATGAAGAAAAAACCTAAAAAGGCAAAAAAGGTTGTAATAAACGACACTAGATTTGGTAGAAGAGAATTCTTTTTGAATGAAGCAGAAAAACCAACGATCTGGACTCACTTAAAGCCGGGACGCGGTCAACGAGGAGAGTCACAGAACTAGTTTAGGCGGAAAACATAAAGTAATTCCCCTACCGTAGTACCTTAAAGCTTGAAAGGAACAAGATGGCGGCCTCCTACCCAACCTCTGTTGCGGTCTTTACTACTAAGCAGAACATCATTGACATCATTGATGCCTCTCACCCAAATAGCCTTCAAGAAGAAGTAGTAGCCATTGAGTCTATCCTTGGCGTAAACCCTAATCTTTCAACAGCCCCTTCCGCCTCTGGCACATTTGCTAGCACCGCTACATCCTTTGCTTCCGTCTCAGCTCGATTAGCTAACATTGAGATCGGTGTTGTTTCTGATGCTCACAGTCAATATATTAGAAAAGCTGGAGATTCTGGAAACATTATTGTTGCCGGATCCGCAGCAACAAAGGGTCTTGTTGTCCGTGGCGCAGCAAGCCAAAGCGCTACATTGCAGGAATGGCAGACTTCTGCGGGAACAGCTGTTACTACAGTAAATGCTGATGGAACTATGACTACTGTAGCTCCCGCATCATCTGGCTATGTAAGAACAATTCATGTCTCCACCTCCACTCCTACTGGTGGAAATGATGGGGATGTCTGGTTAAAGTATACGTAAACCATGGCCGAGTACATAAAGGTTGGTGGGACTTGGCGCACTGTATCGGCAGATCAAGCTGCTGAGTGCGGTAATGTAAAAGTAAGTAATACCTGGCGTACCGTAACTAACTCTTATGTAAAAGTAGCAGGAACTTGGCGATCAGTTTGTGAACCTGCACCAACTCCAACACCTGTAGCACCAACCCCAGTCGCACCAACACCAGTTGCTCCAACTCCAGTAGCACCGACCCCTGTAGCTCCTACACCAGTTGCCCCTACTCCTGTCGCACCTACTCCTGTAGCTCCTACACCAGTTGCACCAACGCCTGTAGCTCCTACACCAGTGGCACCTACTCCAGTAGCGCCTACTCCAGTAGCACTAACTACTTATTACTGGTGTTGCAGTGGCCCAGATTGCGATGTAAAAGTTGGAAGTTTCCCAAGTCAAGCTGCTGCAAATGCTTTTGCGGTAGATGTTTGCTCCCCATACTCAGTAAGTTCTGGACCAACTACAAGCGTGATCAATACATGCTGCGCTCCAACACCAGTAGCTCCAACGCCAGTAGCCCCTACTCCAGTAGCCCCTACACCAGTCGCTGGCTCATGGTTCTGTACTACAAGCTCTCAATGCGCCGGTGCAGGAAACTGTTCTTACTCACAAGAGATAACTAATATTTCTCAAACAGGTACTGGTTACAACATCACATGTTCACAGTCCTCATATCCAAACTGTCAGTCAACTACTTGCGGACCTACACCTGTTGCTCCGACCCCAGTAGCGCCAACTCCTGTTGCCCCAACTCCAGTCGCTCCAACACCTGTAGCGCCTACTCCAGTAGCTCCAACACCAGTGGCACCTACTCCAGTAGCGCCTACTCCAGTGGCACCAACACCTGTAGCGCCTACACCTACTGCAAGTTGTCAGGGTCAGTCTTGCGAAGTTTATGCTTCCTGTAATCTCTGTGGTTGCTGCCCTGATCCATGTATTAGAATTGGAACCTACAACGCATCATGTCAGTGTACTAACCTAGGAGGCTACCTATGCTAAAGCATTTTGCCTTTATATCTGACGGTGATGTCTTTTATGTCACCCGCTTTGATGACTCAGTTTCATCTTTGGAAAAATGGATAGCTGTTTTCAGTTCCGATCCTACAATTGTAAATGTTAATAGCTATCCAGATGTAAACAAAACCTACTTTTATAAAGAAGGTAACTTTTACGCACCAGAAGATGTTGATATGGAAAACCCATTATCTACTGGAGAGAGTGTACCTGAGGGGGTTGCTAGATATGCCGTTGTTGCAGATAACGATGTGGTTGGTATCCTCACCTATGTAAAAGAGGATATGGATCCAGAGGAATTTGATCGATCAGTGGCAGGTCTTGACTCAAACCCAAAAATTGTCCCAACTGACGGCAATATTACAGTTGGCTACACATGGGATGGGGTATTTTTTAATTCTCCTGTAGGATAGCCTCATGAGTGAAAATGAATTAACCCCCTGGCAGAGGTATAAAAAGAACTTAGGCGAAACTCGTCCTTGGGACATGTTGGATCGTAATGCCTATACAACAGAGGAAAAAGCCACTGAACGGTATGAGATGTGCTTAGCTTGCCCAGAACTCATTAAAGTAACTAAGCAGTGCAAAAAGTGCGGGTGCTTTATGGTTGCAAAGACCAAACTTGAGCATGCAACCTGTCCTCTAGGAAAGTGGTAATTATGTCAACAGAGTACCCCGTAATTATAAAAGAGCCGTTTATAGTAAATAACCTGCTTCCACCAGAAGAACTTAAAAACCTTCAAAGACACGCTATGGATCTTTGGGCTAATAGACCGGCGTACGAACCTGGTTTTGGCAGACATCAATGGCATGGTGAGCCTGAACTCTCTAGAATTCATGAGTTACTAACTGAGATAGCGCGAGAGTACTTTGGTAGTCCTACTTTAAAACCATCTTGGTGTTTAATGAGCACTTACGAAGGAGAAGCAGCGCGTCTTTGGAAACATAAAGATGATAACGCATGCACATATCACATTGACCTTTGCGTTTTTCAAAAAGAACCTTGGGATATTTGGGCAGAGGGTAAGCCCTATACCTTGTTAGAAAACGACGCTTTATTTATGTATGGTAATGATCAAGAACATTGGAGAGAGGCGTTTCCTAACCCAGAAACAAATTTGGTGTGCAATGCCTTTTTCTTCTTTTGCGAGCCAGATCATTGGTACTTTACAGAAGGACCTAACTACTTGTTTACGCATATTAGAGCTAACAAAGAAAAAGAACCTCAACAGATGATGTAAGGAGCACCATGAGTAAGACGGCTTTAGTTTTTGGTGCTGGCGGTTTTATTGGCAATCACCTTGTTACCTCGTTAAAAGAAGAAGGGTATTGGGTTGTTGGGTCGGATATAAAACATCCAGAATTTGGTAAATCACAAGCTGATGTGTTTGTAGTTGCTGATTTACGAGATAGATACACAGTAAATAGGGTCATGTCTCAAAAATACGATGAGGTATACCAATTAGCGGCTGACATGGGCGGTATTGGGTACATAAGTTCTAGCCATGATGCTTCTATATTAACTAATTCGGCGTTAATAAACTTAAATATAGTTAGACGAGCAGAAGAAGTAGGCATTCACGGAGTTTTTTTCTCTTCTTCGGCTTGCGTATACCCAGAACATAATCAAATAAATCCTAATAACTTTACATGTGAGGAAAGTACCGCTTATCCAGCGCATCCAGATACCGAATATGGATGGGAAAAACTTTTTAGCGAGCGCATTTATTTAGCATACAACCGAGACTACGGTATGAAAAATAAAATTGGAAGATACCACAATGTTTTTGGTCCTCAAGGTACCTGGAAAGGTGGGAAAGAAAAAGCCCCTGCTGCTATTTGTCGAAAAGTAGCTCAAGCAACTGACAATATAGAAATTTGGGGAGATGGGTCGCAGCTTAGATCTTTTTTGTATGTTGACGAGTGCGTAGAGTTTACTAAAGCTTTTTATAGAGAAAGAACTTTTTTTGATCCTATTAATATTGGTTCTACAGCCACGGTGTCTATAAATCAATTAGTTGATATGGTCTGTGCTATTGCAAACAAAGATCTTAAAAAGATACATATTGAAGGCCCAACTGGGGTAAAGGCAAGAACATCTGATAATAATTTAATACACAAGGTTCTAGGCAGGTCTCCAAAAGAAAACTTAGAAGAAGGGTTAAAACATACCTACGACTGGATCGTAAAACAGATTGAAAATGAAAAATAATTTAATATTTTTTCAACTTTACAACCCTTGTGGATTATTTAATCAGACTATAAGTATGGAGTTAGCCGTAGGTCTTTCTTATGTATATAAGAGAGATTTAGTAGTGCACAACCTAAGGGATCGTCCTAATTCGGTTTATGACAACAATCGTGTCGGTATATACAGTGCAAACTGGCAATGGAATAAACGAGACAATTTTTTAAGATATGACCAGTACCCAAGAATTGACGACTTGTTAGACTTTGAGCCGTACAACAGTATTATATTAATAGAAGACAAAATACCTTATTTTCCTCAAGAAGACATCCTTATAGAGGACATGATGGACTATTACAGTTCTATTAGGGAGACCTCTAAGAGAGAACTTGCTTTTGCCTTTAAACGGAAAAACCTTATTATTCCCCCTAATAAAAATATTCACTTGAAACGTACACTAGGGCAATATTCAACCTTTTTTTATGATCGATCAAAGGAGTTAGATCAAGCCTTGTCTAAGGTTAGATTTAAAGCGGAATACATTCAACTATCTGAGGTTATAGCAAACTCTATTGGCAGGTTCAAGGGAGCCCATTTACGGCTGACTGACAATCAATACGATAAACCTACATTTGAGCAGTTTACTGCTGGCTTAGACGAACTAGTGGGAGATCTTCCCGTGATCCTTTCCACAGACGAACCCACTAACACTATGGTCTTACGCAATAAAGACAAATTTATTCTTTTAGACGAGTACATAATCAATAACTTTGAGAAAGAATTTAAGGAGTTTAAGTTTCAAGATGAGGTGTCCTTTGGGCTACTCTGTAATCTTGTTATGCACTACTCGCAAGACTTTATCGGCAGTTCTGGAAGCACCTTCACTAGTTATATACAAAGAAACATGAATCAGGCTGGAAGGCTTCAAGGATGGAAATACTGGAACAAACCCCCATCGGCAACAACAGGGGACTTTTCTTGGAACGGTCACCCAACGGAAGGGAACAAAGCCTGTTGGTATCGAGACTGGGACGAGTCCCTGCTTAATCTCCGTTAGGTAGCCATGACAAAGCCTAAAAGCTCTTAGACAATAGTAGGGCGCCCCGATCAGGCGCTATACCACTCTAGAGAAAAGGTAATTTAATGGCAACAGATACATCGGGTCAACAAGCAGTTGACTTTGTATGGGGTAACTTCCCTATGCAGCCAAATGATGATCGTACAGATGGCGGTGCTACCGTAGTCGTGGCTGCTGATGCAGCTCAAAACTACGATTGGAGCGGATATTCCGTCTATCCAAGCGCTCGCCTTAACGCAGCTCTTGACAACCACGCAAACGCAGAAGCAGGTTGGTCAGGATATCCAGCATTCACCGCTGGAGCTGGCAACTACATCATTACAGCAGTTTCAGGTGACGGCACAACCGTTACATACACCGCACAAAACAAGCTTGCAGCAGGAGATGTCGTAAACATCACCGGCCTTACAGCTAGTGCTTACAACCTATCCTCAGCCACCGTGGCTACAGCAAATGCTCTTTCATTTACTGTAACTAACGCGGCAAACGCTGGTCTTATTACAGGTCAGTATGGAAAGGTTCAATCAACAACCGCTCTTACAGCAGCAGATGGCGCTGGAATTGGTTACATCATCGTTCCAGATGTTCGTGGTCTCACCACAGCTTTGGCTCTTGATGCTCTTAAGGACGCTGGTTATGAAGCAGCAAATATCACTACCGCTACTGCGGCAACAAATACACGTACAGATGTAACTCGCTTTAACGCTACAAGCGCTACAGCAGCAGTTATCTACGCTACAAATGCTCACACCAATTACCCAACAGGCACCAAGGTCACACTTGTTGCTGGAACTCCAGCTGGCGAAGCTCCAGTCAATCTTCCAGCATACGCACTTGGTACTTGGACAGTTACAGGTTCTGCTGGTGCAGGTCAGATCACCGTTTCAGGTTCTGGCTTCACAGTTGCAGATACAACTGGTGTCAACGCAACTGGAACACTTGGCGGAGCCAATGGCACCATCAAGACCCAGAGCACTGCAGCAAACGCAGCAAGCGTTGCGACAACTGCAACAATCACAATCACTCCTTGGGCAACAGCTTCTTAATAGCCCTAACAAAAAACCCCCCGCCGTTTGGCAGGGGGTTTTTTGCTATTTACGCCTTAATCGTCGAATAATGAGCCGTCGCTCATCTGTAGTTGTTCCAGCCCAGATCCCAATCTCTCTATTGTCAAGCGCCCACTGAAGGCACTCAGATCTGAACTTGCAAGAATCGCACACAGGCTTGATAGCCCTTTTAAATCTCTCTTCTTCTATGCGATCCACTGGGAAGAATTCTTCCGTGTTCATTCCTTTACATGGCTGGGTGCCATCAAAGGTTGGTGCGGCTATTTTTGCGTACATTATTTTCCTTTTGGAAACTCCTCATAAAAGGAGTCGTATCGTTGTCCGTTACTTGCTTCGGGATTGATTTTCCAAGACGACCAGTCTTTTCCACCAGCGGTCATATGGTAAGCAATCTGCGCGTTTGTTACTGGATCGTAGAGATCCTTATTAGCTTTTAGGTCAAACTTCTCTAGTCGATCTATTCCAAGTTGACCAAGCATGTTGATCTGGAATATCCCGTAAGAGTTGTCCCCCGTACTTAGATCGTCATTATGAGCTAATGGGCGACCGTTTGACTCTTTCATGGCAACTGCCCAGGCAACCCTGAGGGATTTTCCCTCAAAACCGACTGCCTTAAGCAGAGACTTTAGTTCCGCGCCGTCTAGCGACTTAGCGTTCCTAAACTCGTCCAGCGGATCAACTACGACTACCTCAGCTACTTTGGGCTCAGGTATTACATTAGCCGCGAGCGCGTGTGGAAGAGCTCCTAGAACTAATCCATACACCGCTAGCACCGCCATTCCTGCCATATCTTCTTTTCTGATATTAAGCATTTCTGCTCCTCTCAGTGCCGAAAAGCCACCATCACTGGTGGCTTATCAGGTTCAACCTTAGCACAGGCTTTACAAACGGTGTCAAGCGTAAAAAATATATATTTTTTATTATGACACGCGTGTATTCTAATGCTGTAATTTATGCGTAGATCTTATGTGATTTTATTCGGACAACCATTCTGCTAAGGTAAAACTATTGACTTTTTGACAGAATGGGTGTATAGAGTGTCCCCAATAGATTGGCTTGGCTTCGTAGCCACATTAATCAGCGTATTAGGATCAGCGGCTCTTGGAGTCAAATGGCTGGTCAAACATTATCTAGCAGAACTTAAACCGAACGGTGGAAGCTCGATCAAAGATAAAGTTAACGAACTTGACTCAAAAGTTGACAGACTTGAAATTCGAGTTGATGAGATTTACGGATTACTCGTTAAAAAAAGAGGTAGCAAATAATGGCAGATCTAGGAACAGCCGCTCGCCTGATTGAAGAGGCTGAGCAAGAAGTTGGAACCGTTGAAGGTCCAAAAGACAATGAAACAAAGTATGGCGCCTACACAAAAGCTAACTTCCAACCATGGTGCGGAAGCTTTGTTATGTGGTGCGCGAATGAAGCTGGCGTAAAGGTACCTAATACCGTTTACACTCCTTCTGGAGCTGATGCTTTTAAGAAGGCTGGACGCTGGCACGAAGATGACCCACAGCCAGGAGATATCGCCTATTTTGATTTCCCAGCAGATGGCGTTGATCGGATCAGCCATGTGGGTATCGTGAAGTCCGTAAAGAAAGATGGCACCTGTCTAGTAATTGAGGGCAATACCAGCCCAGACAAGAAGGGTGACCAGCGCAATGGCGGAGAAGTCTGCCTTAAGCTTCGCGCTTGGAAAAAGAACCCAAAGAATGTTATGGTATCTATCGTGGGCTTTGGCCGTCCAAAGTTCAAAGAAGCAGCAGAGGCTGCTGCCCCCGCAGAAGCACCACAAGTGTGCCCAACCTGCGGTCAAGTAAAGAAGTAGGAGCTATATGAATAAAGCAGCAATTGAATCGTATGCCCGTAACTTGCTCGGTCAGATTATCGGCGCGATCGTAATTGTTACTCAAACCAGCGGAATCGCATCACCACTAGAGTTTGGTTCAGGTGAATGGACACTGGTTGCAAACGCCCTTTGGGCATCCGTGATCCCAGTTGCACTACGTTGGGCAAATAAGAAGGATCCGGCGTTTGGTCGTGTGGCCGCATCGCTTGCAGGTGAAGTAACCAAGAAGCTTGATGCAGAAGCCAAGAAGGCTAAAAAGAAGTAAGCATTAAATCAGTAGGGCGGGCTCAATGCCCGCCTTATTGCTTTTTTAAGATAGAATTATGGGAAGAAAAGGAGAACCAATGAAGTGCGATAACTGCTCTAACGATGCGGCTTACACAGTAGCTGATCCTGGCGTTAACCCAGTTAACTACTGCGCGACCTGCTTGCCTACATGGTTACAAGATCGCGCCTTGGCTGGACATTTTCCTGTAGAAAAGGCTGCCCCAGCTAAGAAGAAAGCAGAAGCTAAAGAGGCTCCTGCTGATGCGGATAACTAAAAAACAGGCTGTACAAGTCCACCCAGTTCCCGATCGAATGATGGATCCGGTTGGACCGTTTCCACCTGACTTGTTTAGGGAACCAGACATTGTTGTGGATAGACCCAATCAAGATGAAGATGGTAGTGATTATCCTCTAGGCGCTACGGCGCAAAATGATTACAGACCACCAAAGTATGTCCGCTGTGCTTATTGTTTAACAAGAGTTCTAGACTCTGAAAAAGAAAATCATAGGTGTGAGGACTAATGCCAAAGTACAAAGGCAGAGCTTTAAAGTATGGCCCAACCGATGACTCAGCAAATAAAAAGCTTAACTTAATCCTTCGAGCCCAAGAAAAACTTGGGTATGAGGATCGGTTTGCGGCTAAATGGAAAGACACTGAAGTTGTTATTCCAAATGATGTGAGCAAAGCCCCAGAGCCTCAGGTAAACCGCGGTGAAATGCGCTCTGCTCCAACAATAAACCCAGGCAGACCACGAGCTCTTGTGGTCGCGTATGCCCCTGAAGTTAACAAACTAATTGTGGTATTTAGAGATGGCACATGGTGGGAGTACAATAATGTTCCTACTAATATGTGGCTAGGGCTAAAGAACAGCCCGTCTACAGGAAGATACTTGAGATCTTCTGGGTTAGATGGTTGGTCAGATATGGGACCGGCAAGTGTTGCAGACATGCCGGAGTCGCTAAAGGAGCAGATTAGTTATACTGCCCAGATAGCAAGTAGCATACAGAACAGCCCCGCTTATACGAGAACTACTGAGGAATCAAATGAGAACACTGGGACCGATATATCTAGGGAAACTTAATTATTACCACCGCAAAGCCCTTCCTATTGTAGAACTTGGTCGCACCCAAGAAACAGACTTTCCCTATCGATCTGGTCGTTGTTTAGTATTTAGATTCCCCTTTACAAAGCCGGGGTTTTATCTAGGTCTTTTATTTAAGACCGTAAAAGATCCACACCTTTTAACCGACGAAGATATTGATCTGTTAGTCGGTAACGCCCTTCGGGCAAGAAAAGTTTGGTCTCCAGAGGACGGGGCATACCATGAAGCTTTTTAAGGATAAAGACTGGGATAAACCTTTCTCTGAAAAAATAGCAAAACGGGTCTCTAGGATCCCAACAGCTGAGCTGGAAATGTGGATTGATCAGGCGATCTATGAAGTTGGAAAGTGCCTGTCCAGTTATCAAAAAAGCCGAGAAAAAGTCTATTTAGATGAAGCCAGAAATGGAGCAGAAGCTTTACATGCTGTCGTCGAAGAGCTTTATAAACGAAGCACTAAATAGTAGCTTTGTCTACATTATGCTAAGATTTGCCTTGCCTCTCTCTTCTCTCCCCGTATGGCGGCAGCAAAGAGCCCTTGGGTTTACATACCCAAGGCTTTTTGTTTTTCCATAAACTAGGAAAATATGATTAATGATTCCGCGTACGAAGACGAAGAAGAGTTCTTTCCTGATGAGGATCTTGAACAACCTTTAGAAGAGGATGTTGAAGAAGAGTTAGACGAACTCTCTAGAGAGTTTGTAAAAAAACTCATTGATCGTTGTATTGAATTTATGACTGCCCTTGTAGGGCACGAACTTCACCCATATCAACTACCTCTTGCCAGACGCGTAATTGAGTCTGTAATCATTAATGATGGTGAAGAAGTAACTGCACTTGCTGCTCGCCAGTCAGGTAAGTCTGAAACTATTGCGAATACAGTAGCAACACTTATGGTTTTACTTCCTCGTTTAGCTAAGATGTATCCAGAACTTCTTGGTCGTTTCAAAGATGGAATCTGGATTGGAATGTTTGCTCCTGTTGAAGGTCAGGTTGAAACTCTTTTTGGTCGTACAGTAAACAGGCTTACAAGTGAGCGAGCGCTTGAGATTCTTGGAGACCCAGAGATTGATGACTCACTAGGTAAAGTGCCTGGCGTTACACGGCAGATTAAATTAAAAAACTCAGGTAGTAGCCTCATGATGATGACTGCTAACCCTAGAGCTAAAATTGAGTCTAAGTCTTTCCATCTTGTAGTTATTGATGAGTGTCAAGAAGCAGACGACTTTGTTGTATCTAAGTCTATCTCCCCTATGTTGGCGTATTACTCAGGTACGATGGTAAAGACAGGAACTCCTACTACAACTAAAAACAACTTTTATAGATCTATTCAATTAAACAAGCGTAGGCAAACAAGTAAGAGCGCTCGCCAAAATCACTACGAGTGGGACTGGAGAGAGGTCGCAAAAGTAAACCCGAACTATGGAAAGTTTATTAAAAAAGAAATGCTTCGCATTGGCGAGGATTCTGATGAGTTCCAGATGTCATATTCTTGTAAATGGTTGCTTGAGCGAGGTATGTTCGTTTCATCTGCAATCATGGACGAACTTGGAGATACATCACAAGAAACAGTTAAAGCTTGGCATAGAACTCCTGTGGTAGTTGGAATTGATCCGGCTCGTAAACTGGACTCCACAGTAGTTACAGTTGTTTGGGTTGATTGGGATCGCCCTGACGAGTTTGGTTACTTTGACCATAGAGTTTTAAATTGGCTTGAGATTCAAGGAGACGACTGGGAAGATCAATACTTTCAGATCATTAACTTCCTTAACAACTACGATGTTCTAGCCGTAGGCGTAGACGCTAACGGCGTAGGTGATGCGGTAGCTCAAAGACTTAAACTTCTTCTTCCTAGGGCAGAAGTTCATGCCATAGGCAGTAGCCAGCCGGAGCAATCCAAGCGCTGGAAACACTTAAAAGCACTAATTGATCGACGGATGATCGGTTGGCCAGCTCATGCCAAAACCCGCAGGTTGCGTACATGGAAGCGTTTCTACCAACAAATGACGGATCTAGAGACTAAGTTTCAGGGTCCTAACTTTTTAGCTCACGCTCCAGATGAGGCGCATGCCCACGATGACTACGCCGACAGTTTGGCTATCGCGGTGTCGCTAACTATGGATCTAACCATGCCATCCATAGAAGTATCCTCATCCCCTTTTTATCGCTAGTTTAGGCAGACTTTAGGCTCGCAAGGTAGGAAACTTTTACATGAGGCCCTCAACCTTTAATAAGGAGTAAAAATGGCAATTGCACCAAACCCTAACTTCCCTGAGAAGACAGCTAATACTTACGACCGTAAGTTTGCTGCTGCTACTCCAGGAATGCGTGGCCCTCTTCGTTTCGAAGAAGGCGTTGCGACAGATACAGATGTCCCACAGGAATTTTCTAAAGGCGCGATGCAGGGATATGTTCCTGCAGCAGGTCGCCCAAATCGTAATGCTGTGGTTCATACCAAGACAGCAGAAGAGACAATGCGCGAACGTGCACACGTCGGTTCTGCAGCTTGGGTAGAAGCACCTGCTTATCTTGGCGAGTTCTCATCTGGCGGCTTTGCTGACCATGGTGACAACCGCTTTGAGCGTGTATTCCGTAGCGGAGCACATCAGCAACCTGCTAACCCAGCTGTCGTACAAGACTAACAATTTAGGAAGTCCTGCCTCGTATTAAATAGGTTATTTGCTTAGCATTAACCCGGGGCGGGACAACCTATCTATGTAAAGGGTATTCATGGCATTAATCAGAGGTCAAGAAGTTAAAGAGGGACCTAAACAGGTTCCGGCTAATCCACGCCTATATAACATGATCACAACACAGGCGAAAACTCGTTTTGCTAAATATCCATCCCCAGCCGCTGCTCACTGGGTTCATGCCAAATATATTCAAATGGGTGGCAAGTTTGTTGATTCTAAAAAAGAAGTAGATCCGAGATTTAGAGACTACGCCAAAGAAGCTCAAGATAAAAAAGAAAAAGATCAGAAGAAGAAAGTTACCAAAAAGGTCGGCAAAGGCAATGTTGCTGGAGAAGCTTTCAGAAAGTAATCTTTATCGTTTTGTCGGTAATAGTGGTATTCTTTGCGGGTTAATGTAGGAAGGGTGGTTTGGTGAGCGGTATAGATTTCTCACCGCCGTCGTATAGGGCGGCGTCATCTGACCTTACTATTTCCATTTCTCCACTAGGTTTGGTGGAGCTTGCAGATGAAGAATTTGAAGTTCATGGTCCGCGCTTAAACAGATACTCCCTTAACTGGGCTATGTATCTAGGACATCATTACTCATACCGCCGTCAAACTGGCGAAACTCAAATGATGTTAAACTACTACCGTGCGTTCACAGACTTCGTTATTAACTTTACATTCGGTAAGGGCGTCAGCTTCCGTAGCCCTAAAGAAACTGAAGCGATTGTTCCGGATCTCTTGGAAAGAGTCTGGGAAGTTGACAACAACAAAGCCACAGTCCTTTGGGAAATTGGACAGCAAGGCTCAGTCTCAGGCGACTGTTTCATCAAGGTCGCGTACGAAGAAGCATATACAGATCCTGCGGGCCGTGTGCATCCTGGTCGTGTTCGCGTTCTGCCTCTTAACTCGTCTTTCTGTTTTCCAGAGTTTCATCCTCACGACCGTGAGCGTCTTATTCGCTTTAAGCTCAAGTACCGCTTCTGGGGCACCTCTCTTGAAGGTACGCGACAAGTATTCACCTACACAGAAATCCTGACAGAAGATGTCATTGAGGAATATATCAATGATGAACTTATTGACTCGCGCCCGAACCCTCTTGGTGTTATCCCTGTGGTTCATGTACCAAATGTTCGTATTAGTGGCAGCCCTTGGGGTCTTTCTGATTGCAATGATATTATCAATATTAACCGCGCTTACAACGAGACCGCTACGGATATTGCTGACATTGTTAACTATCACGCCGCCCCAGTCACAGTTATCATCGGTGCAAAAGCTTCTCAGCTTGAGAAGGGGGCTAACAAAGTCTGGGGTGGTTTACCAAAAGACGCGAAGGTAGAAAACCTTGAAGGTGGATCGCAAGGACTAAAAGGCGCTATGGAGTTCTTGACAATGCTCAAGAAGTCTATGCACGAAATGATTGGTGTTCCTGAGACCGCACTCGGTCAGGCACAGCCTATTTCCAATACCTCAGGTGTTGCGCTATCCATTCAGTTCCAGCCTTTGATGAACCGTTATCATCAAAAGATCATTCAGTATGCTCGCGGGTTAGAGCGTGTAAACGAACTTATTTTGCTTAGCCTTGCAATTAAAGAGCCAGAGACTTTTGTATGGGATCCAGCTAAAAACTCTCCTTTGAAGCAGGGTCAGTTAGATCGACTAGATCCACAAGATCCTCTTACTTACCAATCTTATGTTCACTTCCCACCACCTCTACCTCTAGATAAGTTGATTGCTTTGAACGAAGTTCAATCACTTATGTCACTAGGGCTTGAGTCTAAAGAAGGAGCTTTGCGCTCCCTTGGTGAAGAATTCCCAACTGAGAAACTAGAAGAGATCCGTCAAGAGCTTAAAGACGAGGCTCTGTCCGATGGAGCACTTAAACTTCTACAAACTCAGATTGAACAAGAGATCATGCAGATCACAGGCACCTTGCCTCCTGAAATGGGTGGCGCTGCCCCAACAGGTGGCGGAGCTGGATCGGCTGGTGGCGGGGCCCCAGTAATGGGCGCGGGCGCACCTAATATCTTAGACGGAGCCGGTGTAGTGGCTCAGCAGGGCGAGGCTGCTTTGAGAACCAAACTCGTAACTGAAGCTTACGGTACCCAACTACCTAAAAGGCAGGTACCGCAAGACTACGAAAAATAAAGCGATTTACGCAGACAATTTCGTACGGTAAGGCGAAAATTAACTTACAAACGTTAGGTCATATGTGCTACGCCCGCAAGGGCATTCGGAAAACGACCCAGAGGAAAAAAGGATATAAGCATGTCAGATACTGCGGAAACAATGGCAACTGCTTTTGAAGCAGAAGCCGGAACAGCTCCAGTAGTAAATGTGTCGGACGTTGACGCGTCGACTGTTATTACGAGCACTGAGAAAGTGAATGCAAGACAGCCAAAGTTTTACACGGAGGATGATCTAGCTAAAGTGCGTTCTCAGGAAAAGGAAAAGCTTTACCCTCAGATCGAATCTCTGAAGGAAGAGCTAAACTCAATTCGTAAAGAAAAAGAAGAAGAAGCAGCTCGCAAAGAAGCTGAAGCGCAAGCTTTAGCTGAAAAGGCAAAACAAGAAGCATTATCAGAATTGGATGCAAAATCCTATGCTGATGCTCGCCTTTCTGAGTTGCAAGAGCAGTTGGAGCGTGAGCGTCAAGAACGTGAACGAGCCCTCGCTCTTCTGGAGCGCGAAAAGACTTTTGCAGATCTTCAGGCTTATCGCCAGCAAGTACTAGAACAAGAGCGCGACAACATCATTCCAGAACTAGTTGATCTAATCGCAGGTAATACCCGCGAAGAAATCCAAGCTAGTGTTGAAGGATTGAAGGAGCGCTCAGCTCGTATTCTTGAATCGGCTCAGTCTGCAATGCAGACCGCCAGAAAAGAAATGACTGGCACAAGGGCAACCTTGCCGCCAGCCGGACCATTGGAAACTAATTCGGAGCAACGTCAGTTAACGGCTGAAGAAATTCAGTCTCTGTCCATGAACGATTACGCCAAATATAGAGAACGACTATTGAGCCCTTCGGCTCGTGGGAAGTCTCGCGGACTGTTCGGGTAATCCCCAATCCAAATCCAACTAAGGAGTCAAATTTAAATGGCATCAGGAATCACAGGTACCGGTAATCTAGCCGCTGCCCCTACAGCCTACTCGGGTACAAATACCCAATTGACTCAAGCGATTCAGACGATCTGGTCCAAGGAAATTCTTTTCCAGGCCATGCCAATCCTTCGCTTTGAGCAATTTGCAGTAAAGAAGACCGAACTAGGTGTTGCACCTGGTCTTCAAATCAACTTCATGCGTTACAACAACCTCGGCTTCGCAAGTGGCCTTGTTGAAGGTGTACGTATGCAGACCAACGCATTGACAGCACAACAGTTCTCAATCACAGTATCTGAGCATGGTTATGCTCTTGCTGTTTCTGAGCTATTGCTCAATGCTTCATTTGACGATGTGATGGCATCTGCTTCACGTCTTCTCGGTCGTAACATGGCGATCTATCTAGATCAGCTTTCACGCGACACACTCTACGCAGCAACCTCAACAATCTATGGTGAAGACCGCACTAACATGCTTGCTATCACCAACGGAACTGGTACTTTCAACCAGTACGCATATGGTACAAATGGATCAAGCCGTGCTTCAATGACCGGTAACTTCAGCCTCACTCCACGTACCGTTAAGGATGCTGTTGAGACACTCTCAACCAAGAACATTCCACGGTTGGGCGAAACTTATGTTTGCTTCGTCCACCCACACCAGAGCCGTAAGCTTCGTGATACCGCTGAGTTCATTGAAGTAACTAAGTACGCTGCTCCTGGTAACTTCATGCTCGGTGAAATTGGTCGTCTATACGACACAGTATTCATTGAGACCACACAGGTTCGCAAGGTTGTTGGTGGTGCTGGTACTAACTACACCGCTGATACAGCTGTTGCTAACCCAACCGTTACACCTGGCGGAGGTTACATCACTCCTGCACAGTTCACCGGTAACGGACAATCTGACCGCTATGACGCTATCTTCATTGGAGATAACGCATTCGGTCACGCAATCTCTCTTCCAGTCGAGCTCCGCGATGGCGGTATTCTTGACTTCGGTCGTGAGCATGCTCTTGCTTGGTACTCAATCTTCGGTCTTGGCCTCATCACTGATCAGGCTGTTATCGTTGCTGAAACCAACTAAAAACTAAATACTGCGACCTGGGCATGTCCTTAAACTGCCCACTTTAACAGTCACTAACCCGGAGGATCCAAATGGCAAGTAAAGTAAAGCCGACCGATGTTACAGGTCGTGCACGTGAAGAGGCTCTTGCAGCAAACGCTGAAGTCCTAGCTCAACGTGCTGGAGAAATGTCAATGGCAACTGCTGCTGCTAAAGCACAGCTTGATCAGGCTATTGATGCAACTAAACCTGATCGACAAGTAGTTATTGTTGATGAAGCAGTCAAAGTAGGCGAGCAGGTTGACACTATTGAGATTCGTGTCGTAGAAGACATTGAAAACATGACTCTCGGTGCGGGCAACAATTACAGCTTTAAGGCAGGTCAAAAGTACTCTGTCACTAAGGCAGTAGCTCAACACCTTAAAGAAAAAGGCTACTTAGCCGCTGCTATCTAACCAGTAATAATCGGAGCGGCGGGCACATAGTTGCCCGCTTCTTCGTTTGTAAGGATTTTTTAATACTGGTCACCTACCATTATGTAGGCGATGTTAGGAGTGGTTAGTGGCTGTAATAGCAGACATTCTTTATAGAGTTCGCCTTGAATTAGGTGACCTAGAAAAAGCATTTAACTGGTCCGATACAGGCGATGGATCCACAAAGGTCTATGACCTACGCGTTAAGCCAGTAGATCCGGCCACCCTTGTTGTAACAGTCAACAACACCCCCGTAACCCAGCCATCTGGCTACACCGTCCAAGCCGATCACGGAATCATTACCTTTGCTTCAGCGCCGGGTAATAACACAACCATCAGAGTATCTGGTACCCACTACCGCTATTTTACAGATACCGATTTAGAGCTTTTTATCAATACTGCTGTTGAACAGCATACCTACAACCGCACAGACGGTTTTGGAAACCAGATGACCTTGGCTAAGGTACCTGCCGTTGAAGAGTATCCAATTGCCATCCTTGCTGTAATTGAAGCCTTGTGGGCTCTTGCAACAGATGCGTCCTTTGACATTAATATCTTTGCTCCAGACGGAGTTACTATTCCTCGTTCTGAGCGTTACCACCAGCTCGTCAATATGATCAACCAGCGCCAAGAGCAATATAGAACCCTCTGCTCTGCGCTAAATATTGGTCTATGGAGACTTGAGATCGGAACCCTTCGTCGAGTATCTCGTCATACCAACAAGCTTGTTCCTGTCTATATGCCTCAAGAAATTGATGATGCCCGCAAGCCTGAAAGAGTTTATATACAAAATGATATGTTGGGCAGAAGTCCTATGCCGACAACGGCTGCTATTTATGACCTTGTGATATATCAAGGCGACAGCTTCTCAATCATTTTAGATTTCCCAGATACCTACAATATCTCTAACTTAGTATTTAAAGCACAGATCAGAACATATCCAAATGCTCCAGCTAGATACGCAGAGTTCACGGTTACCGTTACAGATCCAGTGCTAAAGAAGATTCAATTATCTTTAACAAAACAACAAACAGCTTACCTACCTGTTCGCGCTTTCTGGGATCTACAAGCAACCTCCACAGTAGATGCTACTTTCCAAAAAACATACATCAAAGGACAGGTGTTCGTAACTCAACAAGTGACGGTTGACTAATGCCAGAAGAAATTCAAATATCGGTATCTCCGCAACCTGAAATTCAAGTATCTATTGGTGGTAATGGCGCCACCGGTCCTACGGGTGCAGCAGGTGCCGCTGGTGCAACAGGTGCTACAGGCGCCACAGGCGCAACTGGTGCTACTGGTTTAACAGGTGCAACAGGGGCCACAGGAGCCACAGGAGCCACTGGTCCACAGGGTCCTATTGGTTTTGTAGGCCCAGAAGGTGATGCGGGTCCTACAGGCGCTACAGGCGCCGCTGGACCAACAGGTGCAACTGGACCTGCGGGTGCGACTGGTGCGACTGGTGCACAAGGAACATCAATAACATTTAGAGGATCAGTTCCCGATCCATCGTATCTTGCTTCACTTGGCGCTACTGCTGCAGTTAACGACGCATATATTGTTGACTCAAATGGAGATCTTTATGTATGGGATGGCGATAGTTGGAACAATGTAGGACAAATTGTTGGTCCTACTGGTCCGCAGGGTGCAACTGGCACAGCGGGTACTAATGGCGCAACAGGTGCTACAGGAGCAACGGGACCTACGGGTGCTACTGGTGTAGCAGGTGCTACGGGTGCTACTGGAGCGACAGGACCACAGGGTGTTTCAGGTCCAACTGGAGCTACAGGTGCAACTGGTGCTACTGGTGCAGATTCACTAATACCAGGACCTGCTGGATCAACTGGTGCCACTGGTGCTACTGGCCCTACAGGAGCTACTGGCGCAGATTCTACTGTGCCCGGACCAACGGGAGCCACTGGTGCAACGGGCGCGACTGGAGATGTTGGAGCAACTGGAGCAACGGGAGCAACTGGAGCAATCGGTGCGACAGGTGCGACGGGAGCAACAGGCGCAACTGGAGCTGATTCAATTGTTCCAGGACCTACTGGTGCCACAGGCGCTACAGGACCTACTGGTGCTACGGGTCCAACTGGAGCAGACTCAACCGTTCAAGGACCCACAGGTCCAACAGGACCTACTGGTGCTCAAGGAACTTCATTAAATATTTTAGGAAGCGTTTCTACTACTGGAGATCTTCCTGCTACCGGTGCTGCTGGTGACGCATATATTGTTGTTGGTGATAACGGTCATCTTTATGTTTGGGATACTGGAACATCTTCATGGGATGATGTTGGACAGATCGTTGGACCAACTGGTGCGACTGGTATTTGGTATGCAAGTGCAACAGCGCCAGCTTCACCTGCACTAGGTGATGTTTGGTTTAATACTAATAACGCAAAAGTTTATGTTTATTACGACAGCTTCTGGGTTGAATGGGCATCTTCAGATGTTGGTCCAACAGGACCCGCAGGTCCAACAGGCCCAACAGGCCCAGCATCTACAGTGCCAGGACCAACCGGATCAGCGGGACCAGCCGGTCCTACAGGTCCAGCTGGAGGTCCAGGACCTGCTGGTGCAACAGGTCCCACAGGTCCTACGGGTCCAACAGGACCAACAGGAGCTACAGGGCCAGCATCTACTGTTCCAGGTCCAACTGGCGCAACGGGACCAACAGGTCCAATTGGCGAAGCGGGCTTTCACCCGTTCTTGTTAATGGGCGCATAATAAAATTAAGAAGAATAGGAAGTGAGTAATGGCAACTACATATAAAGTGTTAGGTCAAGCTGTGGCAATCGCGGGCACAGAGGTAGATCTATACACTGTTCCAGCGTCAACTCAAACAGTAGTTAGCTCCATTACTGTAGCCAATAGAGATTCAGTTAGCACTACCTTTAGAATTGCTGTGCGTCCTAATTCTGAGGTTTTGGCAAACCGTCACTATGTGGCGTATGAAATCACTCTTGATCGTAATAGCACTCAAGTATTTACCTTGGGTATCACCTTAGACGCTGGGGATGTTATAACAGTCCGCGCTGCGGCTGCCACAGTGTCCTTCAATGCTTTTGGGACGGAGATCACCGCATGAGTCTTGCAAGCTTTCCACCATCTGGTGGCAAGGATAAACAGAACTTTTACGGCTTTAAATACGATCCTATTAATGACACTTTGACTATTGAGGAATACCTATGGGGAGATACATCAGCTCAAATCATTGTTCCTCAAGTAAATGATGATGGAACGGTATACGCTCGATATGACGATACCTATTACACAACCGCGCTAACCCCTTACGAATTCACTTTTTCGTGGGATACTACCTATACAGACCAGCTTATTATGGAGGTTGACTAGTGGCTGCCCAGATCTTTAATTTAGGTAAGCTCCGCTTTACCTACAAAGGTGCCTATAGCGGCGCTACTGAATACCAACTTAACGATGTAGTCAAGTACACCAATAACCTCTATGTGTACATCAACACAGGCGCAACCACAGGTAACGCCCCAACCAATACCTCATATTGGTCAAAGATGATTGATGGTTATACAGACCCTACTTCAGGAACTAATGGTCAGTTCTTACAAACTACCGGATCTGCTTTTCAGTTTGCCACTGTAAGCCAAGTACCTTCTCAAACAGGTAACTCAGGTAAATTTCTTAAAACAGACGGCACCAATGCTTCTTGGTCAAACGAATTTGGTAATCTTGGAGTAACTGCTGACCTTGATGTTGGAACAACCGCAGGTGAATTATATGTAGGTAATGGTGCTCGCAACGACGCTGAGACTCTTGGTACTAGCGTAATCAATGTAACAACAAAAGCTCTTACTTCCAATGTTGCAACTATTACTACAGCAACCGCACACGGATTTGCTCCATTTCAATTTGTAACAATTGCCCTCAGCCCAGCTGATGCTGCCTTTGATGGCACCTACGAAATCACTTCGACTCCAACACTTAATACATTTACCTTTGATAAGGTAACGGGAAACATTGGATCGCAAGCTACTGTTGGTACAGTGTCTGCAATTCCAGGATACACAAATGCAGTTGCTGTATTTGCCGTGGATGCAGATGATGACTTTGCTCAAGTAGCATTTAGAAATCGTGGTAATGGCGCTAACTCTTCTACAGACTTTATTGTTTATCCAGATAATGGAACTGACTTTGCTGGTTGGTTCTCTCATGGTGTAACCAGTTCGGCTTTTGCTGATCCAGAGTTTACCCTCACTGGACCTAATGACGCTTACCTCTTCTACGACGCTCCAACCGATACCGTAGGAGCTGGTAACCTAGTTATTGCAACTGGCGATAAGGGATCAGAAAACAAAATTATCTTTGCTGCTGGTGGTCTACAGTCTGACAACGAGCAGATGTCTATTACCCCAGATGTCAATGTTCATGTTGAAATTGCAACTCAATCTACATCTCCTACTACGGGTGCTTTAACTGTAGTTGGCGGTGTTGGTGTTTCAGGTAATTTAAATGTTCTTGGTGATACCACTATCACAGGTAACTTGACCTTCGGCGGAGGCTCTACAACTACTGCAAACCTTACTGTTACCGATCCAATCGTCTTTGTTGGAAACGCTAACTCTGATGACCTTCTTGATCTAGGTCTTGTTGGAGAGTACGCAACTACTATCTCAGCCATTGTAACCACTGTTACAAATAAAGCTTTAACTTCAAATGTCGCTACTCTCACAACTTCTACATCTCACACTTACTTAGAGGGAGATATTGTTGTAGTAACTGGAGTAGATGCTACATTTAATGGTACCTATGCTATTACAGCAGTTACCTCAAACACATTTAGCTATGCTAAAACCAACGCTAACGTGTCTTCTGCTGCCGCCACAGGTAGCGCATCGGTAAGTAAGCGTCGTAAATATGCAGGTGTTCTTCGTGATGCTACTGACGGCGTTATAAAGTTCTATAAAGATGGAACTACTAAGCCAACATCTACTGCAAACTTTGGAGAAGCTGGAGCTGCGTTTGCTGATATTCGAGTGGGCGGTTTAACAGCTTCTGGCACAGTGTCTCTTAGCGGTACAGTTGATATCCAAGAGATGCGTGAAACTGTAGTATCTCTTGCTATTTCTTCTAACGCTATTGCGGCTGATTGGTCTTCTGGAAACATCTTCTGGGTAACATCAACTCCTAGCGCAAACTTTACAGTTAATTTAACAAATGTACCAACTGATAATGATCGCGTTATGACAATAAACGTATTTGTTACTCAAGGTGCAACTGGGTATATTCCAAGTGCATTAACTATTAATGGCGGTGGATCTATTACTCCTAAGTGGCCTACAGCTGCTGCTCCTACTCCAACATCAACAGCAGGAAGAATTGATGTTTTCACATTTACACTTATTCGTCTTAGCAGTGCATGGACAGTACTAGGCTCCGCTAACTTAAACTGGGGGTAATTAAATGCCTTTTGTTAGCTCTGTTCGTGGAAGCTACGGAGTTCAAAGCAGACTTAGAGGACAAACTGGTCGTTTAGGTACCGGCAGTACTGGCGGAACTATTACAACTGCCGGCGGATATCGCATTCATGCTTTTACTGCTGTTGGAACTTCAACTTTTGTACCAGATTCTGGCGGAACAGTTGAATATTTAATTATTGGCGGTGGCGGAGGCGGAGGCGCTATTGGCGGAGGCGGAGGCGCTGGAGGCTACAGGTCTGGTTCACTTGCTATAAATCAACAAAATTATTCAATTGTTGTTGGTAATGGTGGAATTGCTTCAGGAAATAATGACTCTGGAGGTACAAATGGTGGAGATTCATCTGCGTTTAATTTAATTTCTAGCGGTGGTGGATTTGGTGGTTCACATGCTGGTGGATCAAACTCTACATCTGGTAAATCTGGTGGCTCAGGCGGCGGTGGTGCGGACAACGGTACTGCTGGTGGATCTGCTAATGGTCAAGGAACAGGTAATGCTGGCGGAGCCGGTAGACCTGGAATTAATAACGACAGAAGAGGCGGCGGAGGTGGTGGTGCTGGAAGCGCCGGCTCATCAGGTAGCGATACTGCTCATGGCGGAAGCGGTTTACAAAATTCTATTTTAGGAACAAATTATTATTGGGCTGCAGGCGGTGGGGGTAGTGTTTATACAGGTGGGCAATCTGGAAATGGTGGTATAGGTGGAGGTGGCGGTGGCTCTGCCACAAGTGGTGGATCAGCAGGATCTGGCGGCGGTAGCGCATTGAACTCTGGAGCATCTGGAACAGTAGGTGATAACCGACCAGGAGGAGCTGGTGGTGCTAATACTGGCTCAGGTGGTGGAGGTTCTTCTTGGAGTGACCCTCCTGATGTTGTTGTAGGTGGTTCAGGTATTGTAGTTATTAGGTATCCAATCTAATGACAGCAATTGATTTTCCTAATTCACCTACACTCAATCAAGAATTTACTTCTGGATCCACTACATGGAAGTGGGATGGTGTTGCGTGGAATGTAATTCGCACACCTGTTGTCGGACCTACAGGAGCCACGGGAGCTACAGGTGCACCTGGTGTTTGGTCTTCTACATCTACTGCTCCAGTAAATCCGCAAGCTGGTGATGCTTGGTTTGATCCAAGTACAGGCGGAATTTTTATTTATTATGACGGATACTGGGTGGAAGCAGGTGCTGCCCCAATTGGTCCAACAGGTGCCACAGGTCCTGCCGGATCTGTAGGTCCTCAAGGACCGACAGGTGCAACTGGACCGGCATCAACAGTACCGGGTCCTACAGGTGCTACTGGAGCGACTGGTGCGACAGGAGCTACTGGAGCAACAGGCGAAGGTGGATCGGGTAGTTACTCATTATCGTGGTGGTTAGGAGTCTGATATGGCCGGCATCGAACGACTCGGCGTAGTAAAGCTATCCTCAGAGGTTGCTTTTAGCTCAGGAACCACGATCTTCACTGCAACAGATAACTATCTGCTTTCTGTAATAGCTACCAACACAGAGCCTACAAACGCAAGTATTTATGTATTTATTGTGCCTAGCGGAGCAACTCAAGCTTCTCAATATGCCTTAGTTGCTTACAGTCTTCCTCTTTCTGGATACAATACATATGAAACTTTCCGTTTTGCGGTTAACAATGGCGATGTCGTCAAAGTTGCTGGTAGCGCGGGAGTATCGTTTTACGCACAAGGTATTGACCAAGTAACCGTATAGGAGACTAAGTGCCAGGGTATGCTTATACACGTCCTGTAACAAATGTTACACAGGACACTGCTCCTGCAATTAATCTTGCTGCGGTTAATACCTTTTACGGTTTTAAAATGGATCACACAACTAGCAGGGTTACTGTTGAGCAGGTAACTCCTAATAGCGGTGATGATATTGATCTTCCAGATGATGGTGCAGAAGCCGATCCAGAGGCTTACAAGCACTGGCTTTGGAATGAATACAATCTTGGTTTTTCTTGGAGCGGAGATCGACTTCTCATGGAGGTAAAGTAGTATGTCCCAAATCATTGATCTAGGAAAGCTGCGCTTTACCTATACAGGCGTTTATAGCGGCGCAACCAGTTACGAGTTTAACGATGTAGTCAGCTACGGTGGAAACCTGTACCACTACAAGTTTGCAACAACAGCAAGCGGGTATGCTCCAACTAATACAACTTACTGGAATTTAATTTTATCTGGTCTTAAATATGTTGGTGCGTACTCTGGTAGCACTGGATACAAAGTTGGCGAAGTAATCTCTCAAGGTGGAAAGTTATACCTTTGCACCGCAGACGCTTCTCCGGGAACAGCACCAACTAATACCAGCTTCTTTACTCTTATCTCTGATGGAATTCAGTACGAAGGAGCTTATTCAGGTGTTGCAACTTATCAAAAGAGTGATGTAGTTTCTTACGGCGGATCTGCTTACATCCTTACAGCTAACACTAGCTCTGGTAATGCCCCAACAGATACTGCGTTTTGGGATAAGTTAGTAGACGGAACATATCCAAATCAAGCAGGTAACGCTGGAAAAGTTTTAACTACTGATGGAACATCAGCATCTTGGACAGGGACACCAACTCTGGCAGGATTAACCGTTGATGGGGATACCGAAGTATCAAACACATCCGGCGCTCTTTATGTAGGTGCAGATGCCAAAACTACGGCAGACGCTAACGGAACAAATGTTAAGACTGTTACCAACAAAGCTTTAACGTCTAACGTAGCAACACTTACAACAAGCGCAGCTCATGGCTACTCTCCTTTCCAATTTGTAACTGTAGCTGGGGTAGATGCAACTTTTAACGGTACTCATGAAATTATTGATACCCCGACCACTACTACATTTACCTATGCCGTAACCGCATCAAATGTAACCTCTGTTGCATCAGGCGGTACTGTATCTGCGGTAACAGGCTTTACTAACCCAGTAGCTTTCTTTACTATTGATGGAGATGACTACTCACAGGTCATCATGCAAAACACCAGCACTGATCCTAATGCGTCTTCCGACTTCATTGCTTACCCAGATAACGGAACTGACTTTGCTGGTTATATTGATTTAGGTATCACAAGTTCTACCTTTAGCGATCCAGAGTTCACCATCACAGGTCCTAACGACGGTTACATTTTCGTAACCGCCCCTGTCGGATCATCTGGAAACGGAAACCTTGTTCTTGCTACAGGCGATACTGGCGCAGAAAACAAGATTGTTTTTGCCGCTGGAGGTTTGGGATCTGACAACACACAGATGGAAATTACTCCAGATGTAAATGTTCATATTGAAATTCCAACGGAATCTACCTCTCCTACAACAGGTGCTCTAACAGTTGTTGGTGGCGTGGGTATCCAAGGCGATATGAATATTGCTGGTGATGTGGCAATCGTAGGTAACCTTTCATTTGGTGGTGGATCTACTACTACATCTAACCTAGCGGTTTCTGACCCACTTGTATTTGTTGGTAACGCTAACAACGCAGACACTCTTGATCTTGGATTAATTGGGGAGTACGCTGTAACCGTATCAGCTATTACTGCGGTTGTTAATAACAAGGCTCTTACTTCAAATGTGGCTACCCTAACCACAGCAGCAAACCACAACTATCTAGTTGGTGATTGGGTTACAGTAACAGGCGTAGACGCCACATTTAACGGCACATATCAAATTACTACCGTGCCTACTTCAACTACATTTACCTACGCTAAGACTGCATCAAATGTGTCTTCAACAGCCGTAAGTCCAACAGGATCCGCATCTGTATCTGCTCGACGCAAGTTCTCAGGAATTGTTCGTGACGCTTCAGATGGAATTATTAAAATATTTGCGGACGCAACAACAAAACCTACATCTACAGTTAACTTCTCTGAAGGTGGTTTAGTATTTGCGGACTTTAAGGCAAAGAACATCGAAGCTACGGGAACTCTTGCAGTTGGCGGTACTGGAGATGTAACAGGAAACTTTGCCGTCGCAACTAATAAGTTCACTGTTAACGCAACAACTGGAAACGCCGCAGTTGCGGGTACCCTTGGAGTTACTGGGTTACTTACAGCCAACGGTGGAGTTTCTTCTTCCGGATCTCTTACATTTACTGGTGGAGCGTCCTTCTCTGGTACTACAGACGTTCAAGAACTTCGTGAGCAGGTAGTTGATGTAACCCTAGCTTCCAATGTGGGAACCCTTGATTGGACTGCTGGAAACATTTTCTATATCGCTACCGCTCCTTCTGGCGCAATGACCTTTAACGTAACAAATGTTCCTACAGAAGGATCTAAAATTATGACAATTAACGTCATAGTTACACAAGGTTCTACCGGATACATTCCAACAACTTTCCAAATTGCAGGAGCTTCTCAAACTATTCGTTGGTTAGGTAGTGCTGCTCCAACTCCAACCTCATCTGCTAATAAGATTGATATCTTCAACTTTACAATGCAACGCACTTCAGGTGGTTCTTGGATCGTCTACGGCGCAGCGTCTCTAAACTTCTAAGGAGCTTAAATGCCTTTTATAGCATCTGTTCGATCTTCGTTCGGACCACAGGGACGGTTTAGACCAACTGCCAGATTAAGCGACTCTACTGGCGGAACCATTACAACTGCTGGTGGTTACCGCATTCATACTTTTAACTATACAGGTGGTGCTCAAACTTTTACTGCCACTGCTTCTGGAAATGTTGAAGTATTAGTGCTTGCTGGCGGTGGATCTGGTGGATCTAGAAACTCTGGCGCAAACACCGGTGGTTCAGATGGTGGCGGTGGTGCTGGAGCAGGTGGTCTTGTTTATCACTCTGCAAGCCCAGTAACATCTGGTGCTTTATCTGTAACAGTTGGAGCGGGAGCTACATTTACCGCAGGAAACTCTCAGTCACCAGGAAACCAAGGTGGCAACTCAGTATTCAATGGAATCACTGCTATCGGTGGTGGCTACGGCGGATGCGGACCTGGAGGTCCAGGAAGCTTTGGAGGTCCAGGCGGATCCGGCGGTGGTGGCGGTGGTGGTGGATCACAACCAAACGCACCCGGAGGATCTGCAACACAGGGACCTAGTGGTGGCGGAATTGGTTATGGATTTAAAGGTGGCGACTGCATTAACTCGCCAATTTATAGTGGATCTAGTGGTGGTGGTGCTGGAAGCGCTGGTAACCCTGGAGGTCAAGGCCGTGTAACTGTTGGCGGAAGCGGTTTAGCATTTTCTATTTCAGGTTCTTCTATTACTTACGCCGGAGGCGGCGGAGGCGGAGGCGGAGGTCCCGCACCGGGAGTTGCTGGCGGAGCTGGCGGACCTGGCGGTGGCGGAGCCGGTGGTTGGTTAAACAGTTCTGGTCCAAGTACTGGATACGCTGGAACAAACGGTCTTGGTGGCGGAGGCGGAGGCGGTGCTGGAGCATCTCCTCCTCCAACTCCTGGTGGAGAAGGCGGAGCTGGTGGTCACGGCGTTGTGATTATCCGCTACCCAGTTAATTCTTAAAGTAATACTTGTAGTTCTGGAAGATAAAGAAAGTCAATATCACTTTCCTGCACTGTAGAGATCGCATCGTCTAAGGTCTCTACAATGCAATCTCCAGCTAAGTTAAACGAAGTGTTAAATAGTATTGGGACGCCAGTAAGTTTATAGAACTCATTTATTAAATCGTAGTAATGCGGGTTCTGCTCTCTGGTAACTGTTTGAATTCGACATGTTCCGTCTACATGAACAATGGCTGGAATTTTGTCTTTCTTATCTTCTAAAACATCAACGGCATACATCATAAAGGGACTTTCCTCAAGACCCCTAAGATCAAACCACTCGTGGGCATAATCAAGAAGAACCGTACCCGCGAAGGGTCTAAACCATTCTCTCTTTTTAACCCTGTTTACAATGTCTTTTCCATCTCTAACTCTAGGGTCAAATAAAATACTTCTATTGCCTAAGGCCCTAGGTCCAGCTTCTGATCTACCTTGATATATGGCAATAATTTTTCCTTTTACAAGTTTGTTTGCCACCTCAGAACTAGATGTGTTTTTTACATATTTATTACTATCAATAACAGGCATTGGACCGTAATATACGGATTTTTGTTCTCTGATAGACATATCTTTTGTTTCCATGTGCCACGCTAATTTTGCGGCACCCATAGCTGTTCCAGAGTCACTTGATATAGGTTCTATATAAAGTCGTACACCTTTTGGGAGGTCTTTAAGATATTCGTAATTAGCAACACAGTTTAAAAAGAACCCGCCAGATAAACAAATATCTTTTACTCCTGTGCTTTCATGCCATTTAATAATTTGATCTTTTACATGTGTTTGCGTTGCTTTTTGTAAGGAATAGGCAAAATCAGCTTTATCTTGAAAATCGTTAAACTTGTTGTACCTCAACTCTCGATCCAATAAAGAGCTACCCACATAAAAAATATTAGTGTTTATTCTTCCGTCTACATATATGGGTGGAATGTTTTTATTTGATTTACCGTAAGACGACATGCCCATTACTTTACCTGCATCAAGGCCGTGAAAACCAAAAGCCTTTGATGTATCTTCAAACGCAAGCGCCTCTCCAAAATTATTTGTAACAGAAACACCTTCTTTTAGGTAGATAGGATCGGTTTTAAAGTTAACAAGAACCTCTTGATGTAAACGACTAAACTTGCTTGGATAAGACGCCTTAAACACAGACATTGTTTCTCTCCCAAAGGTGCCTTCAAGAAACATTGAATCATTTAAATAGACCTCAGATCCCATCCCATCTTTTACTATACAGAGAGCATTAGAAAACCCAGAGGAATAAAACGCAGATGCAGCATGAGTCAAATGGTGCTCCATACTAAAGTTATAAATTTTTATGTCTGAGTTAAAGAAAGTTTTACCAAGCCCACGAATAAAAGTAGTGTAGACATCTGTGCTTTCAAAGTATTCCCCGGGTACAGTTGGACCAAGACCGGCGATCGCTACAACATCAACATGGTCAACATACTCTTTTATTTTAGACAAGGCTAAAAAAGGATACCTGTCGTATTTAATATTAGATAGGCGTTCGTTGTCTATGTGGAAAAGTATTTCCCCATCTTTTATTAAACAAACAGAGGAGTTGTGGAATCTGCTTACTCCTACAACAATCATTTTGTATAAGTAATATAACTCTTTTTAGGTGTAGCGTTTGAAATTACATTTGGTTTTGCTACTCCTATTGAGTTTCTCTTATCCCACTTATACTCGGCATGCGGCCCGTTTACATCTACATAATGAAGGAAAGCTTGTACATGCCAGGATCCCTCTGGGGCCTCTAACTTTTCTCTCCAGTGATCTAAATCAATTCCTCGATAAATAGCCATTTGACCAGGCATTAGTTCGACAGGGGTACCATCTATGTATATAGGCCAAGCTTTTAGCTCCCCTTTAAAATCAAACTCAAAAGATATCGTTAAAGATATTTCGCATGAAGGCCTGTCAACATGGTGTTTTAATTCGTCTCCTGGGTGATAGACGCGGTAGTAAGAGTAAGTAGGGTATAGAGATAGCCCAGTATGTTTTTCAATCTCTGGTTGCAAATGAAGCAAGAGAGACTCCATCAAAGGATCGGCATAACAACTGTGAGCGCCCGGAACCTGTTGTTCACTTGTCTCTGGGCTGTAATTCTGCATTTCATCAAAAAGGGCGTATTGAGTAACCAAATTTATAATGTCTTTAGAAAGACCAGACTCAACAACACAGTACTTTTTAGTTTTAAAATCTTCGTTCATTTAATTGCCCTATCGTGAATCCAAGTTACTAAAGCGTATTTAGTTCCAGAAGTTACTGGATGAGCTATATGGGTGTAAGGATAAGTAGAAGGAAACAGTAACAGCATTCCCGGCTCTGGTTTTATTTTAACGCCAAAGTTTACAAACTCTACTTCGCCACCTTCAAATTCATCGTTTAAATAAACGATTGCAGAAATTGCTCTTCCAGTTTCAGTAGTCCCGTCCGCATGAGCTTTATACTCTTGACCTCCGCTGTACTTCAACATGTTGTACGGCTCATGTTGCATGTATTCAATATCATGTTTCCTTGAATAAGGAAGAGTTGTAGATAGCAAAAGGACATACATTTGATTATGTACTGTGTGAGCAACAGGGTTGTCGTAAGTTGATCCCGCTTCAGTTATTCCTAAATGATAATTAGTTCTAATATTTTGATGAATGCCTTGACCCATTGTTGTTGCTCTTGACCAAGCCATGCCAGAACCAATTTTGGCACATTCACCCTCAACCATTTCTATGGTCTCTTTTGGGTTAGGCCAAGCATTTTCAAATATATCAACGCAACCTGCCACGGTGGTAGAGGGCAATAGTTCTCCAGGAAATAGACCGTGTATTTGAGTAGCCATCAGTTTTAATGACCTTTCTGTAAGTACAGTGAGTATACTACTTTGCTATGAGATTTAAAACCACCCACAATATATTTAAGGACTTTGGCGAGTACTTTGATCCTAATTGGATGGATAGTGACAAGGTCATCCTTCCCCCTAAAAGAGATTGGGACTACGCAAGAGAGCTACAAATTGAAGATGTAGACATATGGGAAGTGGTTGCTGAGTACAGTGGAGGTTGGGGGGTATACGCAGCTTGGAGTCCTTACGCTGAATTTTATATGGTTCGTACAGGCTGGGAAAATGAACTAAAAGGAAAAGGGCTAGAAACATACTATGGGGCTGGCGCACAGCGGCAAGTCCAAGAAAGAATGAAAGAATTAGGGATGCACTTTGTTCTGCAAGAGCATTGGGTAGAGCCCGAAGATATGTGGCTTTACCAGTAGAATTAAAACATGCCGGCAGATTTTCCCTCATCCCCTTCCATAGGTCAACAATATACTTATGGTGGTCAAGCATGGGAATGGGACGGAAATGTTTGGCGAACTGTAGTAATATCTTTAGTTGGACCTACTGGACCAACTGGAGCTACAGGACCAACAGGACCTGTATCAACTGAACCTTCTACTGTACCGGGACCTACTGGACCTACTGGACCAACTGGACCAACTGGTGCAGGAGCAACTGGTCCTACAGGTGCAACAGGACCACAAGGTCCTATTTTTCAAAATGTCGATTGTGGAGATCCCACATCGATCTATGGTGGCGTTGACCCCGTTGATTGCGGAGGACCCTGATGGCAGTTAAAGTTCAATTTAGACGAGGCACTGCAGCGCAGTGGACATCTGCAAACCCAATTCTTTCACAAGGTGAAGCTGGTTACGAATACGATACTGGCAAATTTAAAATTGGTAATGGATCGCAAGCATGGAACTCGCTTCCTTATTCATCAGGTACAACTGGACCAACAGGACCTACTAATTCTTTAACAATTGGAACGGTATCAGCTGGACCCGCCGCAGCAACAATTACAGGTACAGCTCCAAATCAAACTCTTAATTTAACTCTTCAAACTGGTGCGACTGGATCTACTGGAGCGACAGGTGCAACAGGAAGCGTGGGTCCTACAGGCCCTACTGGCGCTACAGGAGCCACTGGTCCACAAGGTGTTGGTATTAATTTAATTGGTAGCGTTGCAACAGTAGGCGCACTACCTGCTGTAGGTCTTGCAATTAACGATGCGTATATCGTAGATGCAGACGGCGATCTTTATATATGGGATGGATCTGTTTGGTATAGCGCAGGACAAATTGTTGGCGCTACCGGCCCTACTGGTCCGCAAGGTAATACTGGCCCTACTGGTCCTACAGGTGATACAGGCCCAACAGGAGCCACTGGAGCGACAGGTCCAACTGGCCCTAACAGTGTTGTTACTGCTACATCACCAATTACATACGATAGCCCTACTCAAACTGTAGGTATTAATCAGTCTTTAATTAGCATCGCTAACACCCAAGTAACAGGTCTTGGTACCGCATCCACTCATAATGTCGCGGCTACTGGAGATGCCGGAACTAGCGAAGTAGTTAAAGGAAATGACACTCGTTTAACTAATGAGCGTACACCAGTAGATGGATCGGTTACTACTACTAAAATTGCAGACGATAATGTCACTAACGCTAAGCTTCAATACGACAGCGTAACTATTGGATCTACCTCAGTAGCTCTTGGTGGAACAGCCGCTACTGTCGCAGGTCTTACCCTAACCTCACCTACAGTCTCTGGTCTTTATCTGTCTGACTCCAGTATTACGGTTGAGGGATCTAGCGCTGACGCCTATGAAACAACTCTTAGCTTTACAGATCCAGTTGCGGATGTAACCGTAACAGTTCCTGCTGCAGATACCACTTTGCTTGGTAGCCATATTGCTACAGCAAAGGGAGATCTACTCGTGGCGACCGGATCTAATGCTATTACTAGACTTCCCGTGGGAACAGACACCTATGTCCTCAAAGCTAAATCCTCTACCTCTACAGGACTTATCTGGGTTGATGAAACCTCAGCCTCTGCCGGATCTAGAAACGAAGACCTCAGTGCAGTAGATGTCGCACCTCGTCAAGGTAACTGGAATGGATCTGTGGCTACAGGAAATGTCTACTTTACTTTCTTTACTCCTCGTTATGAAGTAACGGTTGATCAGATTCGTGTTGTAAGCGCGGCTACCGCGGCTACTGGAACTACTCTTGCTCGACTTGGTTTGTATACCTTTGACGGCAGTACTGCTACATTAGTAGCAAGAACGGCCTCTGATACCAGCCTATTTGCAAGCACCAACACTGCTTATGTTCGCAACTTTGATACCACTGGTGGGTATCCAGCAACCTATACCCTACTAGCGGGTCAACGCTACGCCCTAGGTGTTATCTGGGTAGGAAGCTCACCAGCTAACTTGTATACAGCGTTTGACCTAATCCCATCTGCAATGGGAGCGCTCTCTCCAAGAATGACAGGTTTGGTATCTGCTCAAGCTGATCTTCCAACTACCGCTTCATCCTTTACATCAAGTATCGTTGGAGTGTGGGGGAGGTTCGAATAATGCCACGTAGAAGTTTAGGTATTGATCCAGAAACTGGTGCTGAGAAGTTTGAAGTAACAGACGACTCTGGCGCAGTAATCGGATACGACTTAGTATTTTCTGAGTAATGAAGGTAGCGATTTATACAATCGCCCTTAACGAAGAACAATTCGTAGAACGCTGGTTTAGATCCGGCGAAGGCGCCGATTACTTCATGATCATGGACACAGGGTCAACTGACCGTACTGTGGAGAAAGCTTTAGAGCTTGGGATCAATGTTCACCAAGTAACTATTAAGCCATGGCGTTTTGATGACGCCCGCAATGCCGCACTCTTCATGCTACCTACAGATATTGATTACTGCATTGCTCTTGATATGGACGAGGTTCTACAACCCGGCTGGCGTGAAGAACTTGAGCGAGCGCACGAGCAGGGGATTACTAGACCCCTATACAGATTTATAACATCATGGCTTCCAGATGGAAGTCCTGGCACAGAGTTTGATGGTTTTAGAATCCATACTCGCTTTGGATACCGTTGGCGTTTTCCGATCCACGAAATACCTAGTCCCTATGGTATTGAAGAAAAACGCATGAAAATGAATTTTGAAATCCATCACAGACCAGATCACACAAAGTCTCGCGGACAGTACTTGCCTTTATTAGCCATGGCTGTTCATGAAGAACCGCATAGCGAACGAGCGTCGTTTTACTATGCAAGAGAACTTTACTTTCACGGTTTGTATAGTCAATCAGCAAAAGAATTTAAACGCTATTTAACTATGGCTTGGTGGTCACCTGAAAAAGCATCAGCTATGAATTACCTTGCTCGTGTAGAACCAGAGAACGCACCTTACTGGTGCGAAAAGTCTATTGCTGAATACTCTGGTAGCAGAGAGCCAATGGTTCTATTGGCGCGGCACTACTATGACAAAGACTGGAGCCTGTGCCTTGACTGGGCGCAGAACGCCCTTCTTATAAAAGAAAAAAGACTTGACTACATCGTTGAAGACTTTGCTTGGGGGCATGAGGTTTATGACTTAGCGGCGCTTGCTGCTTATAACTTAGGGCTTACAGAATTGGCTATTGAATACGGGCAGAAGGCAGTGGAGCTCAACCCCACAGACGAGCGGTTAAGCCGTAACCTAGTATTCTACAAAGCCAAGGAGAGCTAATGCCACAAAGATCCTTTGAGCCGGGTGGTCGGTTCTCTACTGACTGGGAACTTGACGAAGTAGGCACTGGCATAACTGTTGATGCAACTAATCCTTTTGGTACCTCTGCGGAGTGGTGGATCTACAACGATGTTTCCTCAACTAAAGATCCTATCTATGATGTTGAGCCAATCGGCAGTGGTCGCGTATGGGACGGCCCTTACGAACTACTAGTTATTAGCGCATCTATCACCCATGGTGTTAATCAAGCTAACCAACGAGGCTTCTACTCATCCGACTCCCTCAAGCTCACTGTAAACATTGACGATCTACAAGAAGTTAGCCCTGAGCTTTTCTTTGATGAACGCGGCTTTATCCGACCACAGATTAACTTCGCTAACAAGTATCGAGTGGCTTGGCAGGGTCAGTTGTATCGTCCGATCCAGACACAGACCCAAGGTTATGTCACTGACCGCGGTACAATTATTGTTCTCAAGTGTGCTCAGCTCATGCCTGAAGAGTTGGTCAACGACGCTCAGTTTGCAACTTACGCTCAGTCCTAGGAGGAACCATGGCGCAGGATAAAGTACAGAAAGTAATGAAGGAGTTCAAGAATAAAACCTTGAAGTCTGGCAAGAAAGGTCCTGGCAAAGGTCCTGTAGTCAAATCAAAGAAGCAAGCTGTGGCTATTGCCATGAGCGAAGCTGGAATGTCTAAGAAAAAGAAGAAATAACTATGCCTAAGAGAATCGGTCAAACCGCGGGAAAGGACCCAAAGAAGTCTGTAGATGTTGCCTTGACTGGTAGCAAATACAAAACTGGCGGCGCTAAATCCCGAAAAAAAGCTGGCGGAATTATCCGCAAACCTAAAGCCACTATCCGCTATAGAAAGAGCTCGTAATGGCAAAGACCTTGAAAGTTGCTGGGGTTAAACACACCGTCAAGAAAAACAAAAAGGGCGATGTTGTTGTAGACCACGAAGCCAAGGCAAAGGCTGGCAAGTGGGATAAGATTAACCTCACTAAAAAAGGTGGATCTAAAACAGTCAAAGAAGGCGTCAAAGCCGTCAAGGACTGGCACAAAAAGAATCCGCATAAGAAGGAGAAATAATGGCAAAGCAAGGTCCATGCTGGGACGGCTATGTCCAAGTTGGTTTTAAAATGAAAAATGGCAAGAAGGTTCCTAACTGTGTCCCAGAAGGATCCGGCAAGAACAAAGTCGCAAAACCCAAGAAACAGAAAGCAGGTAAGAAGTAATGTGCGCTACATGTGGTTGCATGGGTAACAAGAAGAAAGCCCCAGCTAAGAAGGCAGCAACAAAGGGATTATCTTCTAAGCAAAAGAAACTTGATACAAACAAGAACGGCAAGTTAGAAGGATCAGACTTCGCTGCTCTTCGTGCAAAGAAGAAGAAGTAATGTGCGCGACCTGCGGTTGTGGCCGTCCCAAGGACAAGCACGGGATGAAGACCCTCAAAGCGGCGAACAAGAAGTTTGCTGCAAAGAAGGGTGCGCCTGTAAAAGACAAGAAGAAGGGTAAAAAATAATGGGCTGCAAGAAAGATAACTGCAAGTGCTCCTGCAAAGTTTGTAAGGGAAAGCACTGATGTCCAAGACCCCTAGCTTCATGAAGGGCAAATACACAAAGTCTAAGGACGAAAAGATGGATGCCCGCCTTATGAAAAAAGCCGGCATCAAAGACAAGGACGATAAGGCTATGTTCGAAAAACTGGACAAAGCCCACGGCAAAAAGAAGAAGCCAAAGACCATAGCTGAGGATCGCAAGAAGGACGATGCGATTATCAAGAAGGTCAAGGCAAAAGAAAAGGCTGAAGAAAAAGCCGAAAAGAAGAAAGAAAAGAAGTAAGGCTAAGCCCCCGAAAGGGGGCTTTTGCCTTTATACTATTTTTGATTCCATGCGGGAATCAAAGTTCTACCCCTGCGCTGTACACGTGCCCTACTCCACAAGGAGACTGCGATGTTTGGTTTACCGAACCAACCAAAAGTAGATAAGCCTGATCAAGTTCTGTTTGCTAGAGAGATAGCAAAGAACCTTCCTGACAAGGACGACAGCACAAAACTTTTCTACGGCGCATTAGGGGCATATGTAGTAGGGAAGGCTTTGAAGCGTGATCGCAGAAACAAATGAAGTAGACGCGACTGTCTCTGACGCTGCCTTCTACCTAATCCCCGTATTGACTGACGAGCTTCAGTCCCTAGCCCTAGCCTCTAACTGGCCGGCTCGAGTAATTAAACAACTGACGGTTTCCTTTGATGGCGCTTCCCTTTACATTGACTACCCAGAAGAGGTAGCTCAAATAGTCCAGGATCTGGAGTACGGAAAAACTGGGCAGGTACCTAACTCGGTATTGAGATCTTTCATCTACAAGATCCAGCCGTTGATTAAAGAGTTTTATAAAGATCATGTCGCGTCCAACCTCTTTAACCTAGAGGAGATATATGCCTAATCCATTTGTTATTGCTGAAGACCTAGCCTTGAAAACCTACCTAGCTGGTATGACGGTCTCTGATGAAAAAAATATGGGAAGACCTGTTCAAGTGTGGTTTGGGTACCCAGATGTAGAAATACGTGACCAAAAGTTTCCTTTTGTCACCATTGATCTTTTAGATATCGTTCCAGCAAATGATCGACAGATCCAAGGTCGCCTCTCTGACGCAGACTATCAAGGAACAATCGCAGCAAGTGGATCGCTGATTTACACCTATGATGTCCCAGTGGCATATGACATTGTGTATCAAGTTACTTCACACTCGCGCCATCCACGCCACGATAGAGCTTTATTAATTCAACTACTACAAAAGTTTCCATCAAAGTACGGCAAGCTAGCTGTGCCAAATCAGTTAGGTACTGAGACGGCATACCGAAGTATGTTCCTTGATGGATATACAAAACTAGACGGAGTTGAGGAGGATACTGGCGGAGCCCGTCGTATTCTTCGCAACGCATTAACAGTCAGAGTGATAAGTGAGATGTCACCTTATGTGGCAGTCACCGCAACTCCAATTGTTGATGAAGTCTTTCTGGATAAGACGACTCCCCCTACTGGATACGAGATGGTCTAATACATGGGTACTCTGTTTAAAACTAAGGAGATAAACTAATGGCATTTCAACGCCCTGGGGTTTATGTACAAGAAGTACTAAATCCTATTCAATCAACAGTAGGGCCTAACTCCGATTCAGTTGGTGCTTTCATCGGCACTAACGATCGTGGACCTACTACACCAACACTGGTTACATCGTGGAGCCAGTACACAAATCTGTTTGGAACATGGAACACCACCGCAAGCAATAACTTGCCACTAGGTGTTTATATGTTCTTCGCAAACGGAGGAAGCCGCGCTTATGTTAAGCGTGTCGTAGGAGCTGGAGCCGCAACCGCAGTCCGTACTTTCAACGATCGTGCTGGAACGCCTTTGGCAACGCTTCGCCTCAATTCTAAAAACGAGGGTACATGGGGTAACAGCATTAACGTTACTATCTCTAACTCTCTAACAACAGGTAAGTTTGATCTTACTGTTTATTACGGTGGAAACACTGATGCTGAAATTGTAGAGAAGTTTACTGATCTAAGCATGACCCCTACAGATACTCGTTTTGCAGTTTCAGTTATTAATGCTGGTTCGGTATATGTAACAGCAACAGATCTAGGATCTGCTACTACAGGTTCTGATAGAAACCCATCTGTTGTAACTAACCAAGCCCTAAGCACTGGTGCTAACGGATCTACCGTTGGAAACATTACAGACTTCTCTGGATTTGATGTAATTAATCAGTCTTTGATTCTCAATGTTCCCGGCGTAACCGCTGCAACTACTATCAACGCTGCTATCTCATACGCTGAAAGCAGAGATGATGTCTTTGTTGTTATTGACTCAACTAGTGCTACTGCGGCAGATGCTTTGACACTTGCTGCAACATACACACCAACCTCATACGCCGCGGTTTACTACCCACCTCTCGTTATCTCTGACCCAACAGTTGGTGTTGGAGGAGCAAGCGGTCAAACAAAAACCGTAGGTGCTGGAGCAGCTTTAGTAGGTATTTATTCAACTACTGATGCTTCTCGCGGTGTCTTCAAAGCGCCAGCAGGACTACAAACCAGAGTTGCTGGAGCAGTTTCAGTGGCAACACTTACTAATACAGAGCTAGATAGCTTGAACTCAGCAGCAGCCCCAGTTAACGCAATTAAGTATGTTCCAGGATCAGGCATTGTCGTTATGGGTTCACGCACTCTTAAGACTGGATATGTTGACAAGTATGTTCCAGTACGCAGAACTCTTATTTACCTCCGTAAGGCACTCACAGATCTCACAGAGTTTGCGATCTTTGAGCCAAACGATGAGGCTCTATGGCGTCGTATCAACGCGACTGTCAGCGGATTCTTAACAGGCTTCTGGTCACAGGGCGGTCTTCGTGGAGCGACCCCGCAACAGGCGTTCTTTGTTAAGGTTGATGCAACAAATAACCCACAAGCATCTATTGATAATGGAGAAGTCCATCTTGAAGTTGGTGTGGCGTTACAGCGTCCAGCTGAATTTGTTGTTATCAAAATCGGTCAATTTGACGGTGGAACCACCGTTACTGTGGCGTAAAGGAGATAATCACACATGCCAAATACAACAATCAATCGCTTCTCAACTCTGGCGACAGATCCGTTACGCTCGTTTCGATTTTATGTTGAATTCGAAGCCGTCGGTCTTAACGGAGAAGCCGTATTTGATGACCGCATTAAGTCATCAGATGCTGCAGCAAGCACTTCTGGTAAATCAGTAGGCTGGGCAGGAGGCTTTACAAACATCAGTGGTCTTAATATCACCACTCAATCAATTCAATACCGTGAAGGCGGCTACAACACCACCGTACACCAAGTACCTGGTATGACCACTTTCAGTCCAATCACAATGCAACGCGGCGTTCTATACGGAAACGACCAAGCAATTACATGGATGCGTGGTTTGTTTGCTGCGGCTGCTGGTGATGGTCTAAAAGTAGGTTTAGCCGACAAGAAAACCTTCCGCGTCAATCTAAAGATCTGGGTTATGGATCATCCAAACGCTGGACCTACAGATGCAAATGTCCCTCGCATGGGCTTCAAAGTACACAACGCTTGGATCAGTGGATTAAACTACACCGATCTAAATGCTAACGATGGAGCAATCTTGTTTGAATCCATGAGCTTGGTGCACGAAGGTTTGTCAGTATTCTTTACTGATACAGGCTTTACACCAGTCGAAGGTGGAGCAAAGGGATAAGTAGTACAAGCGTAATAACCAAACAATAGGGAGTAATAAACCGTGACTGAAATCATTACTGATGCGGAACTAGTTAATCAATACGCAAAGAAGGCTCTGGAGGAGCCCGAGGCAGAAGTAACAACTCGGGCTCCATCCGACTCCGAAGTAACTTTACCGGGTGGTTACCTAACCCCAAGCGGTGTTGTTCGCACCGCTGAAGTTAGAGAACTAAACGGAGAGGACGAGGAGATTGTTTCAAGAACCGGGTCAACAGCTAAAGCGCTCAACGCTTTACTGGAACGCGGTTTAGTTAAAATTGGAAACGAAGAGGTAACTCGGGATCACCTAGACCAGCTACTATCCGGCGACAGAGATGCAATTCTCATAGGCATCAGGACTATTACATTTGGCAGTGAGCTGAATGTGACAGTTAGATGCGGTAATTGCAGCCAGCAACAACAGGTAGTAATTGACCTGCTAACTGATGTTCCATCAAAGGAACTAAAGGATGCGGTCAATGACCGAAACTGGGTTGTAGAAACAAAGAAGGGCACCGTAACCGTAGCGCTACCTAACGGTATTGTTCAAAAGAAACTTATGGACAATATTGATAAGACAGCCGCTGAGGTAAACACCATTCTTCTTTCTGGTTGCATTACATCTATTAACGGGGCTCCATCAGTAGGCGCTCGAACTGCTTTATCACTTGGTATGGCAGATCGAAACAAGATTATTGATGAGA